>JACCDX010723616.1_pt1 | contig 11614 bp, 10 predicted proteins | sample 7449681 | NCBI WGS metagenome assembly JACCDX01 (sample SAMN15323450, study PRJNA562643) | freshwater metagenome | isolation source: river surface water | place: USA:Blue River Watershed | collected 2017-08-18 | reverse complement strand
ATATGTTCGAGCCTACCGTGGTACGTCGGGCCGGCCTGATCTATCAGGGCATAGGCCGGCGATGAGCCGAATTCTGGTGACCGGTGCTGCCGGTTTTATCGGCATGCACACTGCACGCGCCCTGTTGGATCGCGGTGATCAGGTCATCGGCATCGACAACCTCAATGATTATTACGATCCAACGCTGAAGCAGGCGCGGCTATCGCAGCTTCAGGCGCATGTCCAATCGGCGAATTTTCAGTTTCATCGGGTCGATATTGCGGATCAAGATGCGGTCTCACGCGTGTTTCTGGAGCAGCCCTTTGACAGTGTTGTGCATCTGGCTGCGCAGCCCGGCGTTCGTTATTCGTTACGTAATCCGCATGCCTACGTTCGCAGCAATGTGACCGGTTTTTTGAATATTCTCGAGTCCGTGCGGGCTCAGCACGATCGGACTGGGCAGGCCTGCAGGCATCTTGTGTACGCAAGCTCATCCAGTGTCTATGGCGGCAACAAGAAACTCCCGTTTTCCGAGACGGATGCCGTCGATCATCCGGTCAGTCTCTACGCGGCCACAAAAAAATCCAATGAATTAATGGCGCATACCTATGCGCATCTGTTTCGTATCCCGCTCACGGGGCTACGCTTTTTTACTGTCTACGGCCCCTGGGGCCGGCCCGATATGGCGCCGTTCTTATTTACCAAGGCCATGTTGGCGGGAGAGCCTATTCCGGTGTTCAACCGAGGCAACATGCAGCGCGATTTCACCTACATCGATGACATTGTGAAAGGCGTCATTGCCGTCTTGGATCGGCCCCCAGCATCACGCCCCGCATCCGAGGCGTTCGCGTTTGCTGAGGCTGCGCCGTGTCGGGTGCTCAACATTGGCAATCATCGGCCAGAGGCCCTGATGGAGTTCATTGCAAGTCTCGAGTCGGCCCTTGGTGTGTCGGCAAAGATTGATCTGCAGCCCATGCAGCCTGGTGATGTGGTGGCCACCTATGCCGATACGGCTGCACTTCATGCGCTGACCGGGTTTGCACCGTCTACTCCGTTGCAATCCGGTATCGCACAATTTATCGCCTGGTATCGCAGTTACTACAACGTTTAGTTCTGATGTGGCGTAGGCCGCGGTTCGGTTGTGCGGCCCTTGGGGTTAGGGCAGCTGCAGCGCCACAGCGACCACGCCCAATGCCGTACTGACCAGCAGGGTGGTCAGCATGCCCAGTTTGAATTGAAGCAGCATCAAGGCCGCGAGAAATGTGATGAAGATGGCGACCAGATCGAGGCTGCGCCATGACCAGAGTTGTCCGTCGGGAAAGAACGTGTGCTGAGCAAAAATCAGTGCCAAGTCAATGATCACGCCGACCACGGCGGCACTGATGGCGGTGAGTGGCGCAGCAAGTGACAAGCTTTTGCGGGTCGCCTCTACCCAGGGCGCGCCTGCCAGAATAAATATGAACGACGGCAAGAACGTGAAGGTGGTCACGACCACTGCACCGATCGTGCCGGCCCAGGTGACCGGCAAAAACGCAAGACTGGTGTCTTGTGCTGCGCCGACAAACCCTACAAATGCATTGATCATGACCAGAGGGCCCGGGGTGGTCTCGCCCAGAGCGAGGCCGTCCATCATTTGTGCAGCGGTGATCCACTGAAAATTGTTGACTGCGGAATCGAAGACATACGGCAGCACGGCATAGGCGCCGCCGAAGGTGACAAGTGCCACTTTGGTAAAAAATCCCGCCATGTCCGAGAGCACATGGTGGCCAAGTTGTGTAATCGCGCTGTAAAGCAGGGCCCACAACGCGATTCCTATGCCGATCGTGGTGAACATCTGTTTGCGGTCGGTGATGCTGTGCGCTGGGGTTGGCGTGTGATCATCAATCACATAGGGCTCTTGGGCGGGCTGCCCAGGCAGAGACTGCGGCGGCGGCTGCCGAATGCCTGAGAAGGCTTCCAGTCCGCGAATGGGGGTCCGCGAGAGTAGATGGGTGACCCACCCCACCAGTGCTGCAATGGTGATGATGGTGATGAACGAGAGACCGATCAGTAGACCCGAGAGCGCGCCAATTGCGATGCCCCACCAAAACGGGCCGCGTAGCACGCGCTGCCCGAGTCGAACGCACGCTGCCAATACGATCGCCAAGACGGCCGGTTTGATGCCGTAGAGCAGGGCCTGCACCTCTGGCATTTGGCCGTAGAGTACGTAAAGCGAGCCGATCACACACATGATCACCAACGAGGGCAGGATAAACAGTAACCCCGCCGCAATGCCGCCTAGCGATCCATGGGTTAGCCAGCCTAGATAGGTGGCCAACTGCTGCGCTTCGGGGCCTGGGAGCACCATGCAGTAGTTCAGTGCATGCAGAAAGCGGCCATCAGAAATCCAGCGGCGCTTTTCCACCAACTCTCGATGCATCAGCGCAATTTGCGCAGCCGGACCTCCAAATGAAATGGATCCGATCTTCAGCCAAAGCAGCAGGCTATCGGCTAATGAGATTTTTGAAGTCGGCTGCAATTTTGTCGGCCGCTAAATCATGGGGGACCACCAGGCGGAGTTTTCCTTGGCCATCGAACACATACGTGAATGTGGTGTGGTCGATCGTGTACGCCATAGGGTCCTTGGCGGAATCTTTGGTGTCTACTTTTTTATAAAACACGCGGAAATCTTTTGCGACCGCCTGGACTTGTTCAACACTGCCCCGTAATCCCACGATGGTCGGGTCAAACGATGTCAGGTATTGCTTGAGTTTCTCTGGGGTGTCGCGCTCGGGGTCCACGGTGATAAACACCAGCTGCAGCTGGTCACCATCTGCACCCATTGCTTTTCGCACCTCTGCCATTTTGGTCAGATGGGTTGGGCAGGCGTCTGGGCAATACATAAAGCCAAAAAACACGGCCGTGACCTTCCCGGGGAAGTCGGCAGGGCTGCGATTGGTGCCCGAGAGATCCGGCAAGGAATACGTCTGGCCCCAGGGGGAGCCGGTGACATCCATCGCGTTAAATTGAGTTCGGGCCGGTTCGCATGCGGCCAACAGCAGGCTAAACGAGAGGGCCAGTGCCATGCCCCCCATTCGACGAAGGCGTTGAATTCGTGGTGTCATAGGCGGCTATGGTACCTCGCAGACACATTGCAGTAATTGGCGCCGGACTTGCTGGGGCCGCCTGTGCGCGCGTGCTTGCGCGTGCGGGCTGCGAGGTGACCGTGATCGATTCGCAGGCCCATAGCGCCAGCGGAGCATCCGGCAATCCTATAGGGATATTCCACCCACTGATCTCGAAGGACCACAACCTGGCCAGCCAGTGGAGCGAGGCCGGGATTGTTGTCACCAAACGCTGGTGCGCAGAGCTCGCACCGCTTGCGGGCGAACATCGCCTTGGTCTACTGATGGGCAACTGCGGTGTGGCCCAGCTCAGTGAAGACGCAAGTGAACTGGTGCATTGGGCACCGGACTGTGGATGGGTCCGGCCACGTGCATTCGTAGAAGCTTGTGTGGAAGATGCGCGGCGACACGGGGCACGCGTTCGGTTTGGCACCACGGTGGTTGGCATCTCGGATGATGCCCAGCTTGAACTTTCATCTGGTGAGTGCGAGCAGTTTGATGCGGTCGTGGTCTGTGCTGCACAGGGCGCATCCGAGCTGCTGGCAGATCAGGAGCTTGGATTGAATGCGATTCGTGGCACGATCACCGCGTACAGGGTGGAGGCGTGCTACTCGTTGCCATGCGTGATTTGTGCAGATGGCTATGCGAGCCCGGTCATTGACGGTGAGATGGTGGTGGGGGCCAGTTTTGAACGGCTGCCCGATGGCCAGCCCGATCCTGTGTCGAACCTTGATCGGTTGCGTGTTATCAGTGCGCGACTGGCTGAACGCTGCGAAACCGTACCCTCTACTGAGCGCACGAGCATTCGTAGTGCCACGATCGACCGTATGCCATCGGTGGGCCAACTGCGTGACCTTACCCAGAAATTAATCCCGAGCATGTCCCAGCTGCACCACTTGCCGCGCAATCCGCGGCTCTGGGTGCTGGGTGGCCTAGGGTCTCGGGGCCTGACCTCGGCGCCGCTGGCCGCAGAGCTTCTGCTGGCTCAGATGCAAGGCTACGAGCTGCCCATCGGAGAGCGCCTGGTCCGGGCGGTCGATCCCCTGCGCTTTGTGCTGCGTCGGCATCAGCGTGGCCAGCCGGCCTGATATTCTTGGCCTATGAATTTTCAACAGCTTCGTGTGGTGCGTGAGACCGTTCGGCAGAAGTTCAATCTGACCGAGGTGGCCGATGCGCTGGCCATGTCACAGTCCGCGGTCAGCAAGCACATCAAAGACCTGGAGGATGAGCTCGGTCTCGTGCTGTTTGTGCGCAAAGGCAAGCGGCTTCTGGGCATCACAGAGCCCGGCCATGAGGTGGTGCGTCATGCTGAGAAAATTCTTCAAGAGGCCGATAACCTGCAGTCGGTGGCCGATAGTTTTTCAGCCCTTGACGAGGGCCGATTGGTATTGGCGACCACCCACACGCAGGCCCGCTACGCGCTGCCGGAAATCGTGCGACGTTTTCGTGACGAATTTCCAAAGGTGCATCTGGTGATGCATCAGGCAACACCCACCGAGATTGCCAGCATGCTGGAAAGCGATCAGGCCGACATCGGTATCGCGACGGAGTCGCTGCGCAGCAACCCGCAGTTCGCCACCTTTCCGTTTTACCGCTGGTACCACGGCGTGATCGTGCCCATGGGGCATCCACTCACTAAATTAAAGCAGTTGACGTTGAAAGACATTGCCAAGTACCCCATCGTGACCTATCACGAGGGCTTTACCGGCCGGGCGATGATCGATGAAACATTCGCAAAGGCGGGCCTGTCGCCCGAGATTGCGATGGTGGCGTTGGATGCCGATGTGATCAAAGCCTATGTTGCCCTAGGCATGGGGGTTGGCATTGTGGCTTCGATGGCCTTTGACGATGATCAAGACCGGCACTTGCGGTTATTGGATGCCAGTGATCTGTTCAAAGAAAACATTACGGTATTGGCGTTGCGAAAGGGGCGGTTTTTGCGCAGCTATGTCAAGCGATTTGTTACGCTGTGCGTTCGGCAGTTATCCGAAAAAGAGCTGGTCAAATCGGTGGAGGCAGGCGGCACTGAGCGCGAGACCTCCTCGCCATCACGATCAAGGAGAGCATCTTGAGTAACTACGGTGTTCCACATTCCGAGTCATCGTCTGCGGGCCCGCACCGAAAGCCGGTGACGTTGCTGGATTTGAAATCGCGTCGGGGGTCGGGTGATCGCATCGTGATGCTCACCTGCTACGACGCTAGCTTTGCACGACTGCTGGATGAATGCGGCGTGGATGTCTTGTTGATTGGCGATTCGCTGGGCATGGTGCTGCAAGGCCATGCGTCCACACTTCCGGTGACTATGGATCAGATGGTCTATCACACCGAGTCGGTGGCGCGCGCTAAACCAGCGGCATGGGTGCTGGCCGATATGCCATTTGGAAGTTATCAGGAGTCGCCTGCGCAGGCCTATGCCAATGCGGCCCGCCTGATGGCGGCGGGTGCCCAGATGGTCAAGATCGAGGGTGGCGCATGGCTGGCGTCAACGATTGAGTTCTTAGTCAAGCGTGGCATACCGGTCTGCGCACATTTGGGTCTCACGCCCCAGTCAGTGCATCAGCTCGGCGGCTATCGCGTGCAGGGGCGTGATCAGGCCGCTGCGGATCAGCTGATTGCAGATGCCAAACTCTTAGAGCAATCCGGCGCGGATATGGTGCTGGTAGAACTTATCCCTACGCCGGTGGGTGCGCGTTTAACGGAAAGCCTTAAGGTGCCGACCATTGGGATTGGTGCAGGGCCTCACATGACCGGCCAGGTGCTGGTACTGCACGATATTCTGGATGTTACGCCGGGCAAAAAAGCACGCTTTGCCAAAAACTACATGCAGGGTGCGGGCAGCATTCGTGATGCGGTGAGCCGCTACGTTGCAGAGGTTAAGTCGGGCGCCTATCCTGGACCGGAACACGGGTTTGAAACTTAATTCGGCCGTGTGTATCGATATGCCGATCTAACTGGCCATCGTGCCAGAGGCAATTCAGGTGGGCAATGGTTTCACCAAGGGCAAAGGTGAGTTGATGCAAATCCAGCTCGCGCCGAAACAGCACTTTCATGACATCAATGGCTGGCCGTGGGGTTGCACAGGCTTCTAGTGTGTCGGCCAGTCGGTCAGCATGGTGCTTGCGTAACTCATGCAGCCGAGTCTTTAAGCCGCCATCGCGTGTGCCTGGGGCAGCACCAAAGGGTTTGCCGTGTGAAGGTAGTACCAGCACATCATCGGGCAGTGGCTCAAATGCATCCAATGAATCCAAGTAAAGCCGCAGCGGATCCGCATCGGGTTCCTGGGCCCAGACCGACATATTGGTGGAAATTTTGGGCAGCACCATGTCGCCTGAGATCAAAACATTGAGCTCCTGACAAAAAAGCGCACAGTGCTCAGGCGAGTGGCCGTAGCCTGCAATCACGCGCCATGAGTGATTGCCGATGCAAATGCTGGTGTCTGGAAACATGCGATGAAAGCTCGCCGGTACATCGGGCACCATGGAAGGGTAGTAACCACGACGTGCACGAAGCTTTGCGAGTGTGTCGGCATCATTCACGCCGTGGCGGTGAAAGTGCGTGGCCATGTTGATGGAGTCTGGCGCGTCGTCTTCGACCGTGGCAGCTTCGGATGTATTGCTGGCATTGCCATGGGTATTTTTTGGCCCCGACCCGCTCCATATGCGCGCAGACGCATATTCAGCATAGTTGATCCAAAGCGGCGGCTTGATAGTTTGGCGCTCCATGCCTTTGCAGAGCCAATACGCCAGGCCGATGTGGTCGGGGTGGAAGTGGGTACAGATCACGCGAACGACCGGCAGCCCATCCATATGATGGTCTGCAAGTGCATGCCAGGCGGCGCGTGTGGCGTCGTTGGAGACGCCCGTGTCGACGACGGTCCAGCCCTCTTGTCCGTTCAAACAATCACGAATCAGCCATAAATTGATGTGATCCAGCGCAAACGGCAGAGGCATACGAATCCAGTAGACGCCTTCGCAGACCTTGGTGCGCTCGCCCGTCTTTGGCATGACCAGATCGGCATAGCGAATAGCGGCGTCCGATGGCCGTGGCGTCTTGTGCGATGCATTGGGGGTGGGCTGCATAGTCGATCAGTTTACTTGGGGATTCGGCCGTGAGCTTGTCCAAAACAACTCTACGGTTTGGAGTAAACTTTATTCAATTCGATTGCTTCATGAAAAGCAACGGCAGTTGTGACCATGCGATTGTGAGGGGGGCTATGGTGTCGATCTATGAACAATGCCTGGATAAAAATCCGGCGAACTACGTTCCTCAATCTCCCCTGAGCTTTATCGAGCGAACCGCTCAAGTCTATCCCTACAAAGTTGCCGTGGTGCACGGTGATCTGCAGCGCACCTGGGGCGAAACCTACGCGCGCTGCCGGCAGCTTGCTTCAGCACTCACTCAATCAGGCATTCGGCGTTTTGATACGGTGGCCGTGATGCTGCCCAACACGCCGCCGATGGTCGAGGCACATTTTGGTGTGCCCATGGTCGGCGCGGTGCTGTGCTCGTTGAATACCCGTTTGGATCCGCCTGCCGTTGCCTTCATGCTTGAGCACAGTGAAGCAAAGATTGTGCTGGTGGATAAAGAATTCTCGCTCACCATGAAGGCTGCCTTGGCGCTGATGAAAGCGTCGGGCAAGCCGACGCCGCGCGTGATCGATGTGGCGGACTCCTTGTACACGGGCAGTGGTGAATCGATTGGCGACATGGAGTACGAGGCCTTCGTTGCCCAGGGCGATCCTGAATTTGCGTGGAGCCTTCCGCCCGATGAGTGGGATTCGATTTGTTTGAACTACACCTCTGGCACGACAGGTAACCCCAAGGGCGTGGTCTACTCCCATCGCGGGGCCCATACCAATGCGGTTTCCAACATTCTGGAGTGGGATCTACCCAAGCATCCGGTCTATCTGTGGACCCTGCCGATGTTTCATTGCAATGGCTGGTGTTTCCCCTGGACCATCGCCGCCCGTGCGGGTATCAATGTATGCCTGCGCAGGGTGGATGCACCGAGCGTGTTTGAGGCGATCAAAAAACACACGGTCACCCACTACTGCGGCGCGCCGATCGTGCACGGCATGTTGATCAATGCCCCTGCAGAGCTGAAAGCCGGTATTACGCATAAAGTTAAAGCGATGGTGGCGGGTGCAGCACCGCCGGCCGCCATGATCGAAGGCATGGAGAAGATGGGCTTTGACATCACCCATGTCTATGGGTTGACCGAGGTCTATGGCCCTGCATCGGTGTGTGTAAAACACGATGCCTGGGCCAGCGAAGAAATTGGTGAGCGTGCACGGTTGAATGCCCGTCAAGGCGTGCGTTATCACCTGCAGCATGCCATCAATGTGATCAACCCCGAGACCATGCAGCCTGTGCCTGCCGATGGCGAGACCATGGGCGAAATCATGTTCCGCGGCAACATCACCATGAAGGGCTACTTGAAAAACGAAAAGGCCACCCAAGAGGCCTTTGCCGGTGGTTGGTATCACTCCGGTGATCTGGCGGTGATCTACCCCGATGGCTATGTCAAGATCAAAGACCGCAGCAAAGACATCATCATCTCGGGCGGCGAAAATATTTCGAGCATTGAGGTGGAGGATGTGCTGTATCGCCATCCTGCAGTGCTTGCTGCGGCCGTGGTCGCCAAGCCCGATCCCAAGTGGGGAGAGACCCCCTGTGCATTTTTAGAGCTGAAGCCAGGTGCTGAAGTGTCGGTGGAAGAAATTATTGCCCACTGTAAAAAGTCTCTGGCGGGGTTCAAGGTGCCGCGGGCGATTGTGTTTGGAGAATTACCCAAAACATCGACCGGCAAGATTCAGAAATTTGAGCTGCGCAAAAAAGCCGGCTCGGCTGCAGCCATTGATGTGTAACGCCAGCCGATAGTGCACCTGTAAGCGATCGATTGAGGAGACCCGCTGTTTATGGCCGATTACAACGCCCCCGTTCGGGACATGCAGTTTGTACTGAATGAACTGATTCCGCTGTCCGACATCACTGCGCTTCCGGGGTATGAAGATGCCGGTGAGGATCTGGTCTCGGCGATTCTGGATGAGGCCGCAAAGTTTGCAGGTGGCGTGCTCGCCCCCCTGAATTGGACGGGTGATCAAGAAGGCTGTGTGCATGCAGGCGATGCAGTGACCACGCCCAAGGGGTTTAAAGAGGCCTACACCCAGTACGCCGAGGCCGGCTGGATGGGCTTGGGCTGCAACCCGGAATACGGCGGCCAAGGGCTGCCCACGGTGGTGGCCACTGCAGTCAATGAGATGTGGCATGGCGCCAACATGGCGTTCATGCTTTGCCCAATGCTTACGGCAGGAGCCATCGAAGCGATCGAGCATCATGGATCGGAAGAGCAGCGTGCGATGTACCTGCCGAATCTGGTGTCGGGAACGTGGGCCGGCACCATGAATCTGACCGAGCCGAATGCGGGGTCGGATCTCTCGGTGGTGTCTGCGAAAGCAGTCCCCGACCCGTCGGGGCATTACAAGATTACTGGCACGAAAATTTTTATCACGTACGGTGAGCATGATTTCACTGAAAACATCATTCATCTGGTGTTGGCGCGCCTGCCTGATGCGCCGGCGGGCGTGAAAGGCATATCGCTTTTTATCGTGCCGAAGTTTCTGGTCAATGCCGATGGATCGCTCGGTGCGCGCAATGATGTGAAATGCATCTCGATTGAACACAAGCTAGGCATTCATGCCAGCCCAACTGCGGTGATGTCGTATGGGGAAAATGGCGGCGCCATCGGGTTTTTGGTGGGCGAGGCCAACCGCGGCCTGGAGTACATGTTCACCATGATGAACAGTGCACGCCATGCGGTCGGCTTAGAGGGTGTGGGCATCTCCGAGCGCGCCTATCAGGCGGCCGCCAGCTATGCCTTGCAGCGGGTCCAAGGGAAGATCCCCGGTAAGAGCGGCACGCTTCCCATTGCACATCACCCTGATGTGTCGCGCATGCTCATGACCATGCGTTCGCAGACCCAGGGCATGCGTGCGCTGGCCTATCTTGCATCGGCAGAGATTGACCGCGCAAGCCGTCACCCCGATGCGCAGGTGCGAGCCCGAGCACAGGCCCGAGTGGACCTGCTGATTCCCATTGTGAAAGGGTTTTCTACAGAGCAGTCGGTCGAGATCGCCTCGCTTGGAATTCAGGTGCACGGCGGCATGGGCTATGTGGAGGAAACGGGCGCGGCGCAACATTTCCGAGACGCACGCATTACGCCGATTTATGAAGGCACCACGGCGATCCAGGCCAACGATCTGCTGGGCCGAAAAATTGTGCGTGATGGCGGCGAGGAGGCTCGGCGCCTGATTCAAGAGATTCAAGAACTGGCCAGTCAGTTGCAGGCTTCATCGGATATGCAGTTTAAGAGCATGGGCGCCACGCTGGGCACGGCCGCTTTGTCGCTTGAGCGGGCGGTGGAGTGGGTATTGGATGTGCAGCCTAAACATCCGGCGGCAGGGTTGGCCGGGGCGTACCCTTTGTTGAAATGCTTTGGCGTGGTCTGCTGTGGCTGGTTACTGGGGAAATCCGCAGTACTGGCGGCAAACCATATCGCAAATAATTCGAGTGATGCGTTTTATGCTCAAAAAATCGGGGTAGCAGCCTTTTATTTTCAGCATATCTTGCCTCAGGCGGCAGGCTTGTCTCAGTCGGTACGTCTGGGTGAAGAAGTGGTCGCATCCATGGCGGCGGGTTTAAACGATTTGTTGGCATAACGATACGCAGGGCGAGGATGTCGGATTACATTCTAAAAACTGAAGGATTGACCAAAGAGTTCATGGGCTTTACAGCCGTGAGCAATGTCGATCTCAATGTCCGGCGCGGAACGATTCACGCGTTAATTGGCCCCAACGGTGCAGGCAAGACCACGTGTTTTAATCTGCTGACCAAGTTTCACGCGCCCACCTCGGGCAAAATCATCTACAACGATCAAGACATCACGAATAAGAGCTCCGCCGAGATTGCGCTGATCGGCATGGTGCGGTCGTTTCAGATTTCATCGGTGTTTCCGCACCTGACCGTTCTGGAAAATGTGCGTGTCGGGCTGCAGCGCCGTTTGGGTATTTCCATGCAGTTTTGGAAGAGCGAGCGGGTGCTCGACAGCCTGAATGACGAAGCGATGGACTACCTCGAGCAGGTGGGCTTAAAAGAGTTTGCGAACAAAACAGCGGTCAGTCTCCCTTACGGCCGCAAGCGTGCATTAGAGATCGCCACTACCTTGGGTATGAACCCCGAGTTGATGCTGCTTGATGAGCCCACCCAGGGCATGGGCCATGAAGATGTCGATCGGGTGACCCAGCTGATTAAAAAAGTCTCGGTGGGCCGCACTGTATTGATGGTGGAGCACAACATGAAGGTGGTCTCGTCGATTGCCGACACGATTACCGTGCTGCAGCGGGGTGCTGTGATTGCCAGCGGCACCTATGACCAGGTATCCAAGAATCCGCAGGTGATGGAGGCCTACATGGGCTCCGCGCAGGCGGAGTTAGCTTCACCGGCGGGGCATTAAGCGATGGACGCACTGCATAT
>JACCDX010156550.1_pt1 | contig 11615 bp, 7 predicted proteins | sample 7449681 | NCBI WGS metagenome assembly JACCDX01 (sample SAMN15323450, study PRJNA562643) | freshwater metagenome | isolation source: river surface water | place: USA:Blue River Watershed | collected 2017-08-18 | reverse complement strand
CCCAATACTGCACCGGATGATTTAATAAATATCATATCACTAAGTTTGACTGATATATTTCCACCTGGTCCTTGAACATTTAATGTTGATTGGCCAAAATATTTTGATAAAAATACTAATTCATTGACGGTTTTAAAATACTCTTCGAAAAAAGCGTGAAAATCTTTATAATTACTGAAAGTTAAATGGTCTTTATTTAAAAAAACTTTTGAATATAGTGAATTGGAATTAAGATTATCACAATTCTCTATAAAATGAAATGGTAGAAATTTAAAATTGTAAATAAATGATGGATTGATATCATGATTAAAATTATCACCTACAATTGCAATATTTTCAGGTTGAATATTTAATTTTCTAAATTTATCAATAATATTTAAGAATATGTCATGATATGGCTTTTCATTACCTGCTTCATCACTAGTTTGAATAATATCAATATATTCTAAAATACCGGATATCATTAATTTATTGTACTGTTGAAGAAAAATATTATTTGATAATATTCCAATTTTTATATTATGTGATTTGAGCAGTTTTAATAAATCAATAACATTATCATATAATTTAAAGTTTATACCGAAATGATGATGATATGTATTAAGGGATTTATTTAGGATTGAATATGGCAAGTTTAACTCTTCTATTAATTTTTTGAAATAAAGATATTTATTAAATTTTATTGATGAATTATTTGAGTTTTTAAACAAATTATTAATTGTAGAGTATGTTAATTTTATATGACTTATATTGATATTATTATCATTTGATAATTCTTGGAAAAGATGAAATAGTGCATTTTTATTGCAAATGTCGTAATCGTATAAGGTATTGTCAAAGTCAAATATTATGGCTTGAATCATAATTTGAATATTATATATTTATATTTTTATTTTACTTTTTATATTTATTTACAATATTAATTACTTTATCATAAACTTCTTTAACTTCTTCATCTTTTAATAGTGGAAACATTGGTAATGTAATGATTTGTTTATATATATCTTCAGCAACAGGACATAAACCTTTTTCATATCCAATTTTTTGATAATATGGATGTAAATAGATTGGCATATAATGCACATTTACTCCTATACCATTATTTTTAAGTTCTTTAAATACAATATCTCTATATTCTTTTTCATCTCTATCTCCATCTCGAATTTTATCTAAATTAAGTTTTATAATATATATATGATATGCATTGTAATTTCCATCTAAATTAATCAATGGGCTTAATAAATCACTATTATTTTTAAACAGTTCATTATACATATTTGCAATTTCATTACGACGTTCAATAAATTTATCAATCTTCTTTAATTGTTCAATTCCTAAAGCACATAATAAATCAGGAATTCTATAATTAAATCCCAAATCTTGCATTTCATAATAATGACTATTTAATTTTTCACGTTCTTTAAAATCACGCGAAATTCCATGAGTGCGGAACGACATTGCTCTCTTATAAAATACTTCATTATTAGTCACCATCATTCCGCCTTCACATGTTGTAATATTCTTAACAGGATGAAAAGAGAAGCATGTTATATCAGCATAGCTTCCTACCTTTCTCTCTTTATATTTTGCACCGATTGAATGTGCTGCGTCATGAATTGTTAATAAACCATATTTGTCAGCAATCTTTTTAATTTCATCAAAATCACACGGTTGTCCACACATATCGACAAAAAGAATAGCTTTTGTTCGAGACGTTATCAATGATTCTATTTTATTAACATCTATACACATTGTATCAGGATTTATATCGCAAAAGACAGGTTTTCCTCTTTGATACAAAACAGCATTTGCTGATGCAACAAAACTGATTGCAGGAACAATAACTTCGTCATCCTCTTGAATGTCAATTGCATAAGTTGCACAATGTAATGCAGCAGTTCCACTATTTACAGCAACACCGTATGTGGCATTGACATAATTGCACACCTCTTTTTCAAACATTGGTACATACTTTCCAGTAGTAAGCATTTCATTCTCTTCTAATACATTTAAAACTGCTTGAATATCATCTTTATCAATTGTCTGTTTTCCATAAGGGATCATTTTATTTATAAATTATATATAAATCTATTATTTTAAATATGTTTTTTTAACTTAAGATAAATTTATATAAAAATTATATAATGCAAGAAATAAATATGAATATTTTAATACGATGTGATAGTAGCAATATTATTGGAACTGGTCATGTTATGCGATGTTTAAATTACACTGAATATTTTCCCGATTATGATTTTACATTTGTTTGTCGAGATTTTAACATGAATATTTCTTCTAAAATAGTCGAAAAAAATCATACCTTGATACTTTTAAAACATAATATTGAACCAGAAATAAATAATTACAGAAGTTGGATAGGTTGCAATTATACTGATGAGATTGACGATATCATTAAAATATTAGAAGAAACACAATATGACAAAATAATATTTGACCATTATGGTATAGATTATCTTCTTGAAAAAGAGATTAAAAATAGATTTAACAATACTGAACTAATAGTTATTTCTGATATTTTTGATTACAACCATTATTGTGATATTTTTATAAATTACAATACAGATAATATCTTAGCTGTTAAATCAATTAATTTAAATGAAAATACTGAATATCATATTGGAGTTGAAAATATTATTATAAATAAAAAATTTAAAGAGAGTAGAAAAAAAGAGAAAATAAATTCCAAGATTAAAAGCATTGTTATTAATATGGGAGGTGCTGATCCAGCTAATTATATTTTAAAAGTACTTTATAAAATAAATAATTACGTTTCAACAAATGATATAACTGTTAATATTGTTGTTGGTAAATCAAATAATAATATAGAGAGTATCAATCAGTTTATAAAAACAAAAAATTATAATTACATTATTCATTACGATGTGAACTATGATAATCTCATCGATTTGTATTTAAATACTGATTTAGCAATTGGTTCTTTATCAATAACTGCATATGAAAGATTATTTTTAAATATACCCCAAATATGTTTAAAAATAGTTGATAATCAATTAATTCAACAATTAAAAGAATTTAATATAACAAATATCGATAATTTAATGGATAAAATAAATGAATTAACATCATTATGATATCAAATTGAATGAAACAGGTGTTCCATATTCAATATCACAAACCACAGTTTTACCTAAAATCTCCCAATAATGTTTCGTGTGAATACCGTTCCCTGGGCGAATTGATTTAACATTATTTTCATTTATAATATCGCCTTTTTTCATATCTTTTACGAAAAATAATGAGCGTCTAAACTTCTTCATTGCCTCTTCCCCCTTAACACCTCCATATGTAATCTTTCCCATTGTCTTTTCGACAATTCTAACACTATCAACCATCTGTTTAAACTCACTTGGTGTCAAAGAGAAGGCATCATCAGGTGAACCAGAATCGCGACTAAGTGTAAAGTGTTTTTCAATAACTTTTGCACCCAATGCAATTGATGCAATTGGAACCTCAATACCCAGTGTATGGTCGGATAGACCCCCTATCACATCATAAGTTTCTATCATGTCTTTTATCGTTAAAAGATTGGCATCTTCTGGACGAGCTGGATACTCCGCAGTGCATTTTAACATAGCAATTTCAGGAGTACCATACGCTCGCAATAAATCAACGGCTTCTTGCAATTCCTCTTTAGAAGCCATACCAGATGATATAATAACGGGCTTTTTTGTTTCCGCTATTTTGCGAATCAAAATATGATCAGTTATTTCACAAGAGGCTATTTTGTAACATGGAACGTTTAAAGATTCCAATAGATCAACGGCACTGATATCAAATGGTGATGAGAAAGCATCCATACCTAATTCACGAGCTTTGTTAAAAAGAATTTCGTGCCATTCCCATGGAGTATATGCCTTTGCATATAAATCATATAAATAGATGTCATCCCACAAATGTGTTCCTTTAATCTTAAATATATCACTTTTACAATTAAGGGTTATTGTATCAGGTGTATATGTTTGAAGTTTAATGGCATTAGCACCTGCTTTATGTGCCTCTTCTACTAGTTGTAATGCGACGTCGAGATTTTGATTATGATTCGCTGATAGTTCAGCAATAATATATGTTGTATTATTTTTTGTAAAAAAAGATTCAGCCATATTTATAAGTATTTAAGTATGTAAATATTTAAAAATATCTTTTTAAATATAAAAAATGTCTGTATCAAATTTAATTCAAATATCTTTAAAAAAAATAGATTACAATAATCAAAATCTTTTAAATAAAATTTTAGAATGGAGAAATGATGAAACAACAAGATATTATTCAAATAATACAAATATGATAACAAATAATATGTTCAATATAATTTTAGAAAAATATAAAGAATCAAATATTGACCCTTTAATAATATACAATAACAATAATGAAGAAATTGGTATAATAACATTCGTAAAAAATAATACAGAAAATAAAATATATATTGGTATAAATATATCTCCAAAATATAGAGATAAAAAAATAGGATCACTTGCATTGAATGAATTAGTTATAAATAAAAAAATATATGTTCCAATTAAAAAGATATATGCAAGTGTAAAAAAAGAAAATATTAAATCAATTAAATTATTTGAAAAATATTTTATATTTGATAAAGAAACAGAGTTATTTAAAGAGTACTTTCTAGATATTTAAGCATTTCATTGTATGTAAAATTATAATTGTTAAAATACTTTACAATGTTTGCGGATTTTTCATAATCTTCTTTTGTATCAATCGATAATTTAATATATTTTACTTTTTCTAAATTAACATCGGTCGGTTGATATATATATTTGTGTTTTTTTATGATATCATCATATTTTGTTGTAGCTGATAACATACCAGTAGCATGCTCTCTAAATGAACTTTCTTTTTCATTTTCCCATAAATATTGAAGGGACTTATAATTTATAATTTCTATACCAGAACCTTCTGGAATAATTACATTGGAATGATTAATAATATAATCGTAATTATTTTTTTCATAAAAATCTATCATATCATTAATCATATTTGTATCAACAAATGGACAGTCAGATGTTATTCTTATTACATTTAATTCATTTTCATCCAAATTATTTTCTTCTTTGTATCTCTTAGCAATTTGATAATATCTGTCTAATAAATCATTTTCTGAACCACGATAATATGAAATATTTTTTTCTATAAATAATTTTTCTAATACATCATTTTCAGAATTAGTTGAAGTTGCCATAAATACTTTATCTGCTTTACTTAAAGATGATCTATCATATGACCATAAAACAACCTCTTTATCTAAAAGTTTCTTCATAACTTTACCAGGTAATCTAGTTGAACCCATACGTGCTTGAATTATAATAATAAATTTTGGCATTATATACATTTATATAATAAATATATTTGTTATATTTTTACGAATTTGACAGATATATAATATTTTTTTGAACGAGTATTTTTATGATTTCATAAATATTTTTAATATCTATTTTTGATTTATTTGAAAGATCTATTAAATCATTTTTTGAATCAATCAATCTTGTTAAAAGTAATATATTGCTAAAAATATTTTTATTTTTTGAAGCACCAATATCATTATATAAATTATATTTAGACATAAATGGTTCACATAATATTTTATTGGAATATATAAAATTATTTTCAATCAATTCAATACAATCCAAATACATATTAAATGAGTCATTTAATCCTTTTTCCGTTACAAAATCCAGATTATCAGCTGATGTATGATATTCATCAAATTCTCCATATTTACTCTTCATTAAAGAGCCAATATTTAAATCTATGCCTGGATAATTATATTGCCTTTCATCACTACCACAAGTAATATAATCTCTCACTTTATAGTTTATCTTTTTACTGTCTAAAACAGCCAATGTTATTCTGTCTATGAATTGATTCTCTTGACGTGTTTTTAGATAGGTAAATTCACCTTCATCACCAACACATGTTATAACATATCCTCCAATAATATTTTTTTTCATAATGTCTAAATTTTTATGCAAATAAACAATTGCGCCAATTGTTTCTGGAATAAAAATAAATCTATATGTATAATAATTATCTTTATTAAGTAAATATTTTGCTAAATGCATTGCCAACACAGTCCCAGATAAAGAATCATTACATTGTTGTGGATGACAACAATATGATGATATAAGTATCTCCTTATCGCTTTTTCCTTTAATTACTAAATCCGCATAATGTAGTTTTCCATTTTCTAATGATGAATCAATAAATACTTCATAAATATCATCTTCTAATTTAATAAAATCATTATGTTTCATACAAAATCCCCAATTCTCTTTATAATATGATGTTTTATATGGAATCCAGTTGGGAAATTCTGGTAATGTATAAATGTGTTTCTTTAATTCATCTAACGACAGTTTTGTATGGATTGGAATACTATAATTTAGTATATGAAGGTAATGATTTTTTAAATCTACCACTTTTTCTCCTTTAGAATTTTTAATGTAAGAATCTTTAATGTTCCATTCTTTAGGAACTTTCCAATCAAATACTTCTATACCAGAATCAATCGTATAAATATTAATTGGAATTTGTTCTTTTATATATTCTAATGTATATTTTGTACCATCTCCTGTTAAACTTCTGCAAATTGGATAAAGATTTTTTAAATCATTATATATATTATTTGGCATTTTGTATATTATATATGAGTTTACATTTTATTTTTTTTATATAAACTTTTTATATAAAATGTCAATTTGGGAAGAAATATATTCACGCAACGAACAATTAAATAAATATCCATACGATTCAGTTGTTTCATTTATATTTAAAAATTTTGGTAAAATACCATATGAAGAACGAAAAAACATTAAAGTTTTAGAAGTTGGTTGCGGTGCATGTAATAATGTATGGTTTTTAGCTGAACAGGGTTTTAATACATATGGCATTGACATATCTGAAACAGCAATTGATTTTGGAAAAAAAGTTTTAGAAAGAAAAAATTTAAATGCTAGTTTGACAATAGGTTCTTTTGCAGAATTACCATATGAAAATAATTATTTTGACATTGTTATTGATAGATTATCGCTAACACATTGTCCTAATCTAATCGATGAGTCACTTTTTGAAGTAAATAGAGTATTAAAAAATGATGGATTATTTTTTTCCATTATGTTCAATACAAAACATGATGGATATAAAGAATCTATTAAAAAATATAGTTCAATAAATGATTATGGTTTTGAGTTGGTTGAAGATAACTATTTAAAAAATGTTGGACCAACATATTTTATTGACGATGAAAATACTATCGTAAAAAAATATTTCAAAATTAGAAATGAATCTATTACATCAAATTATTTTGATAATATAGTTCATAGTCAAACAATAATGATTTTAACAAAACAATAAATTATTTTTTAATAATTCAATTAATATATTAATATCGATTTCGCTTATAAAATTTGACAAATAATATAAATTAACATTTAAATAACAACCTAATGAATTATTGGATTTAATATCAAACCAAAATGTTAAAATATGACCACAATCTCCCTCTTCACCAATCTCTTTTAATTTAATATTTTCATAGTTTGACGATAAATCACCCATAAAATTAAATAATATTTCTACTTTATTCTTTTCATGCAAAATGGTTTTATTTTTTATAAATCCATATTTCAACAATAAATAATATATTCCGTTTTTATTTAATTCATTAAATTTATGTTCTATATCATTCATACTTATTATGTCTTTTGAAAAAATCATTGGAAAATATGATGTAAAAAATCCAAATATATTATCAATATTATTCAAATAAGTAATATCTTCTCTTCCATGTATTTCTATATTTATTGCTAATGTTTCTCTTTTATAATAGTCAAATAATGTTTTCATAAATTTGCTGAGTGTATAATCTCTTATATTTAAATTTAATTTTTTATTAGATATTTGTACAGTAAATGATTTTAATAAAGACAATTTATTATCATAAACTAAATTATCATTTGATCTATAGTTAAATTTATCGATTGAATTATTTATATTATTCCAATAATCTACTTCTTTATCATCTATTGTTAAATTATATAATTCTTCTGACCACATATCAAACCTTACACGTTCTTCATATTTATTCGTTAATTCATTTACAATATTATTTATTAATAATCTCCATGATATTCCATCCACGCAAAAATGATTTATTATAATAATTACATCATTTGTTTCTTTTATCAATATAACTTTAAAATTAATACCTTCATAAATATTTATTTTTTTAGAATATTCTTTCACAATATCTTTTGTTGAATAACTTAAATTATTTATATTTTCAATCAATATAAAATTATCTTTTATCTTATTGCGTAAATTAAAATCAAGTTTAATGTTTAAATATTTATTTTTATTGTCTAAATTATTATCAAAAATATAGTAAAGAGGACTAAAATGATATAAAATATTTTCAATCTTTTTAAAAATAATAGAACTTCCATATTTTTTATCAAAATTTAATATAACATATTGATAAAAATCAGTACTTAAATTATTAATTTGTCTATCATAATAAAAATGACACATTATAGGTGTAGGTTTTACATTAATTTGTTGGTAAATATAATTTTTATTATTTACATAATAATCTGAAATATTTTTTTTATTTTTGATTATAATAAATGGATCTTTGAATGCAATATCATATGTTATTTTCATATCCAATGTTTTAATTGATTTTATGTATGTGAGGCCAATTTTAGTATATTTTATTTTTTTTCCCAAAATTTCTAAAATATTTTCATCTGTTAAATTTTTTACATTTACATTTGAATCTAAATCCCTAACAAAATGTAATTTTTTTATTCTTTCATTTGTATTTTTATTTATATATTGACCTATAAACTCTTTATGATACCTATATGGTACATTATTTGTCTCTTCATATCTATGAAATTGTGTTATTGCATTTGTTCCAATTGCAAGTATTTTTATGTCTAATTTCTCAAAAATTTCAAACATTGAATCTTTACCAAATGAAGTTAATGAATTTATATTTGTAAATATGTGTTTATTAATACCAATAACAACAAAAGAATAAAATGCACATACTGTTCTATCACTTCCTTCCATATTATAAACAATGCTTGCTAATATTCCCGTTTCATCCAAATTTTTATCCTTTTGAAATATTTTTGTTTTAGGAAAAGATTCCATCGTAAATGATGGTATTAAAATTGTTTTACCAGAATTTATCCATTTATTAATCAGATTATGAAACAATTCAGTTGTGTCTTCTAATGATAGATTTAATTCAGGTAAAGAAGAATGAATACATATAAATTTATCATTTTCATCAATCGATTTATCTATTTCATCAAAATAATAATTTTTGTCAAAAGTTATAGTATCATCAATATTATTATTTTTAAAATTATATATATTTTCGATTGTTTTACAATTTTTAATATCATTTATTGTTATTTTATATCCATATTTTATTAACATCGATTGTAATAACATTGTTTTTATTGAATCAATACCCATATATGATATTTCACTTTTAATGTCTAATTCTTCTATTGAAATATTAAGTATATTAGAAAATATTTTTAAAAAATTTTGGTCAATATTATTAGTTGGATTATTAATATTGATAATATTATTATCATTAAATATTGGTTGAGGTAATTCTTTAGTATTTATTTTTCCGTTAACATTTATTGGAAACTTTTTAATTTTAATAAATATATCTGGTATCATATGTTTAGGTAAATTATATGATATATATTTTTTTAAATAATCAATATTTATATTTATTGGTGTTAAATAACATATTATTTTTTCTTTTTTATATATCAATATATGGCAATCTGTTATACCATCATATTTTAATATGTTATTTTTAATTTCATCTATTTCTATACGCATACCTCTTATTTTTATTTGCGAATCTATTCTCCCTAAATAGTCTATAGTATAATTATCAACTATTCTTGACAAATCACCTGTTTTATATATTTTATTATTTATTAATGGATTATATTTAAATTTCGTATCAGTTAGTTCATTTTGACCAATATAACCATTTGAAACTTGAATTCCTCCAATCACTAATTCACCAATGATACCCTTTGGTAGTAAAACATTATCTTTATTAAAAATTAGCAAATAATTATTTAAAGTTGGAATTCCAATATTCATTTGAATATTATCACATATATTTGGACATGTAAATACAGAAACTTCAACTGTTCCTTCAGTTGGTCCATACATGTTATGTAAATATGCATTTTTAAAATATTTATAAAATTTAATTCTTAAATTATCTAGCAAAGCTTCTCCTGAGCAAACTACATTTTTAACGGAATTTAGTTTATCACCTAAAGATATAAATTCCAAAAATACATTTAACATTGATGGCACAAAATGAACAAAAGTAACTTTATTTTTATAAATTAAATCTATGATGTACAATGGATCTTTATGCATTTCTGGTTCAGTTATTACAACAGTTGCACCTACTAAAAATGATGTGATTAATTCTCTAATTGAAACATCCCATATATATGGTGTTTTTTGCATTATAATATCATCTTTTGTCATATTTAAAATATCGAATTGTGTAAATGAATAATTTAACAATGCTTTTCTTGATATCATCACACCTTTAGGATTTCCTGTTGTTCCAGATGTATGTAAAATATATGCCAAACCATCATTATTATCAAATGGAATATTTTCATCATATATTATCTTTTCATAATAAATACTATTAACGCAAATTATTTTAATATCAAAATTATCTAATTTAAAATTATCGATTGATGTTATAAGTAATTTTGAATTTGTATTATTTATCATATATTTAATTCTGTTTTCTGGATCATTTATATCTATTGGAACAAATGAACATCCCGAATAAAGCACTGCCCAAATCGCAATTATTAAATTTTCACTTTTGTCTAATAATAATGAAACATTATCACCAATATCAGTATGTTGTTTTATTATTAAAGATAATTTTTTTATTTTATTGTAAAATTCATAATAGGTTATTTCTTTATTAATATATTTAATTGCAATTTTATCATTATTTTCTTCAACAATTTTATTAAAAATAGAAAACAATGTAACTTCATTATTTTCTATTTTATAATCACATTTTTTATTGTAATTATTTATAAATTCTAATTCATTCTCAATAAATCTATAATTTTTTCCATCATATGTTTTTTTAAAAATATTATAAGAAACAACAATATTATCAATTATATATCTGTCATCTTTTATAAAATTAAAATAAATTTCATTGCCATATATAACGATAGATGTATTTTTTAATAAATTTACATCATCTGTAATTAAAATACTTAAATTATATTCATTATTTATATTATCTATATTATTTTCAATAAATTTGTTATTTAAAATATCATATTCCAAATATTTTGTAATATTATTTTTAATATATTTGACATGAAAATTAAAATTTAACATATAGTCAATTTTATTTAAATATATGAAAAAAATATCAATGTTATCAATTATTTTATATGTTTCATTGCCATATTTAAATGGTAAATTTATGTTATTTATTATGGTCATTATATTTT
>JACCDX010735030.1_pt1 | contig 11618 bp, 11 predicted proteins | sample 7449681 | NCBI WGS metagenome assembly JACCDX01 (sample SAMN15323450, study PRJNA562643) | freshwater metagenome | isolation source: river surface water | place: USA:Blue River Watershed | collected 2017-08-18 | reverse complement strand
TTCCCCGGTGCGGGCCAGGCCGCCGCCGGCGGCACGGCCGCTGCCGCGCTGCCCTGGGCGCAGGCCTTCCAGGGCGCGCGGCTGCAGCGGCTGATCCCGCTGGCGCTGGCCAACAACCGCGACCTGCGCGTGGCCGCCGCCAACATCGAGAGCGCCCGCGCCACCGCCCAGGCCCGCAGCGCCGACTTGTGGCCCACGCTGAACGCGGGCCTGAGCGGCTCACGCGTGACCAACAGCAGCGGCGGCATCACGAGCACCTACCAGGCCGGGCTGCAGGTGTCGGCCTACGAGCTGGACCTCTTCGGCCGGCTGCGCAGCCTCGACGCGGCCGCCCAGGCCCAGCTGCTGGCAGCCGAGGCCAACCAGCAGGCCGTGCGCATCGCGCTGGTGGCCGCCGTCGCGACGGCCGAGATCGCGCTGCAGGCCGACGAGGCGCTGCTGAAGATCACCCGCGACACGCTCGCCAGCCGCGAACAGTCACTGCAGTTGCTGCGCCAGCGCTTCGAGGGCGGCGTCAGCGCCGAGATGGACCTGCGCTCCGGCGAGTCGGCGCTGCAGGCGGCCCGCGTGGCCTTCGCGCAGACGCAGCGCCAGCGCGCGCTCGACGAAAACGCGCTGGTGCTGCTGCTGGGCACCGCGCTGCCGGCCGACCTGCCGCCGCCGACCGGCGAGCTGGCCGACTTCGAACCGCTGGCCGAACTGCCGGCTGGCGTGCCCAGCGAAGTGCTGACGCGCCGCCCCGACATCCGCCAGGCCGAGCAGGCCCTCGCGGCCGCCGATGCCAACATCGACGCCGCGCGCGCCGCGTTCTTCCCGCGCATCACGCTGACCGGCATGTTCGGCACGGCCAGCAGCCACCTGTCCGACCTGTTCAAGCAGTCGGCCTGGAGCTTCGCGCCATCGCTGGTGCAGCCGCTGTTCGATGCCGGCCGCAACCGCGCCAACCTGGCCAGCGCACGCGCCACCCGCGACGCGGCCACGGCGCAGTACGAGAAGGCCATCCAGAGCGCGTTCCGCGACGTGGCCGATGCGCTGGCGGGCCGCGCCACGCTGGCCGAGCAGCGCACCGCACAGGCCGCGCTGGTCGAGGCCGAGGCCCGCCGGCTGGCGCTGTCGGAGCAGCGCTACCAGGCCGGCATCGCCAGCTCGCTGGACCTGCTGGACTCGCAACGCTCGCTCTTCACGGCCCAGCAGGCGCTGGTGCAGGTGCAGAGCCAGCGCGCGCAGAACCTCGTGGCCGCCTACCGCGTGCTGGGCGGCGGGCTGTGACGGGGCGCCCGGCCACGCGGCGTCGCGCCTACCCGCGTCGCGTTGCCGGGCATCGGGCCAGCGATGTCGCGGGGCCAGGCGCTCCGCCGATGCCCCCCGTCCTCGTCCTTCCTGCGCCTGCGCCCGCGCCACATCCGCTACCGTGTTCCCTCCTCGAAAGTCGCCCCGAACGACAGCTTGACAACGTTGTCAATCGCCTGGCATGATCGCCTTGAAAGCGCTTTCAGTTGACCCTTTCCGGGGTCGCCTCGCTGTAGAAAGCTCACCACCATGCGTCAACTGCCCTCCACCCTGCTGCTCGCTGCCGGCCTCGCGGCCAGTCTGTCTGCCCACGCCGGCCCGCCGGCGATCTATGACGAAGGCGCCGACGCCAAGGCCGCCATCCGTGCCACGCTGGCTGACGCCGAGAAGGCCGGCGTGCCGGTGCTGGTCGTCTTCGGCGCGAACTGGTGCGGCGACTGCCGCATGCTGGACGCGACCTTCAAGAGCGGCCCGAGCGCCCCGCTGATCGCCAAGAGCTTCAAGGTCGTGAAGGTGGACGTGGGCCGTTTCGACCGCAACGTCGACATCGCCGAGAGCTACCGCGTGCCGCTGAAGAAGGGCATCCCGGCCGTGGCCATGCTGTCGCCGCAGGGCAAGCTGATCTACGCGACCGAAGGCGGCGAGCTGGCCAACGCGCGTTCGATGGGCGACCAGGGCGTCTACGACTTCTTCACCCGCATCACCGCCCAGGCCAAGTGACACCTGCCTCCCTCGGCGGCGCCTCGCGTGCGCTGCGCACCCAGTTCTTCGTCATGGGCGTGCTGTTCGCCACGTGGGGCGTGCACGTGCCCATCGTCAAGGCCCATTACGGCCTGGGTGAACAGTCGCTGGCGCTGGCCATGCTGGCCAGCGGCGTCGGGGCGCTGGCCGCGCTGGCCTACGCCGGGCGCATCGTCGGGCGCTTCGGGCCACGCGCCATCGCCGCCGCCATGGGCTGCGTGAGCTGCGCCGCCATCGCCAGCCTGGAGGTGTCGACCCAGTACGCCGCGCTGCTCGTGGTCATGCTGGTGTTCGGCAGCTTCGGCAGCCTGTTCGACGTGTCGCTGAGCACCGAGGCCAGCGAGATCGAGCGCCTCACGGGCAAGCCGCTGATGAGCGGTTTCCACGGCATGTTCAGCCTGGGCGGCATGGCCGGCGCGGGGCTGGGCAGCGCGGTGCCGGCGCTCGGCCTGTCACCCCAGACCCACCTGCTGGCGGCCACCGGTGCCTGCGCGCTGGCCGTGCTCGTGGCGAGCCGCGCCATGCTGCCGGTGCCTGATCACGCCGGCGAGGAAAAGCACCCGCTCAGCCTGCCGCGCGGCCCGCTGATGCTGCTGGGCGTGCTGGCCGCCATGGGGCTCATCGCCGAAGGCGCCATCTACGACTGGAGCGTGCTCTTCATGAAGCAGGAGCGCGCCAGCGATGCCAGCACCGCCGCGCTGGCCTACGCCGCCTTCAGCGCCGCGATGGCCACGGGGCGCTTCGCCGGTGACTGGGTGCGCGCCCGTGTCGTGCCGCGCCGCCTGCTGCGCGCCAGCGGCGCGCTGGCCGCCGCCGGCATGGCGCTCACGCTGGCCGTGCCCTCGCCGGCCGTGGGCTTGATCGGCTACGCGCTGGTCGGGCTGGGGCTGTCCAACGTCGTGCCCATGCTGTTCAGTGCGGCCTCGCAGGTGCCCGGCGTGTCGCCGGCGCACGGCATCGCCGCCGTCTCGGGCGTGGGCTACCTCGGCATGATGGCCGGCCCGCCGCTGATCGGGCTGATCGCCGAGCACACCTCGCTGACGGCCGGCCTGCTGGTCGTCGTCGTGTTCGCCGTGTTCATGGGGTTGTCGGCCAAGCGCGCCCTGCGTGGCTGACGTGCTGCGGCCGGCGGGCTGCCGTCAGGGCCCGGCGCGCAGCTGTCGCGACGCCACCGCCTGCGCGGCCTCGACCTGCGCCGCACTCAGGCCCAGGTCGCGCCCGGCGCGGCTGTCGGCACCCAAGCTGGCCGGGTCTCGGCCGGTGAGCCGCCCGAAGATCACCAGCGCCTCCAGATAGCTGCCCCAGGCGCTCAGGTGGTGCCGGTCCGGGCCCCACAGGCGGAGCTTGCCGTCGTCAATGGCGCCATCGGGGTTCCGGCTGGCCACGCCGTCCTGCACGGCCCGCAGGGTCGCGTCGCCGACCGGCAGCACACCGGCGATGCAGCCCGCCCGCGCCGCCTGCGCGTAGGCGGCACGCAGGTCGGCCTGCATCGCCTCCAGCGTCTGCCCGGCCCAGCGGCCGCCCGGCGTGCGATAGACCTGGTCGGCACGCGCCCAGGTTTGCAGCAGATAGACACGTGCATCGGCATGGCGCTCGTGCACGGCCGCCTCGATGCGGCCGGCCGCCGCCACGAACGCCCCGGCATCGCCCGGGTGATGAGGGTCCAGCAGGCTGTTCTCCTGCAGCACGACGGCGTCCCAGCGCTGGCCGGCGATCAGCGGCAGCTTGCGGTCGGCATGAAAGCGCAGCGTCTGCCCGCTGACCAGCTCGCTGCTGACCTCCACCTGCAGGCCGGCGTCGTCGGCCAACTGCTTGAACAAAGCCGGCACGCCGCCGTAGCCCGTGCCGTTCAGGTCCGTCACACGGTCCGCGTGGTAGCGGAGCACTGGGGCCGCATGGCCGTGCAGGAAGCTGTTGCCAACGAACAGCACGCGCTGCGGCCCGGGCGGCAACGGGTCGGCCGTGCGCTCGCACCCGCCGGCCGACGCCACCGCCGCCGCCCCCATGAGCGAAGCCGCCAGCAGTGGGCGGAACAGGTGGAACAGCGTCAGGCGGGGCATGGGCATCGATCGGCGGGCGTGCAACTGCGGCGCCAGTCTGGCCGCCGACCGTTGCCGAGCTGTTGACGGTTTGAAAAGCGCCGTGTGCGGGCGCTCAGGACGGCTTGGCGGGCTTGACCGGTGCCACCGGCGACGCCGCCACGCAGGCCTTGGCCACCGACAGCCCGCGCAGGAACGCCCGGCGCACACCGCCGGCCGTGATGGCCGCACTCACCTGCCGCGCATAGCGCTCGGCGCCGCTGAGCTTGCGCACCCAGCCGCGGAATGGAATGACCCCCTCGGCCGTGCGCTGCAGCGCGCCGGTGGCGGCGTCTTCGCCGCGCTCCAGCAGGCCCGGGCCGCCCTTGCCGGCGGGTGCGTCCAGATCGGGGCCCAGCACGTCGTCCAGCGCCCGGATGCCGGCGGCCAGGGCCGGGCAACTGGTGTCGGCGGGTTCGGCGTAAGGGGCCGCAGCGGCGGCCTTCAGCACGTCCGGGATGTCGGCGCGCACGACGTTCAGGTCGCTCAGCGGCGTCGTCGCCGCGCTGGTGACCTTGTCCTGGCTCGAGCTGGCACAGCCGGCCAACGTGAGCGCGGCCGCGACGGAAAGGGTGAGGAGATGTCGATGCATGGCGGGCCGATCATCTCAGGCCGGCGGCGCCTCAGCGGCTCTGGCTGGCGGCGCTCAGTCTGCCGATCGACGACGCAGGCGCCCGGGGCCGATGGACGTGGCCGCCACCGTCACCGCCCAGCAGATCCAGGCCGTCCAGAAGGTGTGGCTGGGGTAATGCGCGCCACGCAGCATCTGGCCGGCACCGTACACCACGCCCAGCGCCACCACGCCCACCAGCCAGGCCCGCGCCGCGCCCGGATAGGCACGCGCCAGCACCCAGCCGCCGCTCAGGAAGGCGAAGGCCGCGCTGGCATGACCGGACGGGAAGCAATGCCCGCCGCCGCCGTCGCGCAGGCCAAAGGCCCAGTGCGACACATAGCGCGCCGTCCCGCCAAATTCGGCCAGATCCCAGGGGCAGCTCGTCAGGCTGACACGCTTGACCAGCGACACGGCCGCCAGACACAGCAGCGTGACCACCAGCCACGTGACCCGCTCACGGCGCGTCAGTGCCGGCAGCCATCGCGCCGGCCACAGGTTGACGAGCACGAGGCCCGCCACCGCCACCCACGACAGCAACCGCCCGCCCTGATGGATGAGCTGTGACGTGAACCAGGCCTCGCGCAGCGCGAAGCCGCCGGCACCGCCGACATGCCGCATGACCCACAGATCCAGCCCGCTGGCATCCCAAGCCAGCAAGGCGGCCAGGCCGGCAACGACCGCCACGACACTGGCGGGCAGCGTCACAGGGCGCGAAGGGTGGGCATCCAAAATGGTGTGCATCGCTGGAATTGTGTGGATGCCCCCTGTGCGAGCCTTGCAGTTGGCTGGCTGCCGGCCTAGGGGCAGACCCGTACATGCCGCAAATTCACGGCCCGGGGCTGCCCGCCAACGCGTTGTCTACACTGGCCGGATGAGTTCTTCCGTCTTTGCCGCCGAGAGCGCCATCCGCATCGGCCGCCAGGCGCTCGAGGTCGAGGCCCGCGCGCTGGCGCAACTGGCCCCCCGACTGGGCGCCCCCTTCGCCCGCGCCGTGCAAACCATCCTGGGCTGCCAGGGCCGCGTGGCCGTCATGGGCATGGGCAAGAGCGGCCATGTGGGCCGCAAGATCGCCGCCACGCTCGCCTCCACCGGCACGCCGGCCCTGTTCGTCCACCCCGCCGAGGCCGCCCATGGCGACCTGGGCATGGTGACGGCCGGCGACATCGTGCTGGCACTGTCCAACTCCGGCGAGAGCGACGAGCTCAACGCCATCCTGCCGGTGCTCAAGCGCCTGGGCATCACCATCCTGGCGATGACCGGCCGCGCCGAGTCCAGCCTGGCGGCCCACGCCGACGTCGTGCTCGACAGCGCCGTGGCCGAAGAAGCCTGCCCGCTGCAGTTGGCGCCCACCGCCAGCACGACGGCCCAGATGGCGCTGGGCGACGCGCTGGCCGTGGCGCTGCTGGACGCACGCGGCTTCAGGGCCGAAGACTTCGCCCGTTCCCACCCCGGCGGCGCCCTAGGCCGCAAGCTGCTGACCCATGTGCGCGACCTGATGCGCAGCGGCGACGCCCTGCCCCGCGTGGCGGCCGGCACGCCGTTCACCGAGCTGATGCGCGAGATGAGCGCCAAGGCGCTGGGCATGGCGGTGGTCGTGGACGCTGACGACCGCGTGCAGGGCATCTTCACCGACGGCGACCTGCGCCGCCTCGTCGAGCAGGGCCGCGACCTGCGCGCGCTGACCGCCGCCGAGGTCGCCCACCCCAGGCCGCGCACCGTCGGCGCCGATGCGCTGGCCGTCGACGCGGCCGACCTGATGGAAGCCGCGCGCATCACGGTCGTCCTCGTCGTCGACGCCGAGCGCAAGCTGCTCGGCGCGATCAGCATCAACGATCTGATGCGGGCGAAGGTCATCTAATGGCTGCGTTGCAATTCCCGACGGAACTCCTCGTCAAGGCCCAAGGCAGCGGCCTGGGCATCAAGCTGGCGATCTTCGATGTCGACGGCGTGCTGACCGACGGCCGCATCTACATCGGCGAGCGCGGCGAGGAGTTCAAAGCCTTCTCCACGCTGGACGGGCATGGCCTGAAGTCGCTGCAGCAGGTGGGCATCACGCCCGTGGTCATCACCGGCCGCGACAGCCCCGCCGTGCGCCGCCGCGTCGCCGACCTGGGGCTCAAGCACGCGCTGTACGGCGTCGGCGACAAGCTGGCCGCCGCCGAACCGCTGCTACAGCAACTGGGCCTGCCCTGGAGCGAGGTGGCCGCCATCGGCGATGACTGGCCCGACCTGCCGCTGCTGTCCCGCGCCGGCTTTGCCTGCGCGCCGCCCGGCGCCCATGCCGAGGTGCTGGCCACCGCGCACCACGTCACCCGCGCCTCGGCCGGGCATGGCGCCGCGCGCGAGTTCTGCGACCTGCTGCTGATGGCTGCCGGCCACTACGAGCGCCTGCTGAACGCCCACCACGCCACGCTCGACGGCGGCCGGACCGCGTGATGCCGGCCACCCTGCCTGCGCCCACGCCGCGCCGCCGCCCGCCCCAGCCCTGGACGTGGCGCGTTCAGAGCCTGCTCTCCAACTACCTGCCGCTGCTGCTGATGGCCCTGCTCGCCAGCGGCACCTGGTGGCTCGTGAAGAACACGCCGCTGCTGGGTGACCCCGGCGAACCCGCGCCGCCGCGTCACGTGCCGGACTACCGCATGGCCAACTTCGAGATCCAGCGCATCGGCGCCGACGGCCGGCTCAACGTGCAGATCGCTGGCGCCGAGCTGCGCCACTACCCCGACACCGACACCGTCGAGATCGACCAGGCCCGGGTGCGCGCCGTGGCCCCCGACGGCACGCTGGCGATTGCCGAGGCCAAGCGCGCCCTCAGCAACGGTGACGGCAGCGACCTGCAACTGCTGGGCGACGTGCGGCTGCGCCGACTGGCCGCGGGCGCCAACGAGAACAGCCCTGCCCTGATGGAAGTGCGCGGCGAGTTCCTGCAGGCGCTCTCCAACAGCGAAGTGCTGCGCTCCCACCTGCCTGTGACCATCCGCCAGGGCGGCACGACGCTGAACACGCAGAACTTCGAGTACCGCCACCTGACCGGTCGCGTCACCTTCAGTGGCGAAACGCAAGGCAGCATTGCCGCCCGGGTCGGCAAATGAGGTACCCCTCGCCCAAACTCGCGTCGCTGAACGCGAGCGAGTCGGGTCGCTCCCCCGTGGGGACGGCGGTGCTCGCCGGCTCGACCGGCAAACACATCGCCAGTGCGGGCCGGCTTGAGCGCGGCCCGGCGCTCGAACCACCACAGGATGAATCACTGAGATGACTGAGCTGGTCTTCATCACCGGCGCATCGAGCGGCATCGGGCAGGCGCTGGCGCTGCGCTACTACCGCGATGGCGCGAGGCTCGCGCTCGTCGCGCGCCGCACGGCGGACGTCACGCGCTGGGCCGCCGAGCAGCGGCTGGACACGGCGCGCCTGCGTGTCTACGGTGCCGACGTGGTCGATCTCGACGCCATGGCGCGCATCGGCCGCGAGTGCATCGAAGCGCAGGGCCTGCCGGATGTGGTCATCGCCAATGCGGGTGTCAGCATCGGCATGGACACCACCTACTTCGACGATCTCGACGTCATGCGCCGCACGTTCGCGATCAACAACGTCGGGGTGGCGGCCACCTTCCACCCGTTCCTCGCCGCCATGAAAGCGCGCGGCTCGGGCACGCTGGTGGGCATTGCCAGCGTCGCCGCCATCCGCGGCCTGCCGGGCCATGGCGCCTATTCCGCCAGCAAGGCCGCCGTCGTCGCCTACTGCGAGAGCCTGCGCGGCGAATGCCGGCCGCACAACGTGCGCGTCGTCACGCTGCTGCCCGGCTACATCGACACGCCGCTGACCCGCGGCAACCGCTACAGCATGCCCTTCCTGATGCCGGTGGAGGACTTCGCCGACCGCGCGGTGCGCGCCATCCGCGCGCAGGTCAGCTACCGCGTCATTCCGTGGCAGATGGGCGTCGTCGCCAAGCTGCTGCGCGTGCTGCCGAACTGGCTCTACGACCGGGCACTGGCCGGCCGCGGCCGCAAGAAGCGCGCGGCGGAATAACCGCTTCGCGCGTGGCGTGGCTACACTGCGCGCCTCGCACCGATTGCCGCCGCAGCCAAGCGGCCGAGGAGGTCACCATGCTGAAGGTTCTTCACCCCTGCTGACGCCCGCGCGCTGACGCTCGTCCAGCACGCGCCTGTGCCGCCCGTACCGGGCGCCCTGCATTGCGCCGACCTGATGCCGCAGGCATCCAGGTCGTTGCGCCTTCGGTCTCTTCCCACGATGACATTCCGCCTCCTCGGCCTGGGCCTGCTCGCCCTGGCCCTGCCCACCTGGGCCGACCACCCCGTGGCCCTGCGCCTCGCCGCAGGCACCACGGCCCCGGCCATCGATGGCCGCCTCGACGAACCCGCCTGGCAGCAGGCGCCCGTCTACGAGCAGTTCGCGCAGTTCCTGCCCACCGACAAGCAGCCGGCCCGCTGGCGCACGACGGTGCAAATCATCGCCACCGACGACGCCCTCGTGTTCGGCATCCGCGCCTGGGACCCCGCGCCCGAGCGCATCCGCGCGCCGCTCGCCCGGCGCGACCAGGTCAAGGCCGACCAGGACTTCGTCGCCGTCTTCATCGACCCGGTGGGCCACCGGCGCACCGCGCAATACGTGCGCGTCAGCGCGGCCGGCGCCATCGACGACGGCCTGTTCGCCGCCGAGGAAGCCAGCGAGGACGCCGCACCCGACTTCGACGTCGAGGCCGCTGCCGTGCGCCTGCCCGATGGCTACAGCGTCGAGCTGCGCTGGCCGCTGGCGGCGCTGCGCTTCCCCCACCGCGGCTGCCCGCCCACGTCGGACGGCCCCGCACCGGCTTGCGCTGACGGCCTGCCCTGGCGCGTCATGGTCACGCGCAACATCCCGCGCGAGGACCGCACGCTCGACGTCAGCGCCCCCGCGCTCACGAAGGACGCACTGCACTTCATCGCCGAGCTGCAGCCGCTGGACGGCCTGGGCGACCTCGCCGAGCAGGTGCGCGAACGCAGCTTCATCACCTTCCGCCCCGAACTGACGCTGCGCAGCACGCAGAGCAGCGACGCGACCGGCACGCGCCGCAGCCGCCAGGCTTCACTGGGTGCCGAGCTCAAGTGGCGGCCGCGCGCCGACTGGGTGGTCGACGCGACGTTGAACCCCGACTTCTCGCAGGTGGAGCTGGACGCACCGCAGCTCGCCGGCAACACGCGTTTCGCACTCAGCGTGCCGGAGAAGCGCCCGTTCTTCCTCGAAAGCGCCGACGTCGTGGGCCCGACGCAGCCCGACGAATCCGGTGAAAACCGCAGCCTCGCCGCCTTCTACACGCGCGCGATCACCGACCCCGACTGGGGCCTGCGCGCCACCTGGCGCGGTGCCAGCGCCGAGGCCACGGCGCTGCATCTGCGCGACGCCGGTGGCGGCCCCGTGCTGCGCGCCGGCGCCTTCGCCACGCGCACGGGCGAACAGCCGCCCGACTCGCAGGCCAGCTTCGCGCGCGGGCGCCGGCAGTTCGGCGAAAACGGGCAGCTGGGCCTGGCCGGCCTGGTGTCGCTGCGCGACTTCGGTGATGGCCTGACGACGCGTGTCATCGGCAGCGACGGCGTCTGGCGTGCCGGCGACAACGACCAGTGGCGCGGCCACCTGCTGCTGTCGGCCACGACGCTGAGCCTGGATGCCGACGGCCGCGTGCTGCGCGTGCCCACCGACCGCGGCCACCGCGCCTGGCTGGGCTGGCGCCATCTCGACGCAGACTGGTTTGCCAACGTCAACGTCGAGGAAATCAGCCCGCGCTTCGCCAACGACAACGGCTTCGTCAACCAGAGCGGTATCCGCCGCGCCTCCGCCTTCGGCTACCTGCGCCTGGGCGAACAGGATGTCGCCGGCCTGGCCTTGCACGAGAGTGAAGCCCAGCTCACGCTGCAGGAGACGCGCACCCTCGGCGACCCGCTGCTGGGCGTCGCGGCCGGCCAGGTCGTCGAGCGGCAGCTGCGGCCCGGCTTCTGGTTCGCCGCGGCCCGCAACACGGACGTCTGGGGCCATGTCGGGCTGGACCAGCATCGCGCCCGCAGCGGCGGCAAGCTGCATCCGACGCGCACGCTGCTGCTGGGTGTCGAATCCAATCCCGGCGAAATGCTGAGTTATGTCACGGCCGAAATTGAATGGGGTCGCCGTCTGGATGTGGAAGCCGATCGCGTCGGCCAAGGGCTGCAGGCGCAGGCCGAGGGCAAATGGCGCTTCGCATTGCCGGCAGGCGGGTGGCTGGAACTGGAGCAACGCCTGGGCCTGGGCTATATCGACGCACCCGACGGCCGCCGCGCCTTCACGGACCGCAGCGCCCAGAGCGTCATCGTGTGGCACCTCAGCCCGCGCGACTCGCTGCGCCTCATTCATCAGCAGACGCACTTCACGCGCCGGGAAGACACCGCCGCCACACTCGCCGCCGAAGACACCCGCGAGCGCCAACTGGCGCTGATGTTCCAGCACCGCGTGGGACTGTCGCGCCTCTTCAGCGTGGGCCTGAACCGCGCCAGCGAGCGGCCCGGGCAGGTACGTAGCCGCGAGCTGTTCGCCAAGCTGGCGCTCGGCTATTGAGGGCGGGGGCGACGGCCGGCGCTGATAGATGTCGCAAATGGCCGTCGCAAATGGCCCACGGCAACCGCTCTCACCAATCGGCCACGCAAAAGAAAAGGCGCCCGAAGGCGCCTTGTTCAGCGTGATGTCGCGAAGGGCTCAGTAGCCGCCACCGCCGTAGCCGCCGCCACCACCGGAGCGGCCGCCACCACCGTAGCCACCGCCGCCGCCGGAGCGACCGCCACCACCACCACCCGGCCGGCCACCGCCGAAGCCGCCACCGGCATTGCGGCGGGTGCCGCCCACGCCGATGGTCATGCGGCCCAGCACGATGGGCT
>JACCDX011504908.1_pt1 | contig 11621 bp, 6 predicted proteins | sample 7449681 | NCBI WGS metagenome assembly JACCDX01 (sample SAMN15323450, study PRJNA562643) | freshwater metagenome | isolation source: river surface water | place: USA:Blue River Watershed | collected 2017-08-18 | reverse complement strand
TCTATTGTAAGTAAAGTAAACTCTTGAATAGTGATTGTAATCGTAAGTAGGAATACAATATTCGCCTCTATTGTTTGAGTCAACCATTGCTTTCCAACCTGAATTATACGGCCAAGAGTTTCTAAAATAAAGTCTATCAACTGGTCCACCTTCTATTTGCCATCCATAACCATAGCCACTGTAAACATAATGATATGTTTGCATACCTAACCAGTGTGATGTTCCAGGAGGCTGGTTTCCAGGATTTGACCAAGTATCGGTAAATCCAGCTCCCCATCCTTGAACAGTATTCAGGTCTTGAGTACCCCAACCCATTACACCGGTCCAGTGGTTACTATCACCGGTATAATCATTTCTACGATAGTTAGAACCACCTTTACCCGTCAAGCCGGTTCTCATTCTACCATAATCAGTCAGACCTTGCCATTGAGAGTTACCATTGCCATCAAAGTAAAATGATGTATCTCTATCATAGTAAATGTTAAATCTCGCATCATTACCATATGTAATACGATACAACTCCATATGAGCGTTACCATATTCAATACGAATCTGCCAGTTACCAGAACTATTCAACATACCAAATCCACTACCATCCCAATATCCAGCGTATCCTCTTAAATCAGATTCGTAGTTATTGTAAAAGACTATACCACCATATGCATATCCACCACCAGCTGATTTCCAATATCCGTTATTAGAGTACCAGTGCATTGCGGTTGATTGTTGGTATAAACCTTGTCCGGAGTTATTATTTCTGAACCATCCATTTGAGTATATGTTTCCAAATGTAGGATTTCCATCAGTTCTTACCGATTGATTCAAATGACTACTTAACCAACCTAAATAACCTAAATAAAGGTCACCACTTCTATTAATATATGCTCTTTCCGCACCACTATCAGTTCTGAATATGAAGTATCCAGATGATTGGTTTTGGAAATACATGTGAGAACTATGCCATTGTATCTTATTATATTCACCTTGCCATCCACCGTGGTCAGAATACAACATATATCCAGGATAAATGTAATGATTATTAGAGCCTATCCAGTTTGTTCTAGTATCACCTTCACCACTACCAAAATAATAACCAGTATTATTTCTATCATACATTATATCCGCTTGGAAAGAACCATAGATATAAGTTGTACTACCAGTATCAATCAATAATCTAGTATTACCCCAACTACCATTTCTCCAACCATGTCTATCATTAATACGGAAGTTATCATCCGCATAACCATAACCAACAGACCAAGTCCAGCTATTATATCCAGATGAGAATAGAATTGAAGGTCTATCACCACCACCACTTGCCTCAACACGGAATTCCGCAACAATACCCCAAGAGTGATTACCATATTGGTTTCTTACTAATAGTGTAGTGTTGTTACCAGGTGCAGAGCCATACTTAACCATTTCTAATACTGGACCATTATCTCTACCAATATAGCTATATCCTCTTGGCTCTATATAATACCCACCATCATAAGAACTTCTTAATCGTATTGTGTATATATCACCACCGGTACCAAAATAAAGATTACTCAACCAACGGTTTTCCATCAATATTCTTCTACCATTCAAATAAGAATCATCTACGTTGTAGTAGAAGTTAGAACGGTCAGTATAAATGTGAGCATGTGATGAGTTTGCAGGTCCAAATTCAATATATCCATAAGGAGTATTATGACGATAACCCCAACTACCACCTGCTAAGTAATACGATGCATTACCATAATCCATTGATGCTAGACGAGAACGTCCAGCTGGGTCTGCAAAATATGCAGGGTTATCGGAATCAATAAATATAGGTGCTCTTAATTCACCATTAAATTGTGCGTAGTTAAAATACGCAACCAATATATCACTTGTTTGATAACCAGGATAAGTTCTCTTAAATCTTAATCTAATAGATTCATTACCATCATAATCATCTTCGGATTGTAAAATAAGTGCTCCGGTATTTGAACCACCAGGAGATTCACTATATATTTTCCAACCATCATCATTACCACTCGCTTGTCCAAAGTAGTAAGATGGAACGTTTGAGTTATTTGCATATCCAGTACCAACAGGATTTTGTTGTAACACAACTCTGGCCATAAACGATGTATCTGCCGGTTGAACATAATAACTCGTTGATGACGGGTGTCTCAACATTGCACTTCTAATTTCACCAGGTACGAATGTTGCTGAATATGAGTTTTGTGGATAGATATCTAAGTTATCACCCACCATTACAATTCTACCAGCATATCCATCATCTAATGGAGACATCCATAGATAATCAGTATTATTATTATTTTGAATTTGTAATGCCGATGTCCAAGAAGCAGGATATGAACCGAAGTTAATTTCTCCTTGACCATCTTGCTTAATAGTTAATGCTCTTGTACCAGATGATGTTCCGGTAGTATTAACTTTTAAGTATCTAATGTTTGTTGTACTATTAGGGTCTACATAAAATCCTCTATCATCGTAATCATACATTATACCAAACATACCGTTTGTTGCGGTAATTTGATTATAAGTTGAGTTGTTACCAATTACACCAGAACCTAATGGAATTCTTGGAACACCACCAGGATCACTAACACTATATTCTATACCACCTATTCCATCATTATTAAAGTTCATATCTGCAGATACAGACATTCTATAACGAACACCATCTAATAATAACATATAGAACCAATATCCACCACCCGCTAAGTCTCTTGGACCGGCTTGATAAATGAAATATGCATAAGGATTTTGGTTAGCGTTATAAGAGCCATGCTCGGTATAGAAATACCACATATTTTCTTGTCCACTATGCCATTCTCTTGAATTAATTACAAATTCTGCAGTACAACCACCATAAGGGTTTGAACCATTATCGGAAATAGAACGAGATATTGATATTCTAACTGGAGAACCACCTGCATTAAATCTACTAATACTAAATCTTACCCATCTTCTAGATGATGCATTGAATGTTCCAGGTACATCAATATATTGTTCATTTTGATATGTTTTATTTACCTGTAATGCATTTAATCTGGATGTACTTTCAAAATCAATTCTATATGCTGAGTTTGTAATATCTTCTATATAATTTGTATAAACGTATCCTTGCCCACTTACTCTATATACCCAAGTATTATTATCTCTTAAAACAGCATAAGCATAAGATGCACCGGCTGGAATACCAACGTACATACCATATTCCGTTTTAGAACCATTGGAAGCATTTAATCTTAATAACCAGTCATTATTATTAGTTGCAGTTATATAAACAGTTGCATCATTTGTACCATTAATACTACTACCATTAATATTTAGTGTACCGGTTAAACTACTATCGGCAGTATAACCATATCCGATATTCATTGCACCATAAGTAGATAAGCCATAAACAGGAGTATTTCCTTCTCCGGCTCCCCATCCACCTGGATGCCCTACACCAACTTTATTATAAAGATGTATATATTCATTTGTAAATCTACCTCTAATACCATATAATTGCATTGATTCGGAATCATACAATCTAATAAAATTCATTTGAGAAGTAGAGTTAGGGTCTACATATCTATTACTTGGGTCAGCGCTATCTCTGAATATTGGAGCTCTATAATCACCAGATGCCTCAACATATCCTGCATAACTTCTTAACTGCCAAGAATCACCTTGTCTAATTTCCAATCTATCAGAATATCCCAATATTGAATTAGACGGTGAACCACCCGTACCACTTGCTCTAAATGCAATTACGGATACGCCATTTCCTGCTGCAAATAATCTAATATTTTCATTGTAGTTATTATTATTTGCAGTATTATAGCTAACCCACATATTATTTCCAATGTATATACCATCGGAAGGTCCATTAATTTGTATAGGAACTAATCCAGATACTGGGTCATAAAATCCGGTTGAGTAAGAGTTGTTATTTGGCATCCAAATATACGAATCAGAACCAGTGAATTTAATATCTCCACCTACCGATTCTATATTATTAGTAACGTTGATATTGTTAAATGTTACAGTATCATACGTTCTAACATATTGGTCCATATTTGCTGCGTATGGATGTAATGTAGAGTTTAAGGTAAGAGCTGCAGTTCTACTTTGTTCAACAGTATCAAATGAAGTTACTGGACTAATTGACCAACCCGTTCCCCAGTTTGTATCATATCCATTATATCCAATTTGTAAATCGGTTACAAAAACTTGCGGATATGACCAAGAAGAACCAGTCTCACCAATCCATATACAATCGGATGAACCATCGTATCCAAATCTAACAGTGTAGTTATCACCAGTATCAGTTATATTTGTTGCAAAAATGTTGTACCAGTTACCTAAACTATAATTGTATCCACCGATATAGAATGTGTGTGATTTACCGGTATTATATTGATAAATCTTAACCGTCATTCTCATCATTGTAGATGAGTTATTTTTTGAAACAGGTAATTTTATTTTCCATGCACCAGTAACAGTCGATGCCGATGTAACATAAGATGCTCCTTGTGGTGCAAAAATTCTTACGTTATCACTTGCAATAAATCCATTTGTAGCTCTAACAAATCCGGTTGCAGTTACGTTTGCAAATTGAACGTTATCAGATGTTCTAACGTTTTGGTCCATTGCGTATAATTCGTTAGCACCCTGGCCAGTATTTACGGTTGCAAATGTTACAGCATCAGTTGTTCTGATGTTTTGATTCATTAAATAAACTTCAGTTGCTCCCTGACCAGTATCTATTGTACCTGAAAGAATTACATTACCATTTACTTCAAAAGTATTATCCGCATACCATCTATCAGTAGATTCGTTCCAATAGAATGAAACGGTTGAAGCATTACCTCTCTTAACTTCAATACCAGCATTTTCAGTTGGAGCAGTTGATGCTCCAATATCCGCATTTAACGTAATGATGTTATCACCTACATTAAGAGTTGTTGTATTAATATATGTTGTAGTACCACTTACAGTAAGGTCACCACTAATGGTAGCATTACCAGTTACCGCTAAAGTTGTACCATTAAAAGTTAAATTTGCATTTACATTTGCATTTGGAGCTCCACTTGCTGCTAATGTTATCACACCATTTACAGTAGTACCTGTCAAAGAAAGTAATCCAGATGAACCAGATGAACCGGCACTACCACTACTTCCAGAACTTCCACTACTTCCAGATGAACCAGATGAGCCGGATGAACCAGAGCTTCCACTACTTCCACTACTTCCAGATGAACCAGAAGAACCAGAAGAACCACTTTTTCCAGAAGTTCCCGATGTGCCACTCGTACCTGATGTACCAGATGTGCCACTACTTCCAGAGCTTCCACTACTTCCAGATGAGCCAGATGAGCCACTAACTCCAGATGAACCAGAACTTCCGCTACTTCCAGATGAGCCGGAACTTCCAGATGAACCAGAACTTCCGCTACTTCCCGATGAACCACTAGCTCCAGATGAGCCGGAACTTCCACTGCTTCCAGATGAGCCTGAAGAACCTGAACTTCCTGATGAACCCGATGTACCATCTTTTCCACTAGCACCGGATGTACCAGAGCTTCCACTACTTCCTGAAGAACCGGATGAACCAGAACTTCCAGATGAACCATCTTTTCCCGTTACTCCAGAAGTACCACTACTTCCCGATGAACCTGAACTTCCAGATGTGCCACTTGTACCAGGTGAACCAGTTGCTCCAGATGTACCAGATGAACCTGATGTACCATCTTTTCCCGTTGTACCTGAACTTCCACTGCTTCCAGATGAACCAGAAGAACCAGAAGAACCTGAACTTCCAGATGAACCTGAACTTCCACTCGTTCCTGCTGAACCACTTTGACCACCGGCACCAGATATACCAGAAGAACCAGAGCTTCCAGATGAACCACTACTTCCCGATGAACCAGATGAACCGGATACACCAGAACTTCCAGATGAACCAGAAGAACCAGATGAACCGGCACTACCACCAGCACCAGATATACCAGAAGAACCAGAGCTTCCAGATGAACCACTACTTCCACTACTTCCAGATGAGCCTGAAGAACCAGATGTACCACTTCCTGATGTTCCTGAAGAACCTGAAGAACCATCCTTTCCACTTGCTCCACTTGAGCCAGATGAACCAGAACTTCCGCTAGTTCCTGATGAACCAGATGTACCAGAAGTTCCAGATGTGCCATCTTTTCCAGATGTACCGGAACTTCCACTACTTCCAGAAGAACCTGCCGAACCAGTTGTACCTGATGAGCCACTACTTCCAGAGCTTCCACTACTTCCTGATGAACCTGAACTTCCTGATGAACCACTACTTCCACTACTTCCAGATGAGCCACTACTTCCGGAGCTTCCACTACTTCCTGATGAACCAGAGCTTCCACTGCTTCCTGATGAACCAGATGAACCTGAACTTCCACTGCTTCCGCTACTTCCAGATGAACCCGATGAACCTGAACTTCCAGATGACCCCGCCGAACCGGTTGTACCACTACTTCCACTACTTCCAGATGAACCAGAGGAACCAGACGTACCAGATGTTGCCGCTGCAAACCTTCTACCTACTCTACCAGTGCTTAAATTTACTACTAATACTTCATTTGTTGTATTATCAGTTGGTATAGTATCTCCGGTTACGGTTATACTTCCACTAATACCAACACTACCTGTTAGTTCTTGTCTATCAGATACGCTATCACCAAATTTATTTGAACCAGATGAATAAATTACAGAAGAAGAAATATATGTTGTACGAATTTCTTCAGCTTGAATAATTCCACCTACAAATAAATTTGAAGTTACAGTTATAGAACCAGTAACCTTTGCATTTCCATTTACCGATAATCCACCACTAATAGATGTTGGTACGTTTACTACTAATCCTTGATTTGGTGAAATTTGTGCAATTGCAGAACCAGATTTGATTCTATTAATATCTCCGATAGAATCGGCTTGAATATTGAATAATCCACTACCATCACCTCTAAACAACGATGCAGATACAGATCCAGTAATGTTTACTTCCGCATTTATTAATAAAGATGAACCGGATGGAGTTATTGTTGATGTTTGTATTATAGATGCGGAAAATGGTGCGCCGTTTACAACCCTAACCGAATTAGGTGATGTATAAATTACAGGAGACCCACTCACATAGAGTGTTAATAAACTTGAACTTTCCTGATTTAGGCCATTTGAATTTTTTCCTATGAAACTACTCATCTACAAACTTACTTTTTTATGTCAATTCTAATGCCGAAACTATTACATCTGCAGATGTTGCTGCTGATGATACTACTGCTAATGTATCGGTTGCTTCCATAACAATTTTTTGCTCACCACCCACTAATACCACCGATGAACCAGGAGTAATAAGTGCATCTTTTACTAAATATACGGTTTTAGTTGCCGAAGTATCTGTCAATCTTACACTAACCGAAATATTTTGTGTAGCTACATTTGCAACATTAACACCTATAATTGTTGTTGTAGTTGCCGCTGGTGTAGAATATACTATTGTATTCGTTGTGCCGATTGAACCTGTGATACTATTTTTAAATACGTTTGCCATTTATTTTTATTTTATCCCAATGCTATAGCATATGCTAAAGCGGTATCTAAAACATTTACTCCTTCTACTAAATATCCACCATTCCTTAAATTAATAGAACCGGTCATTTGCATAGAACCAGTAACTTTTAATCTTTCATTTACATTTAAAATATCAAAAGATGCCTGTTGAACATCAATTGTACCTTTAAAAGACCCTGTCAGAGAACCCGTAAACGAGCCGCTTAAATCTGCGTATGCAAAGTTTCTATCTTGTGAAATAGAACCAGAAAATATAGGATTATGAATTACCATTTATATCAATTCCTTTAGTTATAGGTATAAATATAACTTTTATCCTTTTAGGGTTTGTTAGGCCAAATAATATTGTATGGATTACTCTGTGATGTAATATCCCTTAATTCTTGTCTATAAGAACTCCACTCATCTTTAACGGACTGTGGAATATCGGATAATTGTGTCCAATCACATTCTAATAGCAATTCATTTCTAGTTTGTCTAACTTCTTCCCACTTTCCAGCTATTCTCAAATTTATTTCTGATTCGGTTGCGTTTGTATTTTCCCAATTTTGATAATAAACACCCTCTATTAATATTGGTGTTCCTTCGTAAATATTTTTTGTATAATCGTTTGGTTTTGGAGTATGTCTAACTTCATGAATATTCCATTCCCCCATTAAATTTTCTGTCATTTCAGATGGGAAACTTATATTAGGATTATCTTCTCTCAATTTTTGCAAAGAGTATGGATAATCTATTTCGTTATTTATAATTCTTAAATACATAATCTTATTATTTCCATATAGTTGGTATAGAAGCGTAGTTTGTTAAATTTAAACAGTTTCTAAATGCATCAGTTCCGGCCGGTGCAGGTACTCTATTCCATAATTCAGGTGCAGTACCTGTCATAGCATTTGCAGATGTTGACATGTTATACAAATTATTAAAACTTGTAACAGCAGTATTATATGTAAATTGCAATGGACTTGTTATGGATAAACAATTTCTAAAAGTACTAGAAAAGTTTACAACATTTACATTTAAATCAAATAATGTTGCAGGTACAGTTGATAAAGAGGTACATCCACTAAAACAAGAAGAAAAGTTTGTTACATTAACTACATTATCAAATAATCCTGATGGTATAGATGTAATTGTAGTATTTGTAAACGTATCCGTAATTGTTGTTGCATTTGGAGAATAATCAAAAAGGTCAGCTGGAATAGATGTTATTCCCGTACCTCTGAATGTTGATGTAAATACGGTAACTTCCGCTAATCCAGTATAACCACCAACTCCACTCAATGATGCACTACCTGGTATTGCTGTTAAATTTATGCATCCATAAAAATCTATTGTTCTCAAACCAACAATTCCCCATTGAACTAATTCGGTAATTAAACTTCTAATTGATGTATTATTATTTACTTTGAATCCTGGCATAAACCCACTTATAGTAATTGTATATGTACCAGGTGATACATAATTATGCACCCTATTAACATCGGTAGAAGAAGTTATCAATAGAGATGTATTACCATCACCCCAAGAAATATTTAAACTAGGTGTTAATCCAGCATAATCAACCAAAGGAACGGTAAATACCGTATTAGCGGTTGTTGTTGTAATTTTAAAAACAAACGGATATACTTGCGAAGAATCCGAAGGTATCAATTTTCTTGCTATACTCATAACTTTAATTATTAACTTATATTTTTTCCTACAATAAATCCGTAATATGTTGTACCACCATTAAATGTAAAGAATGTTAGAACATCTACTCCAGCTGATGTAAGGATTGGTGCACTTCCACCAGGCCAATCTACACTATTTGGCCATGTTATTGAATATGCTCCTGCATTTACAACACTCAATGTGAATCCAAATGCGTTTGATGCAGGTGGATTACTAAATGTTAATGTTGCCGCTCCATTAAATTGTCTTCTGAAGTTATTAGCTGTTGCAAGGTCTAAAGTTGCACTTCCACCAGTTCCCAAATCAGAATAGGTTTCTCTGAATGTTGTTGATGTAATATATCCACTATTGGTTAGATTACCAGTTATACTTAATAATGTTCCATCAAATGTTAAATTACTTTCAGCTCTTACATTTGGAGATGTACCTTCTAAAGTTATCACACCATTATCAGTTGTACCACTAATTGATGCAAATCCAGAACTACCACTACTACCAGGTGCTCCATTTGTACCAGATGTACCGGAACTAAATCCAGGTGCAGATGTACCAGAAGTACCAGAGAAACCAGAAGTACCAGAAGTTATTCCAGGTGCAGATGTACCAGATGAACCACTAACACCGGATGTACCAGAAGAACCAGAAGTTACACCATAAAAAGATGTACCGGAAGAACCCGATGTACCCGATGCACCGGATGTACCCGAACTAAATCCAGGTGCAGATGTACCGGATGAACCAGATGTACCTGCCGAACCCTGAGGTCCTATTCCACCACTCGTTCCACTACTTCCAGAACTTCCAAATAAAGTACCATCTTTACCCGATGTGCCAGATGTACCAGAGCTTCCACTACTTCCAGAACTTCCACTTACTCCCGATGAACCAGAAGAGCCTGTTGTACCGGATGAACCGGATGAGCCAAATAAAGTACCATCTTTACCCGATGTGCCAGATGTACCAGAGCTTCCACTTTGTCCAGAAGAACCAGATGAACCAGCAGTTCCAGAAATTCCTGAACTACCCGATGAACCAAATAAAGTACCATCTTTACCCGATGTGCCAGATGAACCAGATGTTCCAGAGCTTCCACTACTACCAGATGAACCAGATGAACCTGCCGTGCCACCGCTACCATTAGTACCATCCTTACCAGAACTACCAAAGAATGTACCATCTTTACCAGATGTTCCTGAAGTTCCGGATGAACCACCACTACCCGATGTGCCCGCACTACCAGTTGTACCAGATGAGCCACCGCTACCAGATGTACCCGATGTTCCAGAACTTCCTGAAGTTCCCGATGAACCAAAGAATGTACCATCTTTACCAGATGTTCCAGATGAACCAGAGCTGCCACTCGTACCACTACTTCCAGATGAACCGGATGTTCCAGATGCACCTGATGTACCTGATGAACCAAAGAATGTACCATCTTTACCACTACTTCCAGATGTTCCTGAAGTTCCAGATGAACCAGCCGAACCAGATGAACCAGAAGTACCCGAAGTACCTTCTTTACCAGATGTACCTGATGAACCAAAATAAGTACCATCTTTACCAGATGTTCCAGATGTGCCGGCCGTTCCCGCACTACCTGTGCTTCCAGATGAGCCAGATGTTCCCGAAGTGCCATCTTTTCCAGATGAACCCGATGAACCAAAGTAAGTACCATCTTTACCAGATGTTCCAGATGAACCAGAGCTGCCGCTACTTCCGCTGCTACCGGATGTGCCATTACTACCAGATGTACCTGATGTACCCGATGAACCGTCTTCACCACTACTTCCTGAAGTTCCAGATGAACCTGTTCCAGATGTACCAGAAGTACCTGCTGACCCGGTTGTACCAGATGAGCCGGATGTACCATCTTTACCACTACTTCCTGAAGTTCCTGATGTGCCATCTTTTCCACTAGTTCCAGAACTTCCTGATGAACCAGTTGTACCAGATGAGCCAGTTGTACCAGAAGAACCCGATGAGCCTCCTGTTCCAGATGTGCCATCAGACCCACTTGTACCAGATGTTCCATCTTCTCCCGAACTTCCACTACTTCCAGATGAACCGGTTGTACCAGATGAACCAGTTGTACCAGATGAACCAGAACTTCCACTACTTCCGGATGTGCCATCGGAACCAGATGTGCCACTGCTTCCACTACTTCCAGATGAACCGGTTGTACCAGATGTTCCCGTTGTACCAGATGAGCCACTACTTCCACTACTTCCAGATGACCCGGATGTTCCATCTTTACCAGATGTTCCAGATGAACCAGAACTTCCCGATGAACCGGTTGTACCAGATGTTCCCGATGTGCCACTACTTCCAGATGAACCAGATGTGCCATC
>JACCDX011736063.1_pt1 | contig 11622 bp, 12 predicted proteins | sample 7449681 | NCBI WGS metagenome assembly JACCDX01 (sample SAMN15323450, study PRJNA562643) | freshwater metagenome | isolation source: river surface water | place: USA:Blue River Watershed | collected 2017-08-18 | reverse complement strand
TACTAATTTACGTTTATCGATCATAACCTTAATTTAATAAAGAAATTTATTTTAGCTTAAAAAGCATACCAACTCCCATATAAGCATTTGGACGCATAACACCTTCATGCACATTTCCTCCTACTTGGAATTGAAGCAAATTATCATGTAAATCTTTACGAATAATTGATAATCCAAATGATTGGAATGGCTGTGTAAAATTTGTAGTAATAAGTGGACCCATATACCATTGTATTTCTTTTGGGCGATAAATTTCTACAATCTTTTCTTTAGTTTTAACTACTGGTTGAATATCTGCAGTCCACTGTCTATTAATAATTCTATTTCCAACTAGTTGTTCTTTAACTACAACTATACCTTGATTATGTTCTAATAGATATGAATCAGTTGTATTATGTATTACATTATAAGACATAATAACAGCTTGTAACGAATCAATTTTGCGATCATCAGTTACTGTTTTCACAACTTCAACGGGTACTTCAACTTTTTTAACTACTCGTTTAATTTTAACTTTTGGTTTAATTGGAGCAACAGGTGTAACTACTGGTGGAGTAGGTTCTGGGATTGGGATAATTTTAGATACTGTCGCAACACCATTTTTATATGTTTTAATAATAATAAATTTCGGTTTTTGGGCAAATGCTGATACTCCCATCAACATAAGCATTAATATAAATAACTTTTTCATCGTATATAAATATATATTGTTTAATCAAAAGTGAAGAATTTGTTGAAATTAGCATTAAAGATAGGCATTCCCCAACCAATATCGCTATACAATCCTTCAATTTTATTTTTCATTACTGAATCAAATAATAATCCTCTATCGATATATTTTTCAATAAAGTCGATAATTTCTTTAGGGTCATTGTATCCGTTGAATCCAATACAATCAATTTTAAATGGATTATCTTTTAAATAAGCAATTAACATCTTATCACCAATCTGGAATTTAGAATATTGTTTATCTAATCCTTTAAATTGTAATAAGTCATTGTAACGAATAGCTGCTTTAGTATTAATTGGACATTTTAGTTTTAATTTACTAAATATTTCACCGTTTCTAGGACGTGAATCAATATATGATCCTAATTGTTTTAATCCAGTTGGTTTCAATAATTGACGCCAATCAATTGTATTTACTTTAGCTTTAAAATCAAGTATTTGTTTATCAATATCTTGTTTTTTCTTACCAAACATGATTTGATTTAGAATCGACTCACCGAATTCTCTAAATAATGGTGGAAAGTTAGATTTCATTAGATCTAGTCCTTTCATGTCTAGCTCTTCAACAGTAACACCTTCTTTATTTACAATATACATTGCGTAACGACGTTTACCTGAGAAGTAACCCCGTTCAATTACCACCTCTTGCTTTAATTCAAAGTAGTGAGGACGATCATGTAAATTAAATAAGTCAACTACTAATGTATTTAAATGATCATTTGCTAATTTTTGTATTTCTGTTGCAATTTCTAATGTAGCTGCAATACAAGCTGCTTTATCATTTAAATCAACACCATTAGCACGTAATAAATCTTTAACATGAATAAATAATGAGTCAGTATCTGAAGTAACGATATAATCTTTATTATTTGTACCTAATCGCTCATTCATTATTTTATTACAGAATTTAATTGATTCTTGAGTCAACCGTTGTCCTGTTAATGTGATAGCTTTAGATATCATTTTATGGCCATCAGTATATCGCCATGAATTTAAAGCAAATACACCATAAACGTCATTTAATTTAATTTTATATGCGTGTTGGCGTCGGTTATAAAATTCACCCATAGCAGGATCATTATCTACCTTATATGCTTTTTTCATTAGGTTCTTATATTCGACACGTTTATTAAACCAGTCAGTTAGGATTTCACACACGACTGATTGTTTATTTTTATCAAATATAACACCTGGAGCTGATATAATTAAGTTATTATTTTTAACGAAATTATACATTATACCTGCTGTGGTCTGAGTCTCCATTAATGTTTTATTTGGTAGGAGTTTTTCAACAGTAACAGGAGTATTTGGATCCATATTTTTTAATTCATCCAAACTCCACTGATTATCGGTTTTATGTTTGTTTACAATGCGACCAACTAATGTTTCAATACCAATGTTTAGAGAACGAATAATTGATGGGTATAGTGATGTAAAGTCCAAGTCAATTACCCACTCGTATAATCCTGGTTCTGGATCCTTTAAATAACCACCGGCATATTCAGATAATTCGATTACTTCATCAAATTGCTCTTTAGTAATACGACCTGCTTTATAATCAATTTCAGCTTTCTTACGTGATAAACCAGCTAACTGAGGATTAGATGTAGTAGGTTTATTAGGCGATACAATATTCTTACGTTTTAGGTAAGTTAAAATAGCACCATCATTTAAAGCAGTTGAGTAGTAGATATTATCGTAAGTAGTATGACATAAGTGACCTACAGTAACTGTTAGATCAATAAATTTTAGTTTTTCTTCTAATTTAACTAGAATCTCAACGTCGCGAATGTTATACTCGATAAATTTCTGTACATCTTCCTTAAATAATTTATCTAACGATCCATAATATTCAATCTTACCTAATTTAACGTATTTGGTTCCAATAGCACCTAATGCATATGATGGTTCTTGTTTTGTTACATATTTTTTAAATAGTAACATATAATCTAGGTGATTAATACCACCTACTTTAACTACCTGATCACCTTCAACTTCAGTTACTGCTACTTTTCTTATCGGAGATAAGCGGTCAGCTTGCGATTTACCTAATACTTTGGCAATTCTGTTGTATGTATAAGGCACATCGAAGAATTCACTATTCCATCCCGAGATTATCGTAGGATCCATTTGTTCCCATTTATCTAAAAACGTTTGCAGCAATACTTTTTCATTAACACACGAGATAACAAATGTATTATTTTCTTCAGAATTTGTGAGTAATTGATCTTCATCTAAAATATAGCAATAATATTGCTTTAACGAGTTATCATATAAAGCAATTGATGTGATTTTAGTTGGAGCATTAGCTACTGTTTGTGGTGTTAATGCGCCTGCAATCTCGCACTCAATATCAAAGAATACTGTGTTGTGATATTCTGGTGTATCGTCTGATTCTGAGTATAAGTCAACTAATACTCGAGTATGTTTATCAACATCAGTCTCATAACAACTATCTGAGTATGTTTTAGTGGGTGTTACTTTATCACCAAATAATGTTTGAAATTGACCTTGTGGATCGGGTTTGTAAAATGTGGGTTGGTACTCGAATGAGTTCCAACCCAATTTATCATCACGTAAGTGATATTTCTTTTCTCTAGAATCGTAGTAAATTGATTGATACATATAACCTTTTTGTTGTAAACATAATTAAGAAATTAATTTTCTCTACGGTCTTCTCTAGGATAGAATTCAAATCTGTCATGTTCTGTTGGAGTAGCTAATAATATTCCTGGGTGTAATTTACCATTAATCGTTTCTTGAAACATAAATGACATCCATGTTTGTTCATAGGGATGATCCCATTTAGTATCTAAGAACATTTTTTTATTACCTTTACGAGATACGACTTGAGGCCAATTACAATAATATATGTCCCCAGTTGCATAAGGTAGTCCGTTTAATGATTTTATGTTCTTAAAATTCATATTTGGAGCAGCATTAACATCACTAGTTATTTTTACTGGTTTTTCTGGGAATAATTTAGCTCTAATATCTGCGGGCACATTATGCCAAGCCCATTGTTTAGAGTTATCACCATAAAATTCACTAAAATTCCATTTTAAAAAATCAAAATTTTCCATCCAAGCAATTCTCATTACTGTATTGTAAAAATCTTTAATTTTTCTTCTAAATCCATTTCTACAGAATTCATCATCCCCTAAATAAAAGAACATATCATCTTCAAAGAAGAAATGGTAATCAAATCCATTTTCATCAGCGTGTTCTGCTATAAATTGGCGTCCACCACATATTCCAATATTATCTTTTTTAATTGCTTCAAATCCATATTTTTTACATAGCTTATTATATTGCTTTGTAGTTGTTAGATCTGTGGAATTGTTTAATAGATATTTTTTAGGCTTATCTAAGAAGTTTTTATCATATAATTCGAATGACATGCATAACTTCTCAAACTGAGATGGTGAATTATAAGTTAAAACGTATAATGCGGTATTACTTACATCATGATCATTTTGTAATATTTCATTATTACTTTGATTCATTTGTTTTAATGTATCATTTTTCAAATTCTCAAAAAATGTACTTAATAAACCGTTTCCTTCAATTTCAAAGTATTGGAATAATTCTGGGTGTTTGTAAAGTAAAATAGTAAATAATGATTCTTCTGTACCCATATACCCACTAGATAGTGAATCTATTAGTAATGAATAATATATATTATTTACTTCTGCGATTAAATCTTTAGGTCCACCAAATATACCTCCACGGCATACTTTATCTACTTCTCCTTGGGCATATTCACACATTGGTTCATAAGTGAATCCGTGAATTTCAACTTTACCATCATACGGAAAAGCAACAAATGAGAATTTATTAAAATATTTATCTAATTTACTTAAAACTTTATCATGCCAGAAATATCCTTCATGTACTGTATTTGTTAATCCACCATCAACCCATACCAAATGAGTCGAATTAAATTTATCAAATATTCTAGCATCGTTCATTAGAAACATCTTAGACATTACTAATGGATTATATAAATCTAATTTTGCTTGAGTACTCTCAGGTAACCATCCTGATTGGTTATACCAACTTTCACTGGTTCTAATTTTTTGAATTAAATCATAGTACTCATTATTTTTAAACCAATCTAATTCACGAACGATTACTTGGGTATTTTCAGGTGAACGTCGTTCCCATACCCACTGCTCATATTCTTGTTCTATAAATACAATGAAATTGTCTGGTGATTTAAGTAATTTTTCTAGGTTATTTAAATAATGTTCAAATGAACGAGACCAACCTTCGCTCAATTGATCTCTTTTAATATCCCAAATTCCCGTAACTATAGTTGTGCTCATTGTAACTTTTCTAAAACTTTATAAAACGATCGATTTATAGTAAAATATGAATTATCTTCATTTAAATAGGCCTGAATGTTATTTTCATGCCACCATGTATCAAAATAATCAGTAGTAAATAATTCAGGGTAATTATAATAAAGAACTGTTAGAATATTCTCTTCATGCCATTGAATTTTATTATATTTTTCTATAATACTATCAACACCATTATCAAATTTTGTAAATAAATCATTAATTAATTTTTGATCACCTCCAATAACACCTCCTATAACATGCCATTTTCCATCATATTCATTAATAAAACACTCTCTAGGTTCATGTGCCCAGAAGTTTAAATGATTTTCCTTTAATATTAGAAAACATTTATCTTCAGTTTGAGTGTTTAAATTAGATAAAAATGTATTATTAAATAATGAAGATAAATAATAACTTTCACCTGAAATGTATTCACCTTTACACTCCATGTATTTATCTGGAATCAATCCAGTATATGATAAACCAGCATCAAACCAATATACTCTATCATACTCAGGTGTTGATTCTGCATTCATCCAATATAATTTCATATATTGTACTTCTAAACATCTGTCCGATGTTTTAGCATCTTCAAAATCTTTATATTGTTCGAACTTATCTTTCCAATAATGATTATTTAAATCATAAGTTTTAATTGTTAGATTTTCGTATCCTCCTAAATAATTAGTTAAATTTTCTACTTCTTCTTCAGCGGTGTATAAAACAAAATCAGCATCAGTCATTTTTAGCATTGATCTAACTGAATTGATGTAATGGTATCCCCTGTTTATTCGACCACCAAATTTAGTACCATAGAGGTTACTATATATGCATGTTACTATCTTTGTTCTCATTAAGATATTAAGTCTTTAATTTTTAAAAATATATTGTACTCTTTAGAATCAAAATACTCATTTTTGATCTGTTTAATAATTGGAAGATATTTATCATATAATTCATTCTCATTTGAGATTATATGTTTTAATCTATACTCAATTTCATTTCTATCTTTTATTATACTAGTAAAATTAAATTCATCTAGTTCATTTAGATAATCCTTGAAATTCGAACACCCAAAATAAATAGGAATAGTATCAGTCAAAATACAATCCCAAAATTTTTCACTAATATAATTTTTTTGAATTGTGTTTTCTCCAGAAATTGAAAATTTATAATTGTTAAGACCTAACATTTTATTCCATATTGATCCTTTTATTTGCTTACCATTTTCTTCCCAATACTGACCATAAACATCAATGTTGAAATCATTTTGAATTAAATGTTCTGCAATTCTAACTCGGTCTTCATATATGGTTTGATATAAATCTGTTTGGTAATTATAGTGAGTCTCATATGAGTTTCTAACTATAGTACTAATAGATTTGTTTTTATCAAATTTTTTATTAATTAGATTATTATAAGTCCAATCATATTCAGGTTCAGCAAAATTAATTTCACCATGTCCTCCATATAACATATAAACTAAATGTTCTTTATATGCTGGAGTGTCTGTGTATCCATTTTTATCATGAACTATAATATGATTACTTATTTCATGAAGGTGGGTTGAATTATTACCTGACCATAATGGCTCCATCGTAAAGCAAAATGTAGTGTCTTTACTTTTAATAACAGTATCATGACTAGGTCTACCAAATACAAATAAAGCTTCATATGAGTTATCATAAACAAATTCAATACCATCTAATTGATTTGGATTGGTAATAAATTGTTTAATTACTCTATCAGTAATAGCATGAGGGTTTGTCCACCAACAGTCTATTTTAATTTTCATAGTTTATTTCTATTAGCTCTAAAAAATGATTCGTAGGGATATTGAATCGAATCAGGTTGGGCTTTAATATGTTTTGAACCAAACATTCCTTCAATGCCATTATCATTTCCTGATGGAATATATTTTGGGTTATTATTTGGATTAAACATATATTCACGGTTAAATGCTGAGTATTTTGATACACCTGGTCGAATATTTTCATCTCTAATCCAATTTCCTGATGGTTGAATGCCGCCTATACTCCATTCAGTAACATTTTTATTATATTTTTCAATATATCTCCAAATGATATCACCATCTTCCTCACCAAATCCTAACAAACGTTCATCAAACCAACCTAATTCCTCTATCGTATCTTTATGAATAGCAAAATGTTGGAATGTACTATTTATTCTACAAAGATCAGGATGCTGATGAGTTAAATTCTGTTCTAAGAATTTAAAGAAATCATCCGATACTAATTCTAAATCATCCTGAAGTATTACTACCCAATCATTAGCAGAATGGATAATTGAACTATTCCATAATTTAGCTAATCCTCGTTGTTCTGGGAAGAATATTGGGTAAACATTTTTATATTCTGAGCAGGTTTTTAGAATAGAATTTCGGTAATTATCATCAAACTTTTGATTATAATTTCCATTTACAGTAACAATAATATCAGCATCTGTTTGGCTTCTAACCTGCCCTAAAAACTTAATAAAGTAATCTAAACGATTAGAAAATGTAGTAATTACTACCGAATAATTTTTATCTGTCATAATACAATTTATTACCCCAATCTGTAAAGTGAGGTAAATGATAAGGTGAAATATTAGTTACTGGTTGGCGATTGATTTTACGTAGGAGTTTATCTAAAGCATCTCCATCTTCACCACCCCAAGTTGTAAATGTAGGATCAAATCCTCCAATTTCTTTTAATGGTTTTGTTGGTGTAATAAAGAACGCCCCTAAACCACCAGTACAACCATGTCCAATAGCATAGTTAAAGTCTGTTTTAGATAATAATGTTCTATTATTCCAATCTACGAATTGATCTCCACTAATTTTTTTCCAATCAAAGTTATAAACAAAGTTAAAATCCAAATTATTGTATAAATCTAAAATTAATGGGTATTCTTCTTCATCAAAGAAACAATCTGAATCTATAATTGATATAAAATCGCTTTTTGAACGGTCTAATGCGATATTAATTTTTTCAGAACGTTTATATACTGATAATGGATATGGGATGTGAATTGAATTTTCTATTATTTTTTCAGGGGAAAAATCATATATTATATAGTTAACATTTCCACCGTTTTGATTAATATAATTAACTAATTCAGTATTTTTTTCAATAGTAAACAAAACATTACGTTCTCGATCACTAGGTTCTCTACCATCAGTCCAAAATAAAGTAATTATATCCCAAATTTTATCTTGATTTGTCATACATCCAACATGATTTTATTACTGATATGTTTTCCCGACCAAAAAATTCATTAACAGCGGGAAACACTCCACAATCAAAATGGTAGTCATGGCCCGATATAATTCCGGTTGATTTTACTTTAGGATTCCATGCTGCTAAATCTTTTTTTACACTTTCATAGTCATGACCCGCGTCAATAAAAACGAAATCTAAGCTATTATCTTCATAATTAGATGCTGCTTCCCATGATATTCCTTTAACAATATTAATTTTATCCTCTACTGGTTTGATATTATCTAAGAATATATTATAAAGATTTTCAAATTTATCTTCATCTAATTCTTTAGATGTTGGAACATATTCCCAAGTATCAACACAATCAAATTTAATATTTTTGCCTGAATTGATAATTTCAACAGCCATAAAACATGCACTCATTCCTTTCCAAACCCCCACCTCAACGAAGTGGGAATTTGTTGGGAATTTAGCTACTATTGAAGAATAAAATTCTTCATAATTAAACCAGTTTTCACTATTAGTATTTCTATAAAAATGTTCCATTATAAACTACCTTCTATTTTGTCGCACCACCCTTTAGATATTGAGTGAGGCCAAACAACCCATTTAGTTGGTTTGCCACCATAGTTAAATTCTCTCCATACTTTACAATAACCATCTGGATCGTTTTTCATACGTTTAATTTCATCAGCATCAGCATCTTTTCGGAATATAGTCTCACCTAATTCATTTTCAAATGCTACACACCAGAAATCATAATCATTTTCAGGAACGCGATCATATCCAACATCAATACAGTGTTTGAATATTGTTAAGAATGAATTCTCATATTCGATTTCATCTTCGATAATTGGATTTGGAGCAAATTTATTATCTAAAGTATACTGTTGCACACCTCTAGTTCTGAATTTCAAACCAGCATATCGCTCATAATCTTGTAATGTACGTTCTTCACCAAACCAATACTTTCCAATATTGTTACGCATACAAGGTGAACATTCTCCATCCATTCCAAATAATGAACGATTTCTAAAGTGAGATGCATTATTTTTAGCTACCCATTCTGGATCATCATCCCAATGTTTTGTTCTACCTTTACGAGTATATTCATGCCAAGCTACTACTCTGTGTGGATGGAATAAATCATATCCATGAGTATAAGCACGTACCGCAATTGAAATTTCTTCGCCGTGGAAGTAATAGTTTGGATCATGAGGTACTTCTAATGCAAACTGACCTAATGTAAAGCAAAAGTGAGCTGAATAAAATCTAGCTGGAACGGGTTCAGTCATATCTTCCCATCCTGAAATAGTTGCTGGTAGGAAAAATACAGCACCTTCGGGAATAAATCTATCAAATGTCATCCACCATGGCTCTTTAACTCGCTCTGCTGGATCGTTTTCAGGATTAAAACTAGAAATATATGCTGTTAATAGTGGTTTTTTATGGCCTTTATCTTGGAGTTGTTTAATCATTCCAATTAAGGTTTCATCCCAATTCTCAGCAAATCTATGATGTGAGTCAATTTGTAGTGTATAATCTTCTCCATCATATTGTTGTTGGATTAAATTACGTGCCCAACATGCTCCTTGAGAAGCTTTATATTCAACATCTACTATTTTAAATCGAGAATCATTACGATATTTATCTATATCTTTAGAAAATACATCATCATCACTGAATTGATGAGCAATACAAAATACTAAGTTTTCCGGATTTTTAGCATTAGCAATGCAATCCTCAACTGTAGGTAACAATTGAGGATCACGATATGAAGCAATTTGAATAAATATTTTATTGTTTTGCATTTTTTAATTCGTCTTCTGTAAAGAATTGTTTTAAATTAGGAGCGAAATATGATAATGATTTCTGTACTTTACGATCTTCTGAACGATATACTACATACTTATCACCACGTTTTTCAAAATGACATGGACGGCCTGAAGCAGCAGCTCTAAATTTAGCAGTAGCATCTGCTTCTTCTTCTGTAGCACATGATTTTGATAGATTTGATTCTTGTACTTCATTATATGCAGCTAAAAATTTATCTTTTAAGCCAAATGCCATAATACCTGCTGATAAAACATACATGATATCACAGAATGCATCTAATACTTCTACAATATCGCCTGCTTCAGCTGCTTCTTTATATTCATTTAATTCTTCTAGGATAAAATTATAAATAAAATCACGTTCCATTTTTTCAGGAATCGTAGGAGTATAATTATTTAGTTTACCAAAGATTCTATTAAATGTTTCTACTTCGGTAATAAAATGTAATCTATCTTGAGTAATTAATTTTTGGAAAGCTTGATCTTGCCAAATGTTTAATTCATCTTCATTAAGAAATTGATTTGTGTTTTTCATAACTTTTATTTATAAGGTAATATTTGGGGTTTTAATTTAATAACTCGTTTATCTACTTGAATTATAGTTTCATGAGTTACATGATCATATCCTACGAATTTACCTAAGACATATTCATTATCTAACAAAACCCAAATATCTTCACGATACTTGGGTCTGTATGATCTATTTTGTTTAATCATATTAGCTATATGCTTGTAGATTTAATTTTAACATTTCTAATACTTCTTGTTTAGCTGTCTTTTGGTGATCAGCAAATACACCTGATACTTCTGATGTAACCATTGAAGCACCCATATGCTTAACTCCACGACATGATACACAATTGTGAGTTGCATGCATCATTACCATAATACCTTCATTACCTTCAATTAAATTATTCATAGCATTATGAATAGCCATAGTTAATTGCTCTTGAATAGCACCTCTACGTGAGAAATGTTCAACTACACGATTTAATTTTGATAATCCGATTACCTTTGATTCAGGACCTGGTACATATGCAATATGGCATTTACCTAAAATAGTTTGGTGGTGGTGAGAACACATTGAAATCACTGGAATATCGCGTTCTAATACAATACCATTATAACCATCTGATGGGAATGCTGTAACATCACCTAATACTTCATAACGTCCACGCCATAAATCATTAACGTATGCTTTAGCAACACGTTTTGGTGTGTCAGATGAGTTTGGATCATTACGCCAATCAACACCTAATGCATCTAAGAACTTACCATATGCTTCTGTTGCATTAGTAATAACGGATTGTTTTTCTTCTACGGTTAGAGAACGCTCTTTACCTTCGGTTTCAATGATTTTTTGTAAATGGAGTGAGATACCATTTGCATTACCTGAATTGGTAATTTCTAAATTGCTAATTTCGCACATAACTTATTGTTTAAATTTATAACTTGAATTTAATTAGGAAAGACTTGATTGACAAGTCT
>JACCDX010978636.1_pt1 | contig 11623 bp, 8 predicted proteins | sample 7449681 | NCBI WGS metagenome assembly JACCDX01 (sample SAMN15323450, study PRJNA562643) | freshwater metagenome | isolation source: river surface water | place: USA:Blue River Watershed | collected 2017-08-18 | reverse complement strand
GCGGTGATCTTCAGGGTCGGGTGCCCGTCGGCCGTCAGCTCGCCAGGCTCCAGGGCCAGGGCATGGATGGTCACGTCGCGGGCTTCGCGCTCGACCTCCTCGCCCGCCCGGGCGTATTCGTACAGGGCCTTGCCGTCCTTCTTCAGGGCGCTGTGCATCGGCGGGACCTGGCGGATGGGGCCGGTGAACTGCGCGCGCACGGCAGCCAGACGCTCGGGGGTGATGGGCGGCACGGGACGGGTCTCGATCACCTCGCCCTCGGCGTCCGCGGTGGACGTGCGCACGCCCAGCACCGCCACGGCCTCGTAGGTCTTGTCCGCGTCCAATTGGAGCTGGGAGAACTTGGTCGCCGCGCCAAAGCACAGCGGCAGCACGCCGGTGGCCAGCGGGTCCAGCGTGCCGGTGTGGCCCGCCTTTTCAGCGCGCAGCAGCCATTTGGCCTTCTGCAACGCGTTGTTGCTGGAAAGGCCAAGCGGCTTGTCGATCAACAGCACCCCATGCACGGGGCGCCTCACGACCCGTGCTCGTGGTGCGCTGTTCGTCACTCGTCGTCGTTTTTGGAACGGGAGGCCACGGCGCGCGCGATCAGCGCGTTCATGTCTGCGGCCTTCTCGGTGGTGCGGTCGAACTGGAAATGCAGCGTCGGCACCGTGTGGATGTGCAGGCGCTTGAACAGGTGGTTGCGCAGGAAGCCGGCCGCCTGGTTGAGGGCGTCCTGGGTCTCCTGCGGGTCACCCGTCAGCACGCTGAAGAAGACCTTCGCGTGTGCGTAGTCCGGCGTGACCTCGATCGCCTGGATCGTGACCATGCCCACGCGCGGGTCCTTCAACTCGCGCGCGATCAGCTCGGACAAGTCCCGCTGGATCTGGTCCGCGACCTTGAAGCCGCGGTTGACGGTCGATTTCTTCGCCGGCATGGTCCCTCCCGCCACGCTTTACAGCGTGCGGGCGATCTCCTTGACTTCGAAGAACTCGAGCTGGTCGCCTTCCTTGATGTCGTTGTAGTTGCGCAGCTTGATACCGCACTCGAAGCCTTCCTTGACTTCCTTGACATCGTCCTTGAGGCGGCGCACCGACTCGACTTCACCCGTGTAGATGACGACGTTGTCGCGCAGCAGGCGGAACTTGCAGTTGCGGGTGACCTGGCCGGAGGTGACGTACGAACCCGCCACCGTGCCGATCTTGGAGGCCACGAACACCGTGCGGATCTCCGCCGTGCCGATGGCTTCCTCGCGCTGCTCGGGCGCCAGCATGCCGGACATGGCCACCTTCAGTTCATCCACGGCGTCGTAGATGATGCTGTAGTAGCGCAGGTCCACGCCGTTGCCCTCGGCCAGCTTGCGGGCGCCGGCATCGGCGCGCACGTTGAAGCCGATGACGACCGCCTTGGAGGCGATGGCCAGGTTGATGTCGGACTCGCTGATGCCGCCCACGCCGGCGTACACCAGCTGCACCTTGACCTCGTCGGTCGAGAGCTTGAGCAGGGACTGGCCCAGCGCTTCCTGCGAACCCTGGACGTCGGCCTTGATGATGATCGGCAGCGTCTTGACTTCGCCCGCGCCGATGTCGGCAAACATGTTCTCCAGCTTGGCGGCTTGCTGCTTGGCCAGCTTGGTGTTGCGGAACTTGCCGGCGCGGTAGGTGGCGATCTCGCGGGCACGGCGCTCGTCGCCCAGCACCATGAACTCGTCGCCCGCCTGCGGGACCTCGGTCAGGCCCTGGATCTCCACCGGGATGGAGGGACCGGCCGTCTTGATGGTCTTGCCGTCCTCGTCGATCATGGCGCGCACGCGGCCGAAGGTCTGGCCGGCCAGCACCACGTCGCCGACCTTCAGCGTGCCGGACTGCACCAGCACGGTGGCGACCGGGCCGCGGCCCTTGTCCAGCTGGGCTTCGATGACCAGGCCCTTGGCGGCGGCATCCACCGGCGCCTTGAGTTCCAGCACTTCGGCCTGCAGCAGCACCTGCTCGAGCAGCTCGTCGATGCCCTGGCCGGTGCGTGCGGACACGCTCACGAACGGGGACTCGCCGCCGTATTCCTCGGGCACCACTTCCTCGACCACCAGCTCCTGCTTGACGCGCTCGGGGTTGGCATCGGGCTTGTCGATCTTGTTGACCGCGACCACGATGGGCACGCCCGCCGCTTTCGCGTGCTTGACGGCTTCCTTGGTCTGGGGCATCACGCCGTCGTCGGCGGCCACCACCAGGATGACGATGTCGGTCGCCTGGGCGCCGCGGGCACGCATGGCGGTGAACGCCTCGTGGCCGGGGGTGTCCAGGAAGGAGATCACGCCACGCGGCGTCTCGACGTGGTAGGCGCCGATGTGCTGCGTGATGCCGCCGGCTTCGCCGGCCGCGACCTTGGTGCGGCGGATGTAGTCCAGCAGCGAGGTCTTGCCGTGGTCCACGTGGCCCATGACGGTGACCACCGGGGCGCGCGGCAGGGCCGGGCCCTCGGCGGCGCCGACGTCCTCGTCGGTGAAGGCTTCGGGGTCGTCCAGGGCGGCAACGATGGCCTTGTGGCCCATTTCCTCGACCACGATCATGGCCGTGTCCTGGTCCAGCGGCTGGTTGATGGTGACCATCTGGCCCATCTTCATCAGCGCCTTGATCACTTCCGACGCCTTGACCGCCATCTTGTGGGCCAGCTCGGCCACGGTGATGGTCTCGGGCACGTGCACTTCCAGCACGCGCGCCTCGACGGCCTGCTGCTGGTCGTCGCGCTGGTCGCGGTCATTGCCGCGGCGGCCACGCGGGCCACCGCGCCAGTTGTTGCGGCCACCCAGGCCGCCCGAGGCGTCACCACGGGTCGGGATGGCCTTCTTCTTGGTGGTGTCGTTGGCCCAGCTGGAGGACAGCTTGGCGGACTTGACTTCCTTGCCGGCACCAGGGCCCGAAGGCGCGGCGGAGCCAGGGGCCGGACGGCCGGTGCCCACGGCGGGCTTGTGCAGCGTGCCCTTGGCGCCCGGGCGGGCCTCGCCCGGCTTGACCGCCGTGGCGGCAGGCTTGGCGGGTTCCTCGGGCTTCTTGGCGACCAGCACCTTCTTGGGCGCGGCCATCATGGCGCGGATGGCCTCGGCCTCGGCCAGTGCCTTGCGGCGGCGCTCGTCCAAGTCCCGGGCGCGGGCGGACTCTTCGTCGGCGCGGGCCTTGGACTCGGCTTCGGCCTTGGCCTTGGCCTCGGCGGCGGCTGTGGCGCGGGCCTCGGCTGCGGCCTTGGCTTCAGCGGAGGCTTCCTGCTTCTCGGCCTGCACGGCGGCCTTCTTGGCCTCTTCGGCGGCCAGGTAGGCGGCGGCGCGCTCGGCGGCCTCGCGCTCCTTGCGCTCGAGGTCCTCGCGCTGGCGGCGGGACTCGGCCAGGTCTTCCTCCTGGCGGCGAATCAGTTCGGCCTGGCGGCGGGCTTCTTCCTCGCGGCGGGAAAGCTCGGCGGAGTCGATACCCGGCGCGGAAGGCGCGGACACGGCTTCATCGTGAGCGGCGTCGGCGGCCTCGGGTGCGGCGACCTCGTCGTCACGCTTGATGAAGGTGCGCTTCTTGCGCACCTCCACCTGGATCGTGCGGGCCTTGCCGGTGGCATCGGCCTGCTTGATCTCGCTGGTGGACTTCTTGGTCAGGGTGATCTTCTTGCGCTCGGCCGATACCGTGCCGTGGCTGGCTTGCAGGTAGCCCAGGAGCTTCTGCTTGTCCGCCTCGGACAGGGCATCGGTGGGCGCGGCCTTGGCCACGCCCGCGCTGCGCAATTGCTCGAGCAGCGTGTCAGGAGATTTCTTGAGTTCGCTGGCGAACTCGGCGACGGTCGTACTGGACATAGGTTCTGTTGCCTCCCATCACATCACTCGGAAGCCGGGGCGCTGGTGAACCAGTGCTCGCGGGCCTTCAGGATCAGGGCCTTGGCCTCGTCGGGCGTCTGGCCGGTGATCTCGGTGAGTTCGTCGACGGCCAGGTCGGCCAAGTCGTCGCGGGTGTGCACGCCGGCCTCGGCCAGCTGGGCAATGATCTGGGGAGTGACGCCTTCGAGCGTGCGCAGGTCCTGAGAGACCTCCTCGACGCTCTCTTCGCGGGCGATTTCCATGGTGAGCAGGGCATCCTTGGCGCGGGCGCGCAGCTCGTTGACGGTGTCTTCGTCCAGGGCCTCGATCTCCAGCATCTCCTGGATGGGCACATAGGCCACTTCTTCCAGGCTGGTGAAGCCTTCGGCGATCAGGATGTCGGCGATCTCCTCGTCGACGTCCAGCTTTTCCATGAACAGCTTGCGCAGGGTGCTGGTCTCCTCGGCCTGTTTCTGGGCCGATTCGTTGGCATCCATGATGTTGATCTTCCAACCCGTGAGGTCGGACGCCAGGCGCACGTTCTGGCCGCCGCGGCCGATGGCGATGGCGAGGTTCTCCTCGTCGACCACCACGTCCATGGCGTGCTTTTCTTCATCGACCACGATGGAGGACACGTTGGCCGGGGCCAGAGCACCGATCACGAACTGGGCCGGGTCCTCGGACCACAGCACGATGTCCACGCGCTCGCCGGCCAGCTCGTTGGTCACGGCGTTGACGCGCGAGCCTCGCACACCCACGCAGGTGCCGATGGGGTCCACGCGCTTGTCGTGGGAGATGACGGCGATCTTGGCGCGCGAACCGGGGTCGCGGGCGCAGCTCTTGATCTCCAGCAGGCCCTGCTCGATCTCGGGCACTTCCTGGCGGAACAGCTCGATCATGAACTCGGGGGCGGAACGCGACAGGATGATGGGCGCGCCGCGCAGGGTCAGGTCCACTTCCATGATCATGGCGCGGACGCGGTCGCCGTTGCGAAGGTTTTCCTTGGGGATCATCTCGCCGCGGCGCAGGCGGCCTTCGACGCGCCCGCTCTCGACGATGATGTCGCCTTTGTCCATGCGCTTGACGGTGCCCACGAAGATCTTGTCGCCGCGCGACATGAAGTCGTTGAGCAGCATCTCGCGCTCGGCGTCGCGGATCTTCTGCAGGATCACCTGCTTGGCGGCCATCGCGCCGATGCGGCCGATCGGCAGGGACTCGATGGGCTCCTCGATGAAGTCACCGACCTCGGCATCGGCCACGCGGTCCTGCGCGTCCATCAGCAGTTCCTCGGCGTCCGGGTTCTGCAGGCCCTGCTCGTCGGGCACGACCAGCCAGCGGCGGAAGGTCTCGTACTCGCCGCTGTCGCGGTCCATGGCCACACGGATGTCGACCTCGCCCGGGTACAGCTTCTTGGTGGCCTGGGCCAGCGCGGACTCCACCGCGCCGAAGACGACGTCACGCTCGACGTTCTTCTCGCGCGAGATGGCCTCGACCAGCATCAACATTTCGCGATTCATGTCACGACTCTCCTGCAACTTGCTTGGGACGGCGTCCCTTGAAATCCACGACCGGCGCCAGGCGGGCTTCCTTGAGCTCATCGAGCTGGAAACCCAGGACCTGCAGCGGCGCCGGCTCCTTCTTCTTGCTCACTCGTTGGCCCGGCTTGGGCTCGGGGGCGTCGGACCAGGTGATCTGCCAGCCGCCGGCCTCGGCGCGCTCGAGCGTGCCGGAGAATTTCTTGCGGTTGGCAGCGACCTGGCCGGCCGCCGCGGCGCCCATGGGCGCCTTGAGGGTGATGTCGACCTTCTCGCCCTCGAAGCGCTCGAAATCGCGCTCGTTGCGAAGGGGACGGTCGATGCCGGGCGATGACACTTCCAGGCGCTTGTAGTCGATTTCCTCGACTTCCAGCGTGTACTGCAGCTGGCGGGTGACCTGCTCGCAGTCCTCGACGTTGACGAACTGCTCGGCGCCGGGCTGCCAGGGATGGTCGATCGTGATGCGCAGCGTGCCCCCGGCGGAGCGTTCGATCTCCACCAGCTCGTAGCCGAGCCCTGTCACGATTTGTTCGACGATGTCCTGTAGTGCCACGGGTGCCTGTGTTCCTGTCTTGACGGTTGGGTCCTGGATAAAGCGTTCGACCAAAAAAAACGGGCGCAGAGTTTGCGCCCGGTTTGGTCGTCGATCACATATTCTACTCCGGTTCAGGGTTTTCCGCAACGGTGAGCCCCCTCAAAAGGGCCATTCAATCGGCGGGGCGGCTGCCGCGCAGGGACTTGACCTGGCTGCGCAGGCGCTTGTCCTCCAGGCGACGCCGGCGGGAGGCCTGGGTCGGCCGGGTGGCGTAGCGCACCCGGGGCGGCTCGGCCACGCTGTCCACCAGCGCCTGCAGCCGGGCCAGGGCCTCGGCGCGATTCATGTCCTGGCTGCGGTGCTCCTGGGCCTTGATCACGACCACGCCCTCCCGGGTGAGGCGGTGGTCCCGCAGGGCCAGCAGGCGCTCGCGGTGGTCTGCCGGCAGCGAGGAATGGCGCACGTCGAAGCGCAGGTGGACTGCGCTGGACACCTTGTTGACGTTCTGGCCGCCCGCGCCCTGGGCGCGCACGGCGGTCAGGTGCACCTCCTGGGGCGGGATGGGGGTCGGGCGGCGCCGAAGGCTCATGGCCGGATTCCTGAAGTGACGCGCCGCATCAGGCCGCCGCCGCGACCAGGGCCTGGGTGTAGGCCTCGCGCGGGGCCTCCAGCACGGCCTGCACCGGGCCGGACTCCACGATCCGGCCATCCTTCATCACCAGCACGTCATGCGCCATGGCGCGGATCACCTCCACGTCGTGGGTGATCAGCAGGTAGGCCAGGCCGTGGTCACGCTGCAGCCGCTGCAGCAGGCGCAGCACCTGCTGCTGGATGGTCACGTCCAGGGCGCTGGTGGGCTCGTCGAGCACCAGCACCTGGGGGCGGACGATCAGCGCCCGGGCCACGGCCAGGCGCTGGCGCTGGCCGCCGGAGAACTCGTGCGGGTAGCGTAGCAGCAGGCCGGGGAACTGGGCCTCGTCCAGGCCCACGTCGGCCAGGGCCTCGCGCACGCGGGCGCGGCGCCCCGTGGCCTCCAGCGCGGGCTCGTGCACCAGCAGGCCCTCGCCCACGATTTCCTCCACCGTCATGCGCGGCGACAGGGACGAGAACGGGTCCTGGAACACCACCTGCACCACCCGGCGCAGCGGCCGGTCGGCGGCGGTGGCGCCCTGCCAGGCCCGCCCCGTGACGGACAGCCCGCCGCGGAACGGGGCCAGGCCCAGCGCCGCCAGGGCCAGGGTGGACTTGCCCGAGCCGGACTCGCCCACCACGCCCAGGGTGCGGCCCGGGTGCAGGCTGAAGTCCGCCCCATGCACCGCCACGAACTCGCCCTTGCGGAACCAGCCCCGGATCCCGGGAATCGGCACGGGGTAGCCCACCCGCACGCCCTGCCCTTGCAGCACGGGCTGCCCTTCGGCCGGGGACTCGTCCACCTCGCGCACCGGGCGGCTGGCGATCAGCTTGCGGGTGTAGGCATGCTGCGGGTCGGCGAACACCTGGGCCACCGGGCCCTGCTCCACGAGGTGGCCCCGCTCCATCACGGCGATGCGGTCCGCGAACTTGCGCACCAGGTTCAGGTCGTGCGTGATGATCAGGACGGCCATGCCGGTCTGGCGCTGCAGGTCGGCCAGCAGGTCCAGGATCTGCCCGCGCAGGGTCACGTCCAGCGCCGTGGTCGGCTCGTCCGCCAGCAAAAGGCGCGGCCGGGCGGCCAGGGCCATGGCGATCATGGCGCGCTGGCGCTGACCGCCGGAGAGCTGGTGCGGGAAGGACCGGGCACGGCGGTCCGGCTCCGGGATGCCCGTGGCGGCCAGGGCCTCGACGGCGGCCTGCCAGGCGGCGGCCCGGGGCAGGCCCTGCTTGAGCTCGAACACCTCGGCCACCTGGTCGCCCACGGTGTACAGCGGGTTCAGCGCCGTCATGGGCTCCTGGAAGATCATGGCGATGTCGTCGCCGCGCACCCCCAGCAGCTCGCGCTCGGTCAGTTGCAGCAGGTCGCGCGCGGGCTGGCCGCCCCGCCCTGCCAGGCGGGCGCTGCCGCCCACCTCGGCGCCCTGCGCCAGCCGCAGCAGGGACAGCGCCGTCACTGTCTTGCCCGAGCCGGACTCGCCTACCAGCGCCAGCTTCTCGCCGGGCGCGATGCGCAGGTCCACGCCGTGCACCACCGGCTTGCCACCGAAGGCCACGCGCAGGCCCTGGACGTCGAGCAGGGTGTCACTCATGCCGGGTTCTTCCTCGGGTCGAGGGCGTCGCGCAGCGCGTCGCCCATGAAGGTCAGGAGCAGCAGGGTCACCACCAGCACGCCGAACGTGGACAGCGAGATCCACCAGGCGTCGATGTTGGCCTTGCCCTGGCTCAGGAGCTCGCCCAGCGAGGGCGTGCCGGGGGGAACGCCCAGGCCCAGGAAGTCCAGCGAGGTCAGCGCCAGGATGGCGGCCGACATGCGAAATGGCAGGAAGGTCACCACCGGCGTCATGGCGTTGGGCAGGATGTGCCGCCCCATGATGCGAGCGTTGCCCACGCCCAGCGCCCGGGCGGCGCGCACGTAGTCCATCTGCCGGTTGCGCAGGAACTCGGCCCGCACATAGTCGGACAGGCCCATCCAACCGAACAGCGACAGCAGGGCCAGCAGCAGCGCCACGCTGGGCGCGAAGATGGCGCTGAAGATGATCAGGAGGTACAGCTCCGGCATGGAACCCCAGATCTCGATGAAACGCTGGAAGGCCAGGTCCGTGCGGCCGCCGAAATAGCCCTGGATGGCCCCGGTGATCACGCCCAGCACCACGCCGATGGCGGTGAGCGCCAGGCCGAACAGCACGCTCACGCGGAAGCCGTAGATCAACTGCGCCAGCAGGTCGCGGCCGCGGTCGTCGGTGCCGAACACGTTCTCCCCGGAGGGCCGGGCCGGGTTCGGCTGGGAGGCGAAGTAGTTCAGCGTCTTGGGGCCGTAGGGGTTGGGCGGGTAGATCGCCCAGTTGCCGCCCGAAGTGATGCGCTCGCGGATGAACGGGTCCAGGTAGTCGGCCGGCGTGGGGAAGTCGCCGCCGAAGGTCTTCTCCGGGTAGTCCTTGACCAGGGGGAAGTACCACTGCCCGGCGTAGCGCACCACCAGCGGCTTGTCGTTGGAGACGACTTCCGCCAACAGGCTGGCGACCACCATGAGGCTGAACAGCACCAGGCTCACGAAACCGAGCCGGTTGCGGCGGAAACGCTGCCAGGCGCGGCGGCCCGGGCTGATGGAGGGGGCGTCAGTCAAATTTGACACGGGGATCCACCAAGACGTAGCTGAGATCGCTGATGAGCTTGGTGACCAGGCCGATCAGGGTGAAGAGGTACAGGGTGCCGAGCACCACCGGGTAGTCGCGCCGGATCACGCTCTCGTAACTCAGGAGGCCCAGGCCGTCCAGCGAGAACAGGGTCTCGATCAGCAGCGAGCCGGTGAAGAACGCGCCGATGAAGGCCGCGGGGAACCCGGTGATGATGGGGATCAGCGCATTGCGGAACACGTGCTTCCACAGCACCCGCCGCTCGTCCAGGCCCTTGGCCCGGGCCGTCAGCACGTACTGCTTGCGGATCTCCTCCAGGAAGGCGTTCTTGGTCAGCATGGCGGTGACCGCGAAGCTGCCGAACACCATGGCGGTCACCGGCAGCGCGATGTGCCACAGGTAGTCCACCACCTTGCCCGCCAGGGACAGCTGCTCCCAGTTGGACGAGGTCAGGCCCCGCAGGGGGAACCACTGCAACTGCCCGCCAAACACCACCAGCAGCGCCACGCCCAGCACGAAGCCGGGAATCGCGTACCCCACCAGCACGATGAGCGTGGTCACCAGGTCGAAGCGCGAGCCCGCCCGCACCGCCTTGGCCACGCCCAGGGGCACGGCAATAAGGTAGGACAGGAAGAAGGTCCACAGGCCCAGGCTGATGGACACGGGCAGCTTCTCCTTGACCAGCGCCCACACGTCCTTGTGCTGGTAGAAGCTCTTGCCCAGGTCGAAGCGGGCGAATTGCCCCAGCATCTGGAAGAAGCGCTCGTGGGCCGGCTTGTCGAAGCCATACAGCTGCCGGATCTCCGCCACGCGCTTCTCGTCCACGCCCTGGCGGCCGCGGTAGCCCGCGCCGGCGCTGGAAGCGCCCTCCCCGCCCGAGTCACGCCCCTGCAGCTGGGCCACCATCTGCTCCACCGGCCCGCCGGGCACGAACTGGATCACGACGAAGGTGACCAGCAACACCCCCAGCAGCGTGGGGACCATCAGCAGCAGGCGCTTGAGGATGTAGGCGGCCATGGCGGTACGGGCGCTCCCGGCTTATCGGTTGGCGGGCGAGGCCCACCAGGTGGACATCGCCCAGTAATGGGCGTCGTAGTACGGCGGGACGGTGGCCGGCAGCTGGAAGCGGCCGGGCCGGTACCCGATCAGGAAGGCGCTGCCGTAGTAGTGCGGCACCGAGTAGTGGCCATGGGTCAGCACCCGGTCCAGCGCCCGCAGCGCGGTACGCAGCTCGTCCCGGGTGCGGGCCTGCACCACCTTTTTCAGCAGGGCGTCGACCGCCGGGTCGGCGATGCCCCAGGCATTGCTGGAGCCGGGCGTCTTCGCGGCCTCGGAGCCGAAGCGCTCCAGCAGCTCCCCGCCCGGCGCCGTGCTGCCCGGCACCCGGGCCGAGGTCAGCTCGAAGTCGAAGGCGTCCATGCGCTGCTTGGCCAGCGAGAAGTCCACCTGCCGGAAGGTCAGCTGGATCCCCAGCTTCTCCAGCGACTTCTGGAACGGCGTGACGATGCGCACCAGCGAGGGCTGGTCGGACAGGAACTCGATGGTGAAGGCCTCGCCCTGCGCGTTGCGCAGGGCGCCGTCGCGGTAGGTCCAGCCCGCCTGGGCCAGCAGGGCCTGGGCCTGGCGCAGGTTCTCGCGCAGGCTGGACGGCGGGGCGGTGCTGGGGGAGCGGGCGACCGGCCCGAACACCTCGGGGCGCAGTTGCGCGCGCAACGGCTCCAGCAGCGCCAGCTCGTCCGTGCCCGGCAGGCCCTGGGCCTGGAACTCGGAGTTGGGGAAGTAGCCCTCCACGCGCTTGTACAGCCCGTAGAACAACTGCCGGTTCATCCACTCGAAGTCCATCGCCAGCCCGATGGCCTGGCGCACGCGAACGTCCTGGAACTTGGGCTTGCGCAGGTTGAACACGTAGCCCTGAAAGTCGCCGGGGTTGCGGTTCTCGAAGGCGCGCTTGGCCAGCTCGCCGGACTCGAAGGCGCGGCCGGTGTACTGGCGCGCCCAGTTGCGGGAGATGAACTCGCGCATGAAGTCGAACTCGCCGGCCTTCAGGCCCTCGAAGCGGGAGGTCTCGTCCAGGTAGATCTTGAAGCTGATGCGGTCGAAGTTGAAATGGCCCCGGCGCACGGGCAGGTCGGCCGCCCAGTACTGGGGGTCGCGCACGTAGGTGACGTCGCGCCCCATGCGCGGGCCGGACAGGCGGTAGGGGCCGGAGCCGATGGGGATGTCGGTGACCACCTGGTCGAAGGGCTTGCCCTTGCCCCAGTCACGGCTGAACACGGGCATGCCGCCCACCACCAGCGGCAGCTCGGGGTTGGGGGCAGCGAAGTCGAAGCGCACGGTGCGCTCGTCCACCGCCGTGGCACCCTTGACCTCGGCGTAGATCACCCGGAACTGGGGCGCGGCCTGCTTGCTCACCAGGGTCTGGAAGGAATGCACCACGTCGGCTGCCAGCACCGGCTTGCCGTCGTCGACGGCAAGCCGG
>JACCDX010813418.1_pt1 | contig 11627 bp, 12 predicted proteins | sample 7449681 | NCBI WGS metagenome assembly JACCDX01 (sample SAMN15323450, study PRJNA562643) | freshwater metagenome | isolation source: river surface water | place: USA:Blue River Watershed | collected 2017-08-18 | reverse complement strand
TCATAATGGAAATTATTTTCCATTTCTTCTGTCTTAGTGGAAAAAATTTTCCTTTCTGACTCTATTTGTTCATTTAAGTGGAAAATATTTTGCTCCAACTGTTCGATTTTTTCGATTAGTTTATTTTCACCCGTCTTGTCACTAATGTATTCTATTTTTGTGACAATTTTTTCCACAGGAACCTCTTTTATAACTTCAACAATTTTTTCAACCTCTTTAATGACTTCGACCGGTATTTCACGGATTACCTCAATTTCTACCTGTTTTTCACCAACAATACCCGTTTTTAAGTGTTTTTCACCTTCATTAAGTGAATTTCCCAATAACCCATACTTCTCAATATTAAATCCGGTATCAAAACATTTTTTAATAAACACATCAACATCTTGAATGTTATTTAATTTACAATAACTCTCAACATTGGTTAGTTCTCTCTTATTAAAGATTTTTGAGTCTTTCTGTTCCATTTTCAATATCTTCAAATGATTTTATCTCAAACTTTAAAAAGGGTTTTGGGTTGAATAAATCTGTATATGTATAGTCTTTTGTTTCAACATCATAAACACCATACCCATGTCTCCCAATACTTTCACCAATGTTGTTTTGAATTGTGGAACCTATCATATAACCCTTTCCGTTTTTAATTGGGAACTCTGCTCGTTTATGGATATCGCCGCATAGTACGGTTTCAAGTCCATCAAACTTTTCAATTTCATATGCCTCTTCTCCAAACTCAAAACCTAAATCGGTTTTTAATCCTGTGATTGGTCCGTGAAATAAACCAATTTTTGTACCCTTCGCTTCACTAATATCAGGTGGGATATTTCCTTGGTACTGTGAATAAACGCACCAACTAATATTTTCATCTTCATAAACACCCCTATCTCTGTAATAAACAATGTTTTTGTTATTTAAAGAATTAATTATTGGGGTTAATGCATCCAATCTTTCAGTATTGTTAACCAAAAAATCATGGTTTCCAGGAATTATAATAGTTTTAGCAACAAAAGAACATTCAGTTAAAATCCAAGCAACAAACTCAATAAGTTCAGGTGTCATTTGATTCTTAGAGTGAACTAAATCACCTGTAAAAATAATTCTATCAGGTTCTAACTCTCTCCACTGTTCAATTGCGGTTTCTAAAATTGATCGGTATTGTTCGTGATCTTTAAATAATTTTACGTGAAGATCCGAAAAGTGTATTAATTTTTTAATCATTACATTATTATTTTTGGTGGTTTTCCTAAATCGTCATACCCATCTTCCTTAAACGGGTTATGTGGTATCGGTGGTGTACAATTATTAATTCTAGATATTCCTATTGGGTTAATATCTTTAACCCCATTCATTTTTTCTATAATTGGTGTTATGGGTATGTGCTCATCCTCTAACCTACCATGTAAATAACCTTCTAACCAAAAATAAAATTCTTTGTGTGTCATAGTAAACCCCCCTCTATACTAAAATCCTCCTCTATACTAAAATCGTATTCATCCTCATTTTCAATTTTATCCCATTCTAATTCTTGGTCTCCTCTAAAGTCAACTTCTTCATAAAACTTTTCTTCATCTTCTTCAAACAGTTTCGCCTCTTCATCTGTTAACTCGGCAGAATACTTACAAATTGTCGTGTAAGATTCAAACCATACTAATTTTTTTCCCATATTAATCAAATAATTCAAAATCACTGTTTATGTTCCCACATTCATTACACATATATGTTGGGAATGGGACTATGGTATCTTCGTGTCCTCCTGTTAAAATTTTTGATATTTTTTTTAACATTACTACTTCTTTAAAGTATTTTGAGTTACATTTCTCACACTCAACTGTGGGTTGGTCTTTAATATTGATTTTTGGTTTTAGTAAATCGTCCATTATTTTATAATATAATTTATGTTTATTTTTATTGTTGAGTTATCCCAACTGGTGTTGGTGTACCAAATAGGTGTTATTGTACTTTCCATAGTTTAATATAATTTATTTTATTTATTTAGTCAAATATTCCTTGATGTCCATATTCATAATTGTATCAACAACTTGTTTTGGTACTCTGTATTCTGTGAATTCTTGTTCATCGGTAAGGTGTACTATCACACAACCATAAAACCCAATGTCTTGATATTTTGTACCTTCTAACATTTTTACAAGTAATTTACCATATAGTGGAAGTTGCGTATTGTAGTGTCCAAGAGCATTGTTTGGTAGATATTTAAATGGTTCCCTCATTGGTTTTGTATAATCATTGGTTTCCATGTTTTTCTTTTTATTGGTTTTCCAATCGGTTATTACTATACCAAAACCTGTTCTTTGTCTATTAAACATCAACCACGCCTTATCAGGTTGTCCTGTATAACCTAACTCAGGATGACCTAAGACTATCTCCGTATCTAAAAGTACCGCCCCACGTTCTTCCATAAGTTTTAAAAACTTATACCCCGCCTTTATCATCCTATCACCCTTCATTATCATCTCCATATCACACTCATAGATTGGTTGTCTAACCTCTTTTTCTATCCCGTGTCTTTTTATGGTTTCAATCTCTAATTCATAGTGAACCCTACTACCCATATTTGTGGAAGTTTTTCCAGCCTCTTCCCACTCCGCGAGTAATGTTTGCATTACATATGGATCACCTTTAGCTTTATTTCTAGCCGCTTCTTCTGTTGGGAATTCATCGTAGAATAACTTCATCACTTTTGACACCGATGGGAAGTCATCTTTAATTTCGCCATCAATATCTTTCATTGTGTATCTATGTTTTTCTTCCTCAAAGGTTAAACAAAACTCTTTTTGTCTTTCTGATAAGATATCACGTATTTCTTCTGCAATTTTTTTTAAATTCATTCTTTTTCTTGTATATAATATGGTGTTATATCCCCTCTTAAATCACACACATCCTTATCTTTTGGTAATTTAACCAGTTTAACTCGATTGTAGAGGGCACCTCCATTTAGTTTATCGTATAATTTTTTGGCATCATCATACGCATCACCATCTAAACAGATAATAATGTCTTTTTTTGCCTTTTCGTAAAGTTTTTCCCACATGTTGTCGTTGATGTACTTCCCAAGAAGTGCAATTGAATTATCCAAAAAGAATGAGTCAAAAACTCCTTCAACAATATAAATGTCTTTTTTAAAATCTATTAAACTTTCATTAAAGATTAAAAAGTCTTTTGCCGCTTCAGGATTTTTGTATTTTAGTTTTGATTTTGGATTCCAAGACCTTGATACAAAAAAGTTTAATTCTCCTTTTTTATTAAATGATGGTACTATTATTCTTCCTGAATATTCACCTTCAATACAAAGACCAATTTGGTATTTGTCTATTATTTCTTGAGTGATTCCTCGTTTTTTAAGATAGTTAAATGCCTCCTTTCTTGGTATATGTAATGGGTGTATTTCATCAAACTTTTTATACTCTTTTGGTAATTCTAATCTTTTAAAGACCTTTTCTTTTTTTTCAAACTTGTCAGGTCTTATTAATTTATATGTTTTTTTGTCTTTTTTTGATCCATACTTATCAATTAACTTCCCTAAGTGTCCGTGAGTTTCGTGAGTTTCTGCACATGCCCAACATTTATATACATGATTTTGGTAGTTGATTTCAAGATTTCCCTTCCCATCAGTTTTAGACAAACCTTTAATATCATACGAACACACAGGACAGTCAACTGAAATTTGCCCAGAATATTCATTTACATTCTTTGGTTCCCCAAACATTGTAACTATTAAATCTATTAAAAGTGATTCGTCATCCATATATTAAAAATAGTAATTTTAAATGGATTGTCAATTATCGGTTAAATAACCGATATTATAGATTATCGTGGATTAACCCGATATTTTGTTATTTCCAAATTTCGTTTTGTCTCATATATCCCATAACGCAGGTATATGAATCAGACATATCATAACACTCCTTTTTAAGTGTGTTATTTTTTGTGTATAACCAAGTGATTTGTGGTTCTTTATCTGAAACTTTTTTCCAAACAATTTCTTTTTTATCAATGTCTTTTGGTAATCCACCAAATAGAACATATTTACCCTTATCGTTTTGTTGAACCAATTCAGGCCAAGCATACTTTCTTGAGTCGTATGTTGATATGTAGTTTGGTACTATACCTAAAATATCATAAATGGATTTTGTAATCATTGAGTTGTATCTCAATAGAGTTCCTACCGTCCAAACATTATTTGAATTTAATAAAGGTTCTTCAATAACAACCTTTGTAATTCCTAAATTTTTATATCCGTTTAGTTTTTCTTCAAACGCATCAACTTTCATTAAAAGTTCTTGTATCTTATCGTCAACTTTTGGTTTAATGACGGGTGAGAAATGAGTTAATTCTAACAACTCTTTAGTTTGAATATCGAATAAACTCCATCCGATAGTTTTAGTTGAAATGTCTAATCCAAGAACTTTAGGTGAGTTCTTTAAATCTCTTTTTTCTGCCATAAAAAATTTAAAAATCTAGTTTAACTGGGTACTGTTGTATCCCCTGTCTTTTTTGTGGAGATTGTACCTTTGAAATAACCATAAGTTCTTTATCCGCATTGTAAAGAGCAACTTCAGTAATGTAAGGTTTGGTAACACCGTCCCAAGTTGGGTTTGAAGATGTTAAAAACTGCGTTTGTCCTAAATTACAAAGGTAATTCATAACATATATTGTTGCTTGAATGTCAGTCTGTAAAGTTCCGTAAAAATAGTACTCCCCACCAAAATTTAATGTTAACCCTGTTTGGTTAAGTGTCGGTAGATTAATATAATCATACAAGTCATAAATAGGCGCATTATCATACATATCCTTAGTGATTTGGAATGTTGTTCCTGTTAATCCACTTAAAGTTAAATAACCGTTAGTCGTACTTGCAGATAATTGAGACATTACATCAATTTCTTTCCATTGATTTGGTAATGGTCTTGTTGTACCACTTGAGACTTTTTGAACCAATACTTTCATTTCGTTTGCTGTGTATCCTGAAGGTATTGTTGTATTTTGTGAATTTAAAAAATTAAACTCGTTTCCAAATTTTAAAAATACGTTATAAGTTATTTGTGTGGTATCAAGTAATTGTGGTGTTACTCTTGTGTAATAATTACAATGTAATGAGTTGGTGAACGCACTGTTATTAAATCTATATGTTACAAAAACAGATTCAGTATTGGCACTTAATAACCCTTCATCGTTACCTAAAATACCATCACAAACGTTAGGGACAATTTGTCCTACCTTTGGTGCCGGTAAAGTCCAAGACCGATTACTTTTATAATTTAAAGCAGCAACTATTTCATCGTCATCAAAAATAACCATTTTTAAATCAGGGAACACTTTACCAACTCTATTAGGGTATCCACTTGGGTTAACATAAGTGTCCCATAATGTGTAATATCTTATACCTGGCTTATTAAAGTCGGCACTTCTTTTTGATTTAATGTAATGTGTCTGAAATAAATCAACAGTAAATCCACTTGGATCCGTGTAAAAATATTCACCCATAGTTCCGTTTGGATTTTTGTGCCACATTAACCAAGGTAACCCCACTTTAAAGTTTCTTGCCTGTCCTGTGTCGCCAGGATTTGACGGATCATATTCTTGTTGTGCAAATTTTTCACCGTAGAAATTATCAATGGATTGGTTTGTATAATGGACAATAGCAATAGACTTTTGATCTGAAGGACTTAAAATAATACTTTCACCAAATGAGTTATTAAAATATACACTTCCTGTATCAATCTGCCCTGCATTTGATCCATAACCTAAATATTCTTTTGTCCCAACATATGTGGAAGCCGAAAAGTTATTATAGTCTTGGTTTACTGTGTTAAATAAACCTGCTGGTGATTCAGTCCAAGGAATATTCATATTCCATACCTTTACGTCACTTTGGGAAACGTCGCAGTTAGTTTCAAAATTAAATACGTTTGTTGCCCAATATGGTTGTGGTGTTACACTATCGTAAAGTTGTGTCATTCCAGAAGGGTAAAATACTACAAAAGAATTACCCGTATACCCCATTGACTGTAAATTAGGTAATTGTCTGTCCACACTTATAGTTACAGTACTTGCAGATGAGGTGTCACCCGTAACACCTGTTACTAAATATGTGAACATAGAAGAGCTACCACTCAAAGGAGCAATAGAATTATTTGTAAAAATATTAACAAACATACCAGGTGTAACGGTTCCCGACGCAGATACATCAACAGTATTTGCGGAAATAACTAATGTGTTACCCGAATTTAAGTTAGTGTTACTTACAATAAAGTTTGGGTTTATCGTATACGCAGAAGTAGTGTATAAAGTATCCCCCGTAAAAAACCCTCTTGGCGCCGCTGAATTATAAATATTATCAACAAATGAGGAATCGTAAGGTATCCCAAAAGTACTACCTGAAGTTGAGTCGACAAATAGTGGGTATTTAACATTTAATCGGTTAAATTCAGGTATTGGGGTATTATTATCCGCATTGTATTGTGGCATTAACACATTAAGGTCATTATAATTTTGATTAGTTATTGTATTATAACTTACTTCACTATCACCCACCTGAAAATATGAGATATCAAATTTACCTTGTGAAATCTTTTTTCTAGCGGCGTCGGTTAAAATTGTATTTATTAACCCACTCGTATTTTTAATTATATATGACATATTTTATAAATATTATATTACAGCATTATTTTGTTGTGCACCTAAAGTACCTTCTTTATATACACTAACGGTTATTGGTACAACGGCAGTCGCTATTTGTTCACATGCCTGTTGGTTGTTTAGTACTATATTACCTATCGAAAAAGTATCTTTTATAGATCCTTTAGTTACACACCCATTACCGCTATTCACCACTTGTACTTTTTGTAGGACTTGTCCCCCAACTACACCAGTACCTGAAATACTAATATTGTAAGTTCTAGTGATGCCCGTAGTATAAAAATTAGGGTGACATAGTACGGTGTTAGGATAACTATTGGTTGTTGTTGTTACAGTCGATGTCACAAACTGACTAGTACCTGTAGTACCTGTAGTATTAGAATATACTAAAAGTGGTGTACCGTTACTAGCAGTTCCCGCAGACATAGTTGTCGTATCATACAATGTAAATGACACTGATCGATTTGCAGGTAATGGTGGTGTCACACTAGCCCTCCAATTAAATATTTTTTGACTAGAATTAGAAGTCACAGTCGTTGTAGGTGTCGCAGGTACTAAAGATAAATCTATCTGATAAGTAGTGATTGGTTGTTGTCCGGTTAACACTGATAACCCATTACCTATATTACCTACCACATCTTTAACATATATACTATATGATCCAACTTGTAGGTTATTGAATATATTTGAATTCTGATAAGTTATATTATCTAACGAATAAGTGTATGGAGGTATTCCACCAACAACACTTACAATTTTAATTACCCCATTAGAGGTGTTACTACATGTGGGATTAACTTTTTGTATTGTAGGTAAAATTATCACACCACAATTACCCTGAGTGATATTAACCGTTCTACTCGCCCCATTAACTGTCCATATTCCTATTGGTGGTGATACGTTTTGTGAAAGTACAGGAATACCACTTAATGTCCATCCAGACACATTCCATTGGTTTGTGGCGTTATTGAAGTATATTTTTTGATTTGGTGTCGAGGCTGTCCATGTTGGATAACCATTCATTGTCGCGGCAGAATAAAATTGATATTGATTTGCAATACCTACTGAAGTAACAGTAGTTAAACACATTCCTGAAGTGCTTTCCTTTTCAGGGGTCACAGGTAAACATGCAACACAGTCTTCAAATGGTCCTGACGTTGTTGTTGCACTATAATTATAAAAAGTTTGTCCCGTATTATTTACAACACCGTTACTAACCCAACATCCTGATTGTGAGGTTAAAGTAAAAGTATCACCACTAGGGAAAGGTAAATTAAGATTCGCGATATAATATATTTTTTGGGTGGGATTAGTACAATTAAAAAATTCCTCTAATATTGCCGCAAAATTAGTATTAACCGTACATGTAGTTGTCGCACTAAAATCACCATAATAGTCGGTAACGTTAGCCGTGTATGTTCCAAATTGTAACCCTGTTATTATTTGTGTTTGTGCACCATTATTCCAAGAAATTGTGTATGGGGGTGTACCTCCAGTAATTGTTAAATATACTGCACCATCATTATTGTATGGTGATGTTGAGTTAACCACCGAACACTCAACTCCCATAGGAAAAAGAGTTATAATATTACAGGTATTTCCACTATATATTGACATTTTTTATTTTTTTAATTTTCCACACAATACGAACATCCCGTGTCATCTATAACTTTTATCGCATAAACTGCATTATTTTCATATTCAGGTGGTAATGTAAATGTGTACGGTAAAGCGTTAGTCGTATCAAAATAAACACAAGTTGCGGTTGTTTCGCAAGAATCACATATCCATATATCTAATGGTAGTGTTCCTGTAGTTGCTGTTAATGAAACTGATATCCCCATATTATTTAACAATTACCATTTAATGTACAAAATTCAGTAATTTTTCCACTTGAGTTGACTGAATAAATTTTATTTGCGTATTTTACATAACTTGTAAATACAGGAGTAACTAAATTAGTATCCTCATAAATATATACACCTGTTTGAAGGCTTGTTACTGCCGACGAACTATAGAATGTTATGTCAGCACCTCCATTTACTAACTCACAAGTAGGACAAGAGACTGTAAACTCACCTTTAGCATTCCAAGTTTTAAACGACGGTCCAGGTGTTGGTGCCGGTGTTAAACAACTTAAACAAGTACTATATGTCGTTGCAGTAGTTGCCGTAAACACGTTTAATGTTGACCATATATATCCAGCAGGTGGTGTATAAGACACATAGTTTCCAACATAAGAAAAACAATTACCCGACAAATCTTTAAGTATTGAACCCTGACTAATATTTGTAGGTGGGTTTAATGTTTGTATAATCATTGAATTATTAGTACACGAAGTAAATATAAATTGTGTTCCCGGTGCATATGTAGGCATAGGTGTTGGTGTCGGAGTTGGGGTTGGTGTAGGTGTTGGTGTCGGAGTTGGGGTTGGTGTAGGCGTTGCAATTACACAACCTGAACAACTTGTTCCTGTAGATATTATTAAAGAAAGTAAATCCCCAGGACTACCTCCCGTATCATTAGTGTATGTTAAACATTTATATTCACTATTAATAATACCAAAAAAGGTTGTACCTGTAGTCATAACGTTACCTGAATATAGTAAAGGTCCGGAAACATAATAATTAACATAACTATTACAATCTTGTAGTACTTTTACATCAACACAATTAAAATTACCACTATCAACAACAAACGTAACACCAGAAATTATAGAATATGCAAATGTAGGTGTTGGTGTAGGGGTCGGAGTAGGGGTCGGAGTAGGTGTTGGGGATATTGCACTAAACGATATATCCACCGTATACCCTAAACACGGATCAGGTGTAGGAGTTGGTGTAGGTGTTGGTGTAGGTGTTGGTGTTCCTGTAGGTGTTGGTGTAGGTGTTGGTATATCACAAACAGTTAATATGTCAAAATCTAATACAGAACAAGGATCATACGGAGTTGGTGTTGGGGTACATGTTCCACTAGTTGTAATTGTTACATCTAAATCGGGGCATTCGGATAAAGTTGGGTTTGTCCCATAAAACAAGCACGTCTGGCTAAGTCCTGTAGATAAACACCAAGTTGTGGAGTTAAAATAAATAGTACCTCCTGATGTACCTCCTGTCCAATATGGGTACCCATTAAATCCACCTGAAACGGTATAATTTCCATTAAGCCCTGAATAGGAATTTATGGCAATATTTACACAAATATCATTTGAGCAACAATCTCCAGTTAAACAAAGAGTGTCTGAACAGTCTGTTTGTAAAGTATACGTCCCTGTTAATTGTGTAAATGTTTGTGAACTAAATCCTGGAGTAAATGATGATACAATTGTATAACAACCATTAGGTACAACAGGATCACCTGAAAAATGATACGTCAAACCAACAGTTGCGGTACCACCTGTGGCAACCCAATCTGCGTCATTTGTTATATATTGGTATCCGTCATAACAACACCCTTGAAATAGTAAATTTGCCATTAAAGTTTAAACTTTATATATAAATAATCAAAAGTTTATTTTATTGAAGTTTTTGTTAACCAAAAATCTCAAAATATTGTCTCCAATCGGATTTAACAATATTATATTTGGATTTATCTTGTAGATAACAAAAATCTAAGTATTTTTCTTCGCTACCTACGTAACCTCTAATTAATGATTCACTTATCTCTGCTTTAAAAGTTTCTATCAATGAATCAATTGTTCCATTATTAGGTATAAAAAAACAACCTCCATGTATATATCTAAATTGTGATACTAAATGAAAATCTTTGTTTGGTATCGAGAAGTTAGTTTCATGACTAAAGAATGTGATTTTATCATTAAATCCGTCATTGATTTTTTCTAAGTTAGGGAACCCCTTTTTTATTGTGGGTATGTCGTTCCTTAATATTCCAGCATCACACCATATATATAAATCACTATTAAAGTGGTTCTCTTCTATTGAGTTTTTAATAAAAAATAATTTATTAAAAATTATTATATTATATAATGGTTTTGTCATTTCAGGTACAGTAAAATGTATCCTTTTTTTAAAATCATTACTTTCCATTAAAACTTTTACATCATTGAAATAACTGCGATGCGTATCGATGTTAGTAATTTCATCAATAACAATAATAGTCTTTGATAAATCAGGATCAACAACCTTTCTATTATCTTCTATGAATTTTCTAAACTTCTCTTCAGTATATATTACTACATTATTATCAAAATACAAAAGATTACGCATCCAATGTAAATAAGTACCATACGATAACCCGTAATTATCCCAATTATCTCTTCCTATATCAAAAATTGCTGTAACTATTGTTGTATTTTTTATCATATCGAACCAATTATACTTTCAATCCAACCTTTAGATTCGGTATATGGCCAAACAACCCAACTTTTAGGTGTTCTGTATGTTAAAAAGTTTCTTTTTATATTAACCTCACCATTCCCATTTCTTAATATAGTTTTAATTTCATTTTCGTTAGCATCTTGTCTATATATCTCTTGGTTATTTTCATCTTTAAAAATTACAGCCCAAAAACTATAATCATTATCAACAAAAAACTTCTTATCAACATTTATAGTATACTTAAACTCATTAGCAAATGTTTCTAACCATTCTTCCTCAGTAGTAAAATCAGGATTAGGTGGGTATTTCTTTTCTAATGTATATTTTTGAACCGCTCTTTTAGAAAATAGTAATCCAGAATAAACCTCATAATCCCTTAACGTTCTTTTTTCACCTAAACCGTAATTACCATTATGCCCCTCTTGATCCAACCCGTCCATACCAAAAAGTTTTCTATTTAATAAATGTGAACTTTCATTTTTTAAATACCATTCTTTATCATCATCCCAATGTTTTGTTCTACCATCTCTAGTATATTCATGCCAAACAACAACTCTGTGTGGGTGAAACAAATCATATCCGTGAGTAAACGCCCTTACAGTGATTGATATCTCTTCTCCATGAAAATAAAAG
>JACCDX011382376.1_pt1 | contig 11631 bp, 35 predicted proteins | sample 7449681 | NCBI WGS metagenome assembly JACCDX01 (sample SAMN15323450, study PRJNA562643) | freshwater metagenome | isolation source: river surface water | place: USA:Blue River Watershed | collected 2017-08-18 | reverse complement strand
TAAAAAAACATAATTATGGAAGTAGCATTTAGAAATTTAACAGAAGAACAATTTGATAAGTTATTTAACTTAATTGATAACCACATTGATGACAACGCTGCCTTTGATGGTAAAATGTTTGAGACTTATGGAAAAGAAATTGAATTTGTTATAGAAATGGCAAAGTTAAATAGAGTAGTAACAATCATTGAAAGTGATGAGGGTTGTGAAGAAGATGAAGAAGGGTTTTTAATGCCAAATATGTATTATGTAAGTGGTATGCACCATGTAAACAGAATAGGGTATTTGATTACTGAAGAACCTATCGATTTTGAATTTGAATGTTTAATTGATTAAAAATATAATATTATGGGAAAAACATTTATTAATACTCTTTTAAAAAATGATATAAAAGAGTTACAAAAAAACCTTAAAGTTATTGAAATAACAAAAGGTGATGTAAGTGGTAACTCAATTGAGATATATGAAAAAATAACAAAATCATATAACAGTTATGTTTACTATAGTAGAAGTATCGATAGGGATAAAGACTATCAATTATTATTAGAGATGTTAGAATCAAAACTTGAAGAAAATGAATAAGTTTATTGTTTAACTTTAAAAATAAAAAGTATGCGTATTTTTGATGAAAAAATAATGAAAATAAGAAGAAGTGGTATTATAAAAAAAACGTTTTTAAATAAAAAACGTATAAAAAACAAATCAAAAAATAACATAAATAAAATTTTTAATGAAGAAGGAGATTGAACATGGAAAATATACAAGAAAAATTTAACGAATTGGTTAAAAAAGCAGACGAAGAGCGTAAACAAAAAATAAAAACTGTTAAAAACGTACTGTTATTTTTTGAATTTATATTACAATTATCAGCATTTATTATTATCTATATTAAATTAGGTGGCTGGGTTTCATTTGCGTTTGTTTTGTTAATAACTGGAAATAATTTACAGTTATTTAGACATTTAAAGAATAAATAATTTGCATAATTAAAATATTATACTTACATTTGTCTTATGAATATATTTGTATTAGATACCGACCCAAAAACATGTGCTGTTTACCATAATGACAAGCACGTAATCAAAATGATTTTAGAATCAGCACAGTTACTATGTGGCGCACATCATATGACTGAATCTAAGTATGAAATACCATACAAATTATCTCACAAAAATCATCCATGTGCTATTTGGGCTCGTGAATGTATAGAAAATTACATTTGGTTATGTGATTTAGGTTTAGAACTATGTGCTGAATACACATATCGTTATAATAAACGTCATAAATCGCAAGATATTATTGAATGGTGTTTGTTAAACGCACCTAATTTAGTGTCAAAAGGTGATATAACACCATTTGCACTGGCAATGCCAGATGAATGTAAAGTAGGTGATGCAGTTGCGTCATACAGAGCATATTATATGGTAGAGAAACGTGGGTTTGCCGTATGGAAGAATAGAGAAGTACCACAATGGTTTAATTAAAAATAAAATGAAATGAATAAAGTATTGTTTATAATAGTTTGTGGTGTAAGTATAGTATCATGTAGTCCAAAACAACCAATTGAAGGTTCAAGTAAGACTGGTCAGATTGGTGATTACTCTGTTGTAATTATTGATGGTTGTGAATACCTAGAATATCGTAGAGGTAGTGGTGAATCTTCTGTTTACTCGTTGACACACAAAGGTAATTGTAAAAATCATGAAAAATATTAAAAATATTTTCGAAATTATTTGGTAGATTAAAAAAGAATTATTACATTTGTATTATAATCTTAAAACAATATAAATCATGGAAACTAAAATGCAAACACCAGCAAAAACATCTAATAAAAAAAGACCTAACAAAAGTTACATTTTGTCTATGGTACAATTTAAAGGTAGTATTAATGAAAATGAAAGAACTCAATTAGCTACTTTGACAGTAAAGAATGCTATGCAAAGGATTAATAATAAAGCGATGGCTGAAAAAGAAGAAAATCAACTAACCGTTGAACAAAACATTGCATTGCAAATTTTAATATCAAAGTTTGTGAATGATATTGACCAAGTATTAAAAAAATAAAAATTATAATTTATGAAAAAATATTTTATTAATGTGTTGATTTGGTATGTATTGCTTTCGTTTGCCGTAGCAATATTGTGGGTTTTGACTGGTATAACTGGTTTTATACCACTTAGAATAATAATGGCATTTGTTTTAGCGTATATCAAACCTTTTGATAATATAACATTATGATGGTTTTAATTATACTCATATGTATTTTGTTTAGTATAGGGTTATTAAGATTATTATTAAAAACAAAATCAACATTTAAAGAAAATTTAATGATTTTTTTATTTATTGATTTGTTTATTGATTTAATTTTTAGTATTAGGGATTTTTTTGATGTTGATTAAAATAATTTATTAAAAAAATATGATAAAATTATTAATATTAGTATTATTAGCTTTTGCTGTTATAACATGGTTTATTTATGATAGTGAAAGAAAAGAAATGGAGAATAATGATAATGACGATGACAACGTATAAAACCACATTTCATGAAAACTTTAACATTAAAACATTTTCAGAATTTTATTCTGATGTTTTGGTGTTATATGAAGAATTTAATTATAATGGTAAAATTATAAATAAAACTGAAATTGGTGAATATCAAAAAACATATGAATACGATAAAAAAAATAGATTGATTAGAGAATATCAAATTGATAGTGCAAAACGAATATCATGGAAAAGTTATACATATACCAAAGATAGTATGACTGTTTTATATAAAAATGGTGGGCCTATGTCTATTATACATAAAATGAAATTTGGTCCAGAAGATGAAAAAGGTGAGCGAAAATTAATTTCAGAATGTTTTTTATGATTTAATTTGTTTATTTAAAAAATTATTTATACATTTGTAATATGAAAGAATTTATTAAAGATATGTTAAAAGTTTTAGGATTTATTTCTGTACCTACTTTATTATTTATTGGAATGGCTTACTGTGAAAGCCAACAAGACCCTTATGAAATTGGTAGCCACATGGAATACTCGATAATCTGTAATGATGGTTTTAAATACAAGAAAATTGATAGAGGTTTTGTTCCTTGCTTAAATTCAGATGGTACACCATTAAAATGCAATCAAAAAAGATATTAATATGACAAATGAATTTTGTACATACGAACAAGCTTTAGCTCTTAAAGAGTTAAAATTTGATGAACCTTGTTTCGGATATTATTTTGGAAAAGATAAGGAGGTTTATTTATTGGATGGGCAAATGTCTGCTCCATTTGAACCAAGTTTAGATTCTAAAGTAATGTTCAGAGCACCACTCAAACAACAAGCATTTAGATGGTTTAGAGAGAAGTATGAGGTATTTATATATATTAATTTATATAGAACTGCTATGAATGGAACACCTCTTGAATTTGAATATTATTATAGATTTCCAAAAAAACTAAAAAGTGAAACAATACGAAAATTTAATACTTATGAAGAAGCAGAAAGTGCTTGTATAGATAAATTAATAGAAATAGTTAAAAATAAATAATATGAAAACTTATCACATTACAATTATCGGTGGTTCATCATTTGCGACTGAACTAGTTAAAGCAGACAATTTTACCACAACAACAAATTCTTCAACATCATCTGGTTTTTATGCGTTTTATTTGAAAGACGAATTGGTTGCTTGTTATCCAATAAACAGAACAATTATCAAAAAAATTGAAAGCGATTAAACATATGAAAAAATTTAATTTTTTAGGTGCGTTCAATTCACCATTTATAACCCCAAAACTTAGTTTTTACTTTGGTGAAACTCAATTAGGAGTACCTTATTTTTTTCCTAGAAAATGGACAAAAGCAACACCAGAAAAAGCAAAGAAAAGAGCATTAGAAGAAATAGAAAATGTTAAACGATATAACGAACTAAATGCTAACAATGGAACTACCCCAAGAATATCTCGCACATACGAAGATTATTATCAAGAATATCTAAAGTATGAATTTCCAGAACCTAAAAAGATAGGTTTTGATTTTGTTGGTTTAGGGTATAAAACTAAATGGAGTGATACAGATTATAGATTTGAATGGGCTCCAAGATTATCGTTTGTATTTTTTGGATATCAATTTGCTATTACTGTTGTTGCTCCAGCACGAGACCATTATTGGGAAGCTTGGTTGTATTATGAAAATCACACAGACAAGAGTTTATCAAAAAAGGAACGAATTGAATTATGTAAAAAGAATTTTCCATTAAACTATAAAGTAAGTCAAACAGGTAAAGAAGGTTGGGAATCGATTGATTACTATACTAAGATATTAAAACCAAAGTATTTGAAAAATGAAGACTAAATAAAAAATACTACAAGGAAATAAAGATGAATTAACTATAACGATTTGATGTATTTGATGTATTTGGATAAATTAAATAATTTGTAAAATAAAATTCGTACATTTACATAATATAAAAATATAAATATGAAGAAATTAATTGAATGGTGGGACAAAGAGTTATTTGTTATTAATATTGATATATATGAAATACCTGTTGATAATGGAATGATTTGTTCATTGATATTGATAATTGTTGGTTTGAAAAGTTTAATGTAATACAAAACATTTTTATAATTAAACCTAACGTATTGCTGACGTTGCCAATTTGAAAAACAAATGTTGAACACTTAAATAATATTTTATATGAAAATTGAAGTTACAATTACTGATGATGTTGGGAATGTTCAGCAATACGTTGTTAGCGGTTCGTTGCCTACTCGAAAAGATGCTTTTGATGAATCCTTAAAAAGAAAAAGACCTAATCAAAAGAATAGCACATGGAAGGCTCACATATTCGCTGCTGGAGCAATGTGGGCTAAAATGAAACTGACTGGTATTAGTGATGTTATTGGTAATGACCGCTAACGTCCGATGATAAACAATCGTTTTAATGTTGTTTATCATTTGTTATAGTTAGTTAACTTTATAAAAAAATATTATGAAAGTGAAAATATCAAAAGTAGGACCAGTTGGTGATATTAATGAAAGTAAAGAATTTTACATACCTTTAATAAAGAAAAATAAAATTCAACTGATAAAACTCAAAGATGGAACTAAAATAAAAGGTGAACCAATGAAACAAGATAGACACTTGTTAGAAATAGGTGAGTTTAAATATTGGTTATTACAAACAGGTGAATTAATTTTGATTGATGAACGGATGTGTTAATTAACCATAACGGTTTGCGTATAAAAAATCGTTTTAATGTTTTTTATACGCTGTTATGCTCTCGTTTTGCGTGGGCTGGATTAACTAAATTATTAATTTAAAATAAAATACAAATGAAAAAAGGTGATACTGTAACAATCGTAGTAAAAACTCCAGTTGCCACAACAGAGGAAAGTGGTAAAGTGAAAAAAATTACAAAAGACAAAATTTACATTGAAGGATTAGACATACCATTTGAAAAAACGACTGGACAAAAGACAGAAACCTTTTTTGGTGCAAAAGTTTATATTAAGGAGATAGCGATGGCAAAGTAAAATGGAGCATAACTATTATATATAATAAATAACCTCTAAACCATTGATACTAAAGGAAGTACAACTTTCAACTTTAAAGATTCATATACAAAAACTTAATTTGTTTATTTAAAAGATTATCAGTACATTTACATTATTATGATAACAGAATTAGAATATAATTACCCAAATGAGTTACATGATGAAGATGGTTATCCAACTCAAGAAGCGTTAGACTACATTAAAAATTGGTCTATTGATTATAACAATGGGGAGGTAAAAATGGGTAAACATTTTGGGAAAGCTAACTATAATGAACTGATTGATTACATTAAATCAATTTGGACATACAAAGATGCGATTGAATATGAAAATGGGTTATTAGAAATTCATACCTATGGTTGGTCAGGAAATGAAGATATAATCCATGAGTTGAAAAATACGGATATGTGGGATTTAAAATTCAGATGTCGACAAACTGGTGGACATTTCTATTTCAAAGTAACTGATGAATCTGATATGGATTGGTTTGTAACTAAAGAATAAATTGGACTTCAATAATTATTAAACGTATATTTACTTAAATCTAAAATTAAAGGTTATGAATAAAGAATTTTGTACATACGAACAATCATTAGCTCTTAAAGATTTAGGATTTGATGAACCTTGTTTTAGTTATTATGTTGATTGTGAACTTAGAGGTGTTAATTTAGGTATGGAAGAATTAGGCGGTGTTAAACCATACTATGAGAGATTTGGGTACCACACAATTAATAACCACCATATTGATAATAAAAATAAAATTATTACATCAGCACCACTCAAACAACAAGCATTTAGATGGTTTAGAGAGAAACATGGTTTAGATTATAATACAATTAACCCAAATATGTGGACTACATTCTCTTTTATTATAAATGATATTCCAAATAAGAATCCTATAACAACTCATTTAGATTTTAGTACTAAAGAAGAAACTGAAGATGCTTGTTTAGATAAATTAATTGAAATAGTTAAAAACAAATAAATATGGGAAGTGATTTTACCACATTAACCGAATCAGAAATGATGGATTTATTATTAAGTATTAACCCATTAGAAATAAACAAAGTATGACAAAACTAAGAATATTAAAACTAATACATAATGTAGGTAGTCCAGCTAATGGTACAACTGAGTTTATTATTGAACGAAAAACATTTTGGGGTTGGAAAGAAGTTATGAGAACTGAGCTTGGTTCTACTCGTATATCTTTTAAAACTTATGAGGAAGCTGAAAAATACATGTTTGAAAAATATACTGGTCATGGTCGAATGACTATATCAGGAAATGTTTACTATTATGAACAATACACTTATTGGGTTTAATTAAAGAAAAAAGATAATGAGTTACACAGCAAAACATATAGGTAATGGTAAGTTTGAAGCAATCTTACATGAAACAGGTGAAGTAATGAAATGTGGTTCAAATCTTGTAGGTATGATAAGATACACATACTTTGAAGATTATAGTTATCCACCAATTGGTTGGGAAATAACTCAAAAACAATTACTGGAAGATTATACTCCAAAGGTAATGAAAGATATTTTAGAAGGTAAAATAAAAATAGGAACAGATGAATTAAAGAAATAATCATTATATCTGTAATATGACAACATTAAGGATAATAAAAATAAATTAATATGAAAGAAAAGGAAAGAAATTACGGTTTTTATTGGGTAAAAATTAAACAGGACTTTGGGAAAAAAATTCTTCAGTAATGAAAATTTTGAATCAGAATGGACTATAGCTGAATGGTATGGTAATAGTTGGTGGATTTGTGCTGATGAACGCACACTTAAAGATGATAATTTCGATATTATTATGGAAGACAAAATTGAAATACCTTTTAAATAATTAAATATAAAAATAAATTGATATGAAATTCAGAAAAAGAGACAGATGTTATTACATTTCAACAATCAACAAAAATGAGTATGATTTTAATGATTGGTTAGTATTCTATTGGGGATGGAATTTTGACATCAGTTATGAAAAATGTGGTTACTTTGATAACCGACCCAGAATTAATTTAGATTTAATATTTTTTAGTCTACAATTTGTTTTACCTTTTAGAAATGAATGGACTGATGAATGTGTCCCACCAAAATGGGGAATCGCCATCCATAATAACACGGTTTGGATTTACAGAGGTGGAAAAGGAAATATGAAAGGTGGAAACAAATGGTGGACTTGGTATATTCCTTTCATTACTATGGATTGGGTTAGAACATCCATATTATTAAAAGACGATACATGGGAACATGAATATCCAAAACAATATAAACGATTTTATAATGATGAATGGAAGGAGAAACAAAAATCATGGACTTATGATTATACAGATTCTTATGATGGAGAAATTATACCAACAACCATTTATGTTGATGAAAGAGAATGGAGACCTAAATGGTTAAAATGGACTAGTTTGTTCGCCAAGAAAAAAAGAACAATTGATATTCACTTTTCAAAAGAATGTGGTGAAAGAAAAGGTAGTTGGAAAGGCGGTACACTCGGATGTGGTTATGAATTATTACTAAATGAAACACCTTTAGATTGTTTAAAACGAATGGAAAAAGAAAGAAAATTTTAAATTCATATTATGAAAACATTTACATTATTATCCTGTATAGGAACCACTATTATTTATTTACTAATTGGATTTTTTGAATGGGAATTAAATGCTGGTTTATGGTCAAAAGGTCTTAGAGCGATGTTTGTGTTATTTACCATTGGGTGGGTAGCAATAGCGGCTATGATAAGAGCTGCGATGGAAGAGTATAAAAATAAATGATTTTATTATGAAAGTACAAGAATTAAGGATAGATAATTTAATTTATTCACCAATAACAAAAGAAATTGTAACATTAGTTGCGATAGAACAAGGAAATAGACCTATTGTATTAGGGTCTAAGGGAACTAGTTCTTTTAGTGGTGTAGAATCTTTACGACCTATAGAATTAACAGAAGAATGGTTGTTAAAATTAGGATTCAAAGTAAAGGATAGAAAATCTCATCTTAACACTGATATATTTTATATACCTACGTTTGAAATAGATTATTGTTTGTTTTATGCTGATTTTAGACTCGATTATGGATTGTATGTTGAATATACAGATAGTCCATTTTCTGAAGACGATGAAAAATTATATCCAATTACTTTTGGGATTAAATATGTTCATCAACTACAAAATTTAATATATAGTTTAACAGGTGAAGAATTAACTATTAAACAAGAATAATATGCAATTACATCTATCGGAGCAAGAATATAAAGATATTAAGTTAATTAGAGATTACTTTTTAAATCACGATGAAACTACATTTGAACATTTTTCATATAGTGTATTAAATAATTTGGTTAAAAAACTTGATACCACTTGTACTTGTAAGGCTTTTCATATGACCGATGAATGTTATAAATTGGGGTGTAAAAAGGATAGAAAAATTAAATAAGATTAATATGAAAACTAAAGAAGAAATAGAAAAAATGTCTGAAGAAAATTATCCAATATCTATTTGGGGTGAAGAAGGAAGTACAGTAAGAAGGCTTGCTTTTGAACATGGTTATAATAAATGCCATGAAGATAAAAATAACGTATTTTATTCAGAAATTGAATATCTAATAATTATGTGGAGCAATGACGGCACTAAAACTGCTGGATATTTAACCAGAGAAATATTAAAACTAATTAACAAATAAAGTTAATATGGGAGAAGAAAAAATAATTTGCCCAAATTGCAGTAACACAGAAAATTTTCATTTTAATTATGATTATACTGATGTTAATCTACCAATTGAAGATGTGTTATGTAATGAATGTGGTAATTTTTTTAATATAAAATAATATGAAAAAATATTTAACATTAACAATTATTGGAACAATTATTATTTATTTGGTATTTTCATTTATTCAATGGGAATTCAATGCTGGTCTTTGGCAAAAAGAAACACGTATTTTTATATCTTTATTAGTGATAGGTTGGTTAGCAATATCAGCATTGATACGAGCTGCGATACATAGTTATGAATAAAAATGTTGTTTATTATTTGGTAATTTAAAATATTTTTAATACATTTGTTTTATAAATTTAAAATCAATACTATGAAATTTACAATACACGATGAAGTCGCAAAAGTTTATGAAATCGAATCTATGGATATGATTTTAAAAGAAAATGATTTATCTTTTTTTGTTACTGCTTATAAATTAACTAAGTTTTTTTATATGGTACAAAAAGATATAAAAATGCTTTTAGATTTAGATGTTTTATCTGTTGAAGAAAAAGATGGTTTTGGTTATCCATACGATACCATGTTAAATACAATAAACTTTATCGGTAATCATTTAAGAGATAAATTAGGTGATGATATTGTTGATGAATGGGATAATGTTATAGATGAAGGTCTTAAAGATAATGAGATTAAATTAGGTGCTTTAAATGTTTTATTAGAAGCTACCAGTAGTAGTGGTGATGATGCTGAAATGATTTTTGAAATCATAGAATTTGTTAAAAATAATGAAGATGAATTTTAAATATATGAAATCATTATTATTAAATCTATTAATTATTTGTTTATCTATTAATTCTTTTGGGCAAAATTCAGAAGATGAAAACTTGGCTTCAATTAACGAAGTTTATTTTTTAGATTCATGTTATGTAAAATACGATATAAATAAAAACATTATTAGACGTACTATACATGAAACTGATTATAACGATATGTTAATTAAAAATATACATATCACAGTTATGACTGATGAATATCTGTCAAGTTTATTAACCGACTCAATAGCTAAATTTTATCATGTAAAACAAAAGTTTAAACAAAAAAAACAATTAAAATCAATTTATAGTTTTTTAGATGATATAGCTATTGATTCAAGTTTAAATGTGTTATTTTATAGAGTGGAATCACCATGCGAACCATGCAGAACATCTATTTTAGAAAATACTTTATCTGATAAAGATGTTGTCAATTTTTTATATGATGGTAAAATAAAATATGTTTATGTTAATTATTATCAAACTATACGCAATAAACGGTTTGAATTTTTAGTTATAACAGTAAAATTTTGGTTTAAGAAAGAAAAAAACTATACATTATACAGCGAAAAAAATTAAATTATTTTATATGATATTTTTAACAAAATTTAAACCTTTTACTAAACTTTCAGAAGAAAGATTCAATGAACTTACGTTTATATTTAATCGTTGGATTGAATCTAAAGAATGGCAACATTATATAAAATGGTGTAAAGACTATAAAATAGAACGTATTGAATGTAAAAAATGGATGGTCGAAAAAATGGTTGAAGCATTTCCAGACGTGCAAGACATGTTACTCACTATCGTAGCTTATTTAGGTGAATTTAAAGGCTATGGTGATAAATCAGTAAAGAATCATTTTATTAAAAGAATACAAGAATCAATCGATAATGGAGATAGCAACGAACAAGTAGCATTCAATATGCTTACAATGATTACTGTGGACCAAATAACCATGATAGGAATAGATTTGGATTACTTTTTAGATGTTAATGAAACAAAATAATATAATATACTATGGAAGAACAAAAATTTATAGAGTTTAAAGAAAACTTTATTGAAATAGTAAAAACAGAATTTAGGGTTTGTAATAGTTTTATAAACGATGTTAAAAATGCTAAAACTGTTAAAGGATTAAAACAAGTGTTGTATAATAATGCTGAAGATATTTTTGAACTTTTGGGTGGTGATTTTGATAATGAATATCTTGAAGATGAAATAGATAAACTTGAAAAACTGGTTGACGAATTAGAAATGGAATTATCTTATTTTGATAATGTAAAAAATACTATGCACGATGAAATGAAATTTGATATATACATGAAATTACACTCAAAATATACTCCATGGGAATTTGAAGAATTATTATTAAACGGAAAACTTTAATTAAAATAAATTTGGAAATATAAAAATAAATCCATACATTTGTAAAACAATAAAAAATAAAAAATATGAAACCAGAAATCAAAATTATCTATAACAAAAACGGTGTAAACTTAACTTTAAATTTAGGTAATAAAACATTTT
>JACCDX010584880.1_pt1 | contig 11633 bp, 10 predicted proteins | sample 7449681 | NCBI WGS metagenome assembly JACCDX01 (sample SAMN15323450, study PRJNA562643) | freshwater metagenome | isolation source: river surface water | place: USA:Blue River Watershed | collected 2017-08-18 | reverse complement strand
GGCCGCGCCGGCCTGATCGCCCAACTGGCCAACCTGCCGGCCGTGCCCGAATCGGTGCCCATCAACGACCTGGTGCGCGTGCCCGGCACGCCGCTGGCCGACACGCCGCAGCTCGATCCGCTCGAGTTCGTGCGCACCATCGCCGTGGCCCGCATCACCATGCCGCTGGCCCGCGTGCGCCTGTCGGCCGGCCGCCAGCAGATGAGCGAAGCCGTGCAAGCGCTGTGCTTCCTGGCTGGCGCCAACTCCATCTTCTATGGCGACAAGCTGCTGACCACCGGCAACCCCGACTTCGACAAGGACCAGGCCCTGATGGCCAAGCTGGGCCTGCAAAGCGGCAAGGCCGTCACGGCCAAGGCGCAGGCGGCCTGAGGCCACGCACAAGCCGAGGCATCACACCGATGCCGCCATGACAAAGGGGCCCCGCAGGCCCCTTTGTTGTTGGCGAACGCGCAGGTTCAGCGCTGCCAGCGCTTGCGGGTGGTGAACAAGCCGCCCAGCACCAGGCCGGCCAGCGCGATCGACGAGGGCTCGGGCACCGCCTGGGCATCGCTGTAAGACAGGGTGTCCATGATGAACGCACGGCCTGGCATGTTGCTGATCCGCATTTCGTCAAAGATCAGGCCCGAGAAGCCCAGGAAGGCCGCTGTGCTGCAGCAATTGGTGTTGGCATAGTTGAACGACTGGAGCAGCACCCCGTCACGCCAGGCCGACAAGGTCGCGGCCGGCGAGCCGACGTTGAACTCAAAGTAGGCGCCGGCCGCATCAACGTCATGGGTGAACGAGATGCTGTAGTCCGTTCCGTAACTGCTGCCAGCGGAGAAATTGTCCAAATGCCGGCCATTGAAGTTGGCGATGCTGCTGTAGCCGCTGCCGACCGACCATTTGCCTCCGCCTACGGTGCCAAATGACACACCGTGGGCCGCGTACTGGTTGGTCACGGCCGTGCCCACACCGAGGTTCACTTCGTTGAAGGTCACCACATGATCGGCAGCAGTGAAGGCTGCCGCGCTGTACAGCGGTGCGGCCTGGCTCAGCCCAGCGATGCCCATGGCCATCACAACGGCTGCCCATTTTTGTCGTGCGTTCATCAAAACTCCTGCGCATTGAAAATGAACCCACACCTTATCGAGGCCACCGTCTTCCGTGGGCGCCGCGCACCCAAGGCGCGGGGGGGCAACCCGGTCACATGTCACGCTTGACAGTGCCTTGCTGCCCATTGGACGCAAGCTGGCCGCTTGCCCCCCGTGGCCAACACGGGGGCCCGCATCCTGCGAACCGTTCGCGCGACCATGAAAAAAGGCGGCCATGGGCCGCCTGTCTCGGTGCATGTGCGCTCAGCGCTGCCCGCGCCTGCGGGTGAAGAACAGCCCCCCCATCACCAAAGCCGCCAAAGCCATGGACGAGGGCTCGGGCACCGCGTTCGTGAAAGACAGGCTGTCGAGCATGACCCCGCGGTTGCGCCCCAGGTTGCCGATGCGCAACTCGTCAAACAGTTCGTTCTTGAAGCCCAGGAAGGTGGACTTCGCGCTGTTGCTGTTGACGTAACTGAAACTGTCGACCAAGACGCCATCGTTATAGGCTTGGATCGTCAGCGGCGTGCTCGACACGTTGAACAGGAAATAGGCGCCAGCGGCGCTCACATCCGAGGCAAACAGGATGCTCAGGTAATCCGACGCATTGCCGCTGTTGCCCGTGCTCGACGTCAGCACGACACCCGTCAGGCCCAATCGGGCCGGCACGGTCGGCGCCGAACCCAGCCGCCACACGGCGGCGTTGGCCGACTTCGCAAACGACACCCCCAGGCTCGAAAACTGGTTTTGGATGGCCGGACTGCCATTCACCGTCACCTCGCTGAAGGTCACGGTGCGTGTCGTCGGGCCGAGGGCCGCTTGGCTGTAGATGGGCCCCGCCACAGCAGTCTGAGCGGTCAGCCATCCAGCGATGGCCAAAGCAAGGGATTTCAGGGGCGCAGACAACATGGCAGTTCCAGACTCAAGATGTAACCGGAATGTAAGCGATCTGTATCAAAAAGAGGAGCGTTTGCCCTTTGAATGAGGGGCTGGTTCCCCGTGAAAAAATGCACGGAAAGTGGGCCATTCCGTCATGAGATGCCGTATCGATCGGCAATCAGGCCATGAACATGGGAGCCAAGCGTGTGTTCATTCGCTTTTTGGCGCCGCCTCAATTTGTAACAAGGCCGAGGCGAGACCATGAAGAAGGCAGCCCGTGGGCTGCCTGGTGTGGACATCGCGCTGGCCGGCGCCGAACGCTTCAGCGCTTCCAACGCTTGCGGGTGGTGAACAAGCCGCCCATCACCAGACCGGCCAGGGCCAGAGATCCCGGCTCCGGTACCGCGTTGACGCCGCTGAACGTCAAGCCATGGAGGTAAAACGTGCGGTCCTTGAGGTTGCTGATGCGCAGCTCGTCAAACACGATGTTGTTGAAGCCAAGGAAGGCCGACGTGGCGCAGCAGTTGTTGTTGGTGTAGTTCAGTGCCTCGACCAACACATTGTTGCTGTAAGCCGCAATGGTGATGGGCGACGCCGACGCGTTGAACTCGAAGAAGCCACCCGCAGCATCCACGTCGCTGCCAAACAGGATGTTCAGGTAGTTGCTGCTGCTGTTGTTGGTCGCCCCTTGCGAGAACAAGAACTTGCCGGAGAAATTTGCGCCTCCGATCAGGGTGGACGAGGCCATCTTCCAGGTGACCGTGCCACCAGACTTGCCGAACTCAACCCCAAAACCGGAGAACTGGGTGTTGACCGCCGAGTTGTTGGTGACCGCGACCTCGCTGAACGTGATCGTGGTGTCGGTGGGTGCAAAGCTGCTGGCGCTGTAGATCGGGCCTGCAGAGGCCGCCGAGGCGGCCACGGTGAGCGCTGCTGAGGCGCCAAGTTTGAGGATGGGCGACATGTTGGCTCCGGTACTGCTTGCGATGCACCGAATGTAAGAAATACGCACCCAGCGTGGCGCAACTTCTTCCTTTTCCACCGCCGCAAAACCGCGCAACATGCACGCTTTGGGAGTCAGTTACTGCAACCTATGCCTTTCAGGTGGGTCGTTTTGCGCATGAAAAAGCCCCGCACGCGGCGGGGCCAGATTTGGCGCTCAAGCTGCACTGATCAATAGCGGTAGCCGATGTAAAAGCCCGTCGTCAGCGGGTCGAGCGTGACGTCGATCGTCTGCCCGGTGCTGAGCTTGCTGGTGGTCTTGAGCTTGGTCTTGGCCACCATCAGGTCAACAAACCACCGCTCGCCCAGCGCCACGGTCAGGCCGGCCTGCACCGTGAAGCCCAATTTGTTGCGGATCTTCATGGTGGTGGGCTCGCCACCCGGGTTGGTCAGCGAGGTCAGGGTGTTGTTGGTGGTGGTCTCGAAGAAGTAGGCGTAGGTCAGGCCAGCCCCCACATACGGCCGCACGGTGCTGCCCGCGTCCAGCAGACGGTACTGGGCAAACAAGGTGGCAGGCAGCGCCTTGGTGCGGGCGATGTCCCCGGAGCCTTGGATCGCGCCGTCGCCCACGATGCGGTTGTGCAATGGCAGGGCCAGCGGCAGGTCCACCGAGACGTGGTCCGTGACCATGTAGGTCACGCCGCCACCCCAGACGGTGTCAGGCGTGACGTCAACGCGGGTGTTGGGCACGGTGGGCGCAGAGAGCTCACCACTCTTGACCTTCGGTGCAACGGTGGTCAGGCCGCCGCGCACCAGCCAGCTGCCAGCCGATTGGGCCTGTGCTGCGCCGGTGGTGGCCGCCAGGGCCAGGGCGCCCGCAGCCAGGGCGATGTGCTTGGTGTGTTGCTTCATGTCAGGCTCCCTTGATCACAGCCAGCCGGCCTCGGTCAGACGCTTGGCCACGAGTTGGCCCAGCAGTTGGTGGCCGTAAGGCGTGGGGTGGAAGTTGTCGGCAAACAGGTAGGTCTTCCACCAGTTGGTGCCGTTGACCGCGTCGTGCTGCGGCGTGAGGGTGGCGGCAGCCTGGTCGGTGCACGCGGCCCTCACGCTGGGCGATGTGGGTGCCAGCGACACGCTGCCAGCCGTGACCACCGTGGTGGTGGTGGCCTGGTTGACCAGCTCATCGCACACGGTGTTGGCCACATTGGTCAGGCCGTACTGGGCCGGATCGGCCATCTCATCGTTGAAGCTGGTGTAGAAGTCCACCACCGCCACGCGGCTTGGGTAGGCCGCCGCGCGGGTGGCCAGGCGGCTGTTGAAGGCCTGGATCCAGGCCCGAACCGTGCCGGTGGCCAGTTGGGCATTGCTCGCGCTCAGCAAAGCAAGCTGCGCCTGGAATTTCGGCGTCTGGGTGACATCGAGCGTGTTGAGCATCACCACGCGCTGCGCGCCCTTGTTGAGCGCGTTGGCGACCACCGCATCGAACAGCTTGTCGGCGACCGCGGTCATGTACAGGCCGCCCAGCTCGGCGATGCCGTTGAGCGAGCCGATCTTCGCATCGACCGTGGCGCTCGCCAACAAAGTCTTCATCAGGTTGCTGAAGTAGGCGGTGTTGGTGCTGGCATTGCTGCCGCCCAGCACATTGCCCACGAACGTGGCGATGGTGGCCACGTCGTTGGCGGCGAACTCACCCACGAGCAGCAACTCGCTGCTGCTGTAGCCGGCGGCCCCGGCCACCTGCAACTGCTTGATGGCCGACAGGGGCACGGTGTCCAGTGCCACCGCGTAGTTGATGGTGTTGCCACCCGCCGTGGCGGCGCTGTAGTTCACCGCGCCCCCGGCCACCGCGTAATTGGTGCAGCCGGTGTTCACGGTGAAGTTGACGAGGTCTGCCGTGGCAAAGAAGTTGCACAGCGTGCGGCCGTAAGCGGCGGCGATGCGCTCGCTGTAGAGCTTGTAGCTGTTGCCGCTGCCTTGGGCGGGCTGCACGGTGAACTTGTAGCCAAAGGTGCCCGAGTCGGCCAGGCTGGCGCCCGTCACCTTCACGCTGCTGATGCTGACGCGCGGGGTGTCGTCGTTGCCGCCACCACCGCCACATGCGGTGAGCACGCAGGCCGCAGCCACGGCCGCCGCCGTGAAATGGAATCGCTTCATCTGATGTCTCCTCAGGTGCCAGGGCGGCACCGGCCAGAACTGCAAATTCACGCAAAGGGTGAATTTCCGACAAGTCTAGGCGGATTTGGTCAGACGCGATCCTTGAAAAAGCGGCTTGTGTCCCTTATGTCACGCCCAAACACCATTGAACGTGACATGTACTGCCGTCATCAGCCGGCTTTGCGCGCCTTGGGCACCCAGGCCCAGATCATTTCGCAGGCAATCGGGGCCTGGCCCGAGCTGTCGGTGATGGTGACGGGCACGGTGACCTCGCCCTTGTCCTGCGTGAGGATCTGCTGGATCTGCTCGGGACGCAGTTGGGCCACGGCCCGCATGTCGCCGCTGGCGCGCTTGAGGTAGTCCACCTTCAGCGTCTTGATCAGCGGCAGCTTGTCGTCAGGCAGGTTCATGCCCACGCAAAAGCCGGTGGCGGTTTCGGCCAGCAAGGCCATCGCGGCGGCGTGCACGCCCTTGATGTGGTTTTGCACCGGCTTGCGATTGCGGATGCTGACCACCACACGCTCGGGCGTGATCTCGTCAAAGCGCAAGCCGGCCGTGCCCACCAGCGGCACCACCGAGCCCAGCAGCTTGCTGATCAGCCAGGGCTGCAGGGGGGCGGGCACCTTTTTCATGGTGGCCACACGTTGGGCGAGCTGGTTGGGGCGGCGGTTGCTCATGGGGTTCACTCCTGGAAGAGGGCGACATGTTAGCCGCCCGCATGCCGCCGAGCGCGATCCAGGCGAGCCGAGGTCAAGCAGGGGTCAGTGGGCCATGGCCGCGCCTCGAACCCCAACCTTGGGGAGGTGAAAACCCTGAAGTTGCAGGCTGAACCATTAAGTTGCATGAAGAATCTTTAACAAGTGCAGAGCTTTCCACGATGCCCCTGCGGGCCCTCTTGCCCTAGGCTGTCGCCCATGAATCCAGAACAACAGCACACCACCACCGCGATTTTCGGTGTGCGCATCGATGCAACAGGGCATGCGCTGCTCGCCGCCGCCAAAGTGGCTGACGCCGCAGCGGCGCGCCAGTCGGGCGCCGTCTGCGTGTCCAACGTCGACATGCTCACCCGCGCCGTGCGTGATCCTGGCCTGCGCCAGGTGATGCGTGACGCCCGCATGGTGGTCACCGACGGCATGCCGTTGGTCTGGGTGCTGCGTTCACTGATGGGCATGCCGTGGGCCCAACGGGTCTACGGCCCCCAACTGATGCACGACGTCTGCAGGCTCGCAGCCCAGCGGGGCCTCAAGGTGTTCCTGTACGGCGGCTCGGTCCAAGAGCTGTCCGTGCTGCAGCAAAGGCTGAACGCAGAGATGCCAACGCTGCAGATCGTGGGGGCGGTGTCGCCGCCCATGCTGCCCGAGCACCCACCGCGCGACCCCGACATTGAAGCGCAGATCCGGGCATCGGGGGCACACCTGGTCTTCGTGGGCCTGGGCTGCCCCAAGCAGGAGTTCTGGATGGCCCAGCACGCCGCGCACCTGCCCGCACTGTGCCTGGGCGTGGGCCTGGCCTTTGCGCAACTGGCTGGCCTCAAGACACGGGCACCAGCCTGGATGCAACAAACCGGCCTGGAGTGGCTGTTCAGACTGATTCAGGAGCCTCGCAGGCTCTGGCGACGCTACCTGGTGGGCAACTCTTTGTTCATCTGGTACCTGCTCAAACAAATGACCGGCGGCTTTGCCAACCGATGAAGTACACCCAAATCGAGAGACAGGGGAGCACCATGAATGACGTGATCGCTCTGGAGTTCAATGAACTCAATGCCGAGGTTCTGCAGCGGATGATGTCGGCCGGCAAGCTGCCGAATTTCAGCCGGCTGCTCCAGCACAACCCCATGTTGACCACGCGGGCAGAAGAAAGTTACGTGAACCTGGAGCCCTGGATCCAGTGGGTCACCGTGCACACCGGCAAGACGCAGCGAGAACACGGCGCATTCAACCTGTCAGATGTGCAGCACAGCGACATGCAGCAGGCCTGGGACCTCATGGCCCAGCAAGGCATCCGGTGTGGCGTCGTCTCGCCGATGAACGCGCGCCGGGGCGACTTCGAGTCCGGCTTCTTCATCCCAGACCCCTGGTCGACCTCGAACGACACCTTCCCCCAGCGGCTGCACCCGGTCTACCAGTTCTTGCAGCAGCGCGTGCAGTCGCACAACATCTCGCTGGAAGCCGGCGCCTCGCGCATGAGCTTCGCCATGGAACTGTTGCGCTTGGGCATGCCGCTGCGCCACGTCGCCGACGTGGCCATGGCCTACGTGGCGTCCAGGCTGGACCCCAAGAAGAAGTGGCGACTGGCCGCTGAACTCGACCGGTTCCTGTGGCGCCTCACCAAGATCCTGCGCAACAAGTTCAAAACCGAGTTCACCTCGGTGTTCATGAACTCGGTGGCGCACTACCAGCACCATTACTGGACCGACCACGACGCCAAGCACTGGGCCCCCCGCTACCCGGCATTGTTCGCGCGCACCAACCCGATGAGCGAAGCCAACTTGCACCCCGGTGACGACCCCATCGCCTATGGCCTGCAGGTCTACGACGACATCGTGGGCGAAGCGCTCGACGAGGTGGGCCCGGAAGGCCTCATCGTCATCACGGGGCTGTCTCAGGTGCCGTTCGACGGCAAGCTCGACAAGGGCGCGCCGGCGCAAGGCTTCTACTTGTACCGCCCCTTCGACCACGAGGCCATGCTCAAGGCCCTGAACATCCAACACGCGCGCGTGGCCCCCCTCATGTCGCGCGACATGATGCTGTACTTCGACACAGAGGCCCAACGTCAGCAGGCGCTGGACGACCTCAAGTCGGTGACCGTGAACGGCCTGGCTGTCTTCAGCTGCACGCAAGAGACCGACCTGCGTTTGTTCTGCAAGGTGTTTTTCAGCGATGCGGCCGCTGACGATGCCGTCATCCAGATGGGCGGCCGCACCGTGCCTGGCGTGAGCTTCGGCCAACTCTTCAAGTTGATCACGTTCAAGACCGGCCACCACCACTGCGATGGCCTGGTGATTGCACCCCAGCGCGCCCTGGATGGCGCCAGCCGCGGCGACGTCGTGCCGTTGGTCAAGATCACGGACATGTTGTTCAAGATGGTGGGGCTGCGGGACGCCTGCCACCTGGCGTCAGACCTCAGGCGCGCTGCCTGAGGCGCCTGTCAAACGCCGACTGGCGCTCACCTCACCACGCATCGACAAACGGGCGCTTGCGCCCGGCGCGCGCCACCGGCTGCGGCATGGCGGCCAGGCCACGCACCAGCCAGCGGCGGGTGTCGGCCGGGTCGATCACGTCGTCCAATTCCAGGTGGGCGGCCATGTTCAGGGCCTTGCCACGCTCGTAGGCGGCGGCCACCAGCTGGTCGAACATCTGCTGGCGCTGGGTGGCGTCGTCGATGGCCTGCAGCTGCTTGCCAAAGCCCAGCTTGACCGCGCCCTCAAAGCCCATGGGGCCGAACTCGCCCGTGGGCCACGAGATGGTGAAGTCGGGCGCCAGCAGGCTGCCCGCCGTCATGGCCTGGGCGCCCAGGCCGTAGCCCTTGCGCAGCACCACCGTGAAGTACGGCACCGTGAGGCTGGCCGCCGCCAGGAACATGCGCGAGAAGTGGCGCACGGTGGCGGTCTTCTCGGCATCGGGCCCGACCATGAAGCCGGGCGTGTCGCACAGCGCGATCAGCGGGAGGTCGTAGGCGTCGCACAGTTGCATGAAGCGCGCGGCCTTGTCGGCACCCGGTGCGTCGATGGCGCCGCCCAGGTGGCGCGGGTCGTTGGCGATCAGGCCCACGGGGCGGCCTTCGATGCGGGCCAGCGCGGTGACCATGCCAGGCGCGAAATCGCGGCGCAGCTCCAGCACGCTGTCGGTGTCGGCCAGGGTGTCGATGACCTCGCGGATGTCGTAGATGCGGGTGCGCTGCTCGGGCACCACGTGGCGCAGCGTGCGCTGGTCCGCCGCTTGCCAGGTGGCGCTGCGGCCCTGGAAGTAGCCGATGTACTGCTGGGCCACGCGCACGGCGTCGGCCTCGTCATCGACCACGATGTCGATCACGCCATTGGGCGCCTGCATGCTGACCGGCCCCACCTCTTCGGGGGCGAAGCTGCCCAGGCCACCGCCTTCGATCATGGCGGGGCCGGCCATGCCGATGGTGGTGTCGCGCGTGGCGATGATGACGTCGCAGCAGCCAGCCAGCGAGGCGTTGCCCGCGAAGCAGCGGCCGTTGACGATGGCCACGGTGGGGGCCTGGCCGCTCAAGCGCGCCATGCCGAGGAAGGTCATGTTGTCGAGCAGGCTGACACCGGGGTACTCGTCGTTGGGGCGCCCGCCGCCGCCTTCGGCCCACAGGATCAGCGGCAGCTGGCGTTGCAGGGCCAGGTGCAGCATGCGGTCGGTCTTCTTGTGGTTGATGATGCCTTGCGTGCCGGCGAACACGGTGTAGTCGTAGGCCAGCACCATGCAGCGGGCGGCTTGCTCGCCAAACTGCGCGGCGTTCACCGTGCCCAGACCAGCGATCAGGCCATCGGCGGGGCTGCGGGTGATGAGCTCGGCCTCGGTGTGGCGGCGGCGTTGCGAGGCCAAGGCCAAGGCGCCGTACTCGATGAAGCTGTCGGCATCCAAGAAAGCATCGACGTTCTCGCGGGCGGTGCGGTGGCCTTTGGCGTGACGCTTGGCCACGGCCTCGGGGCGGCGCGCGTCCAGCGTCACCGCGTGGCGCGCGATGACATCGGCCAGGTCAGCGCGGATGTGCTCGGGCGCAGGGCGCGTGGCCTGCACCACGCTCAGGCCATCGGCCTCGGCGGTGGGCTGGATGGCGATCAGCGCCTGGCCCTCTTGCACGATGCTGCCGGGCTCGGCCAGCCACGCGGCGATGCGCCCACCTTGCGGGGCGATCAGCTCGAACTCCATCTTCATGGCCTCGATCAGGCCAACGCGCTGGCCTGCGGCCACCAGCTCGCCCACGGGCACGCTGAGCTGCACCAGCGAGCCCGGCACGTGGGCGCACAAGGGCACCGTGCCTTGAGGCACCTCGGCGCGTGGGGCCACACCAGGCGCCTCCGCCGTGTGGCCGGCGTGCCAGCTGTGGGTCAGCGGCTTGGGGCGCGGTTGGTGGGCCGCGTCGATCAACAGCGTGCTGGCGTGCGTGCCCAGCCAGCGGGTGCTCACGCTGTAGCTCGCCAGATCGGCATGGGCCAGGATGGCCTGCAAGAAGGCGATGTTGCTGTCGACCCCATCGAGGCGAAACTCGGCCAGGGCGCGGCGGGCGCGTTGCAGCGCCTGCAGCCAACCGTGCGGGTGGTGCACGATGACCTTGGCCAAGAGCGTGTCAAAGCCCGGGTGCGGCTGCAGGCCGGCGTGGCCACAGCCGTCCACGCGGATGCCGGGGCCGGCCGGCGGCTCGTAGGCACGGACGGTGCCGCCAGCGGGCATCACCCGGCCATCGGGCGCCATGCGCTCGACGTTGACGCGCAGCTGCACCGCGCAGCCCTTGGGGCGCGGGATGTCGGCCTGCGTGAGGCCGAGGGCCGCCAGCGTGTGGCCTTGCGACAGCTGCAGCTGGGCCTGCACCAGATCGAGCCCGGTGATGGCCTCGGTCACGGTGTGCTCAACCTGCAAGCGCGGGTTGGCCTCCATGAAATACCAAGCTGGCGTGCCCAGGGCATCGAGGTCGAGCAGGAACTCGAAGGTGCACAGGCCACGCAGCTTCACGGCTTGGGCCAGGGTGATGGCGGCATCGTGCAGGTGCTGGCGCAGGGCCGGATCCAGGTCGGGCGCGGGGGCCAGCTCCACGAGCTTTTGGTGCTGACGCTGCACGGTGCAGTCGCGCTCCCAGACGTGGGTGGCCGCACCGGTGCCATCGCCCAGCACCTGCACCTCGATGTGCCGCGCACGCTGCACCAGCTGCTCGATGTAGAGCTCGCCCCGCCCGAACGCGGCCTGCGCCTCGGCCTGGCAGCGCGCAAAGGCCTCGGGCAGCTCGGCGGCTTGCGTGACGATGCGCATGCCCCGCCCACCGCCACCGGCCAGGGCCTTGACCATCACGGCGGCTTGGGGCTGCTGCGCCTGCAGACCGGCCAGGAAGGCCTGGGCCTCATCCAGCGCGATGGCGGTGTCGATGCCTGCGGTGACGGGCACGCGGAGGCTGCGGGCCAGGGCTCGGGCCTGGGCCTTGTCGCCCAAGAGATCGAGCACCTCGGGCGCAGGGCCCACGAAGGTGAGGCCAGCGGCGGCACAGGCGCGGGCGAAATCGGCGTTCTCGCTCAGCAGGCCGTAGCCGGGGTGCACATGGGTGCAGCCCTCGGCCAGCGCGGCCGCCACCACCTGCTCGATGTGCAGGAAGGCGGCCACGCCATGCCCGGGCAGCACGTGGGCCGCGTCCATGTGGCTGGCGTGGTGGGCGTGCGCGTCGTCGGCGGCCAGCAGGGCCACGGTGCGCCAGCCCAGCTCGGCGGCGGCGCGGGCAATGCGGATGGCGATCTCGCCACGGTTGGCGATCAGCAAGACGGGCGCAGCGGCTGGGCTCATGGCTGAGGAATGGGGGCAACGTGGAGGCCCCGCGATCCTACCCAGAGTGCCGGGTGTCACCCTTGGGGAGAGGCCGGCTCAG
>JACCDX010241178.1_pt1 | contig 11635 bp, 9 predicted proteins | sample 7449681 | NCBI WGS metagenome assembly JACCDX01 (sample SAMN15323450, study PRJNA562643) | freshwater metagenome | isolation source: river surface water | place: USA:Blue River Watershed | collected 2017-08-18 | reverse complement strand
CCTGGCTGCAGATTGACGGCCGCCAGGCCATCCTTTTCGACCTGCCCGAACGCAAATTCCACATCTTCTGGCTGACCCTGTGGCCACAGGACTTCGTGCTGCTGATGTGGACACTGGCGATCGCCGCGTTCGCCCTGTTCTTCGTCACCAATCTGCTCGGTCGTGTGTGGTGCGGGTATACCTGCCCGCAGACGATCTGGACGGCCATCTTCATGTGGGCCGAGCAGATCACCGAGGGCGAACGGCATCAGCGCATCGCCCTGGACAAGACGCCGTCCTTCCTCCGTCGCGACGGGCGCAACCGCGCCGGCTGGAACAAGCTGTGGAAGCGCGGACTCAAGCACGGCATGTGGCTGGGCTTTGCGGCGCTGACGGGAGTCACGTTCATCGGCTACTTCTACGGCATCCGCGAACTGCTCGGCGACGCCCTGGCCTGGCAGCTGCCGCTGACCGCCAGTTCCTGGTCCGTGTTCTTCACCCTCGCCACCTATATCAATGCCGGCTGGCTGCGCGAGCATGTCTGCATCTACATGTGCCCCTATGCTCGCTTCCAGTCGGCCATGTTCGACCAGGACACGCTGATCATTTCCTACGACACCGCACGCGGCGAGCAGCGCGGCTCGCGACGTCGCAACACCGATCACAAGGCGGCCGGCCTCGGCGACTGCATCGACTGCACGATGTGCGTGCAGGTGTGCCCCACCGGGATCGACATCCGCGACGGCCTGCAGTACGAATGCATCGGCTGCGCCCACTGCATCGACGCCTGCGACTCGGTGATGGACAAGATGGGCTACCCCCGGGGCCTGGTGTCCTATACCACGCAGCACAAGCTGGCCGGCGGCAGCTGGACGTGGAAGCGTCCGCGCCTGCTCGGCTACGGCGCGGCCCTGCTGGTGATGCTGCTGCTGTTTGCCGGCGTGCTGTTCACCCGCACGCCCCTGCGTCTGGACGTGATCCGCGATCGTGGCCAGCTCTACCAGCCGGTGGCCGGCGGCCTGATCGAGAACGTCTTCACGCTCAAGATCATCAACATGCAGGCCACGGAGCAGACCTATACGCTGCAGGTGGATGGACTGCCCGCCGCGCGACTGCTGCCGGACGCCCCGGTGAGTGTGCCGGCGGGTGAGATCGTCGAAGCGGTGGTGCGCGTGCAGGTCGATCCGGATCAGCTTGCGGACTTCAACACGGCGTTCGACTTCGTGCTGGAATCCACCTCCGCGCAGGGTGCAGACTCGCTGCGGGTGAGCACGCCCAGTCGCTATTTCGGCCCCCGCCCCCTGGCCCGCTGAGGAACCTTCATGAACTCCAGACCCGACACCATGCAGGCAGGCGCGCAGTCCCGCACGGCGCAGCCCTGGTATCGCCACCGCTGGCCCTGGGTGCTGATGCTGGTGCCCTTCGCGGCCGTGCTGTTCGGCGTCTTCATGTTCGTGACGGCGCTGTATTACCCGGATGATGTGGTGGTGGACACCTATTACCGCGACGGCCAGGCCATCAATCAGCTGCGGGCGCTGGACGATGCCGCTCATGCGCTGGGCATCACTGCCAGTCTGACTCTGGACGAGCAGGGGGCACACCTGACGCTGGCCGGCAAGCAGGAGCCTGTGCTGCAGCTGTTCCTGTTTCACGTCACGGACAGTCAGGCGGACGAGGCTTTCCTGTTGCAACCGCAAGGGGGGAACCTGTTCCAGAATCCCGACCCGGCGCTGACGCAGCGGCTTGGCAGCGAGGGGGTCTGGTACCTGGAATTGCGCGGGGCGGACAATGACTGGCGCCTGCGCCAGCGCGTCGTCACCCCGGTGGCGACAGTGAGGTTCTGATGCTCGACAAGGTCCGCACAAGCCTTTGCCACCACTGCCAGGCGCCTGTGTCCGAAGCCGAGCGCTGCGAGGCGCTGATCGGCGGCACGCTGCACAGCTTCTGCTGCCAGGGCTGCGCGGGCGCCGCGCGGCTCATCGACGCGCTGTCTCTGAATGCCTTCTACGACTATCGCGCCAGTTGCGACACCTCCGCCACCCCCGCCACGGTGCGCCGGGCGCGCGATGTGCAGGACTTCCTGCCTGCGATCGCGCATACCCCGGACGGCGTCACGCTGCACCTGCTGATCCCCGACCTGCGCTGCGTGGCCTGCGTCTGGCTGCTGGAGCAAGTGCTGGGCCGCCAGGACGGTGTGCAGGAGGTGAAGGTGAATTTCGCGCGGCGCCGCCTGCAGCTGCGCGTCCACGACCGTGACCGCCTGCCCGCGCTGATCAGCCTGATCGAGCAGCTGGGTTACAGCCCCGTGCCCGATCTGCCCGATGCCGGCCGCGAGGCGGGCAAGGCGCTGCGCCGGGCCCAGCTGCTGCGCCTGGGCGTGGCCGGGCTGTGCATGATGCCGGTGATGATGTTCGCCATGGCGTCCTATCTGGCCGGCCCGCCCACGGCGCAGAACCCCGCCAGTGGCATGGACCCTCTCTATGAAAGCCTGCTGCGCTGGGCCTCGCTGGCACTGAGCACCCCGGTGGTGTTCTACAGCGCCGCCCCCTTTCACCGCGGCGCCTGGCAGGCCCTGCGTCATCGCCAGCTGGGCATGGACTTGCCGGTGTCGCTGGCCATCCTCGCGGCCTGGGTGCTCAGCGTCTACAACACCCTGAGCTTCAGCAGTGCTGTCTATTTCGACACAGCCTGCATGTTCGCCTTCCTGCTGCTGCTCGGCCGCCATGTCGAACTGCTGTCGCGCGAGCACTTCGAGGACAACGCCGACCATTTGCTGCGCTTGCTGCCCACGACGGCGCGACGGCGTTCGGCCTGCACGCAGACTGAGTTCGCCACTGTGCCGATGCACGAGGTCGTGGCGGGCGATGTCCTGCAGGTGCTGCCTGGCGAAACCATTCCGGCCGACGGGGTGCTGCTCGAAGGCAGCGCCAGCATCAGCGAGGCCGCCTTCACGGGCGAGCCCTTGCCCGTGCTGCGCACGCCGGGCGCCCGCGTGCTGGCAGGAGCGCTGAATCACGACGGCACCCTGCTGGTGCAGGCGGCCAGTGCGCCGCAGGACTACCTGATCACTCGACTGGCCCGCCTGCAGGACGCCGCGATGGCCTATCGCCCGCGCTGGTCCCTGCTGGCCGATCGCGCGGCAGGCTGGTTCATCGGCACCGTCCTGGTGCTGGCGGCCGGCGCCGGTGTGGCCTGGCATCTCGCCGGCAGCCCTGACGCCTGGGTGATCGCACTGACCGTCCTCGTGGTGGCCTGCCCCTGTGCGCTGTCGCTGGCCACCCCCGTCGCCATCACCGTGGCCACCACGACACTGCGCCGCCATGGCGTGTTGATCCGCAACGGTGCGTTTCTGGAACGCGCGGCGGCGACCACGACTGTCGCCTTCGACAAGACAGGCACGCTCACCGAGGCGCAGCTGCAGGTGCAGTCGGTCATTCCCCTCGGCGAGCGCAGCGCGGAGGAGTGTCTAGCGCTGGCGACGGCGCTGGAGCGGCACAGCGAGCACCCCATCGCGCGCGCGTTTGCCACGCCCACGACGCTGGTCGCCACGGCGGTCGAGCTTGTGCCTGGCGGCGGGGTGAGCGGCGTCATCGATGGCCACGCTTGCCGCCTCGGGCAGAGCGCCTGGGCCTGCCCGAGCGAGCCGGCACTCACACCGCCCGGCGAGAACGGCCTCTGGATTCTGCTCTGCGGCCCCGGCCCGCTGGCCTGGATCGGTCTGCAGGACACCCTGCGTCCGGACGCCGCCGCCATGCTCGACGCGCTGCGGCACGACGGCCTGCGCACCGCCCTCTACAGCGGAGACCCGTCCCCGGGCGGTCTGCGCCTTGCCCGGTCGCTGCCGCTGGACGTGGTGCAGACCGGCATGAGCCCGGCGCAGAAGATCGCGGCCGTGCGCGCGGAAGGCGAGAAAGGCACGGTGATGATGGTGGGCGATGGCATCAACGATGCCGGCGCCATGGCGGCGGCTGCGTGTTCGATTGCCATCAGCCCGCGCGATGTGCTGGTGCAGAACAGCGCCGATGCCACCCTGGTGACCCCGACGCTGGGTGTGCTGCCGGCCGTGCTGCGCTATGCGCGGCGTGCGCGGCGCATCATCCGGCAGAATCTGCTGTGGTCGCTGCTCTACAACCTCTCGGCGATCCCGCTCGCCCTGGCCGGCCTGCTGCCGCCCTGGCTGGCGGCCATCGGCATGAGCGTGTCCTCGTTGCTCGTGGTGTTCAATGCCGGCCGTCTGCGGCGGATGGAGGGCTGAGATGGAACTGTTCCTGGTGCTGATCCCCGTGACGGTGGTGCTGGTGCTGCTCTCGCTCTGGGCCTTCGTGTGGTCCACCCGCAACGAGCAGTTCGATGATCTGGACAGACAGGCCTGGTCGATCCTGTTCGAAGAGCCGGAACAGCGCAGCCAGCGGGAGTCCGATGGCAGCGAGCCACGCCAAGAGGACGAGCCCCGATGAACGACTATCTGCTGGCATTCTCGCTGGGCCTGCTGAGCACCCCGCACTGCGCCGGCATGTGCGGCAGCGTCCTGGGAGCATTGCTCGCCGGCAGTCAGCGCCCGCACGCGGCCGCCGTGCCCATGGGGGCCATCCTGCAGTTCGGCAGCGGCAAGCTGCTGGCCTATGCGGCGCTGGGCAGCGTGGCCGGGCTCGGCGGCCTGGCCCTGTCCGGCGGCCTGACCGGCCCGGGCATGGTGCTGCGCGGGCTCAGTGCGCTGCTGATGATCGGCATCGGCCTTTACATTGCCGGCTGGTGGCGCGGCATCAGCCGGCTGGAGCAGGCCGGCGCGCAACTCTGGCAACCCTTGTTGCGTCGCGCGGGGAGCCTGCGCCTGGAACGGCCGGGCCATCGCCTGCTGGCGGGCATGGCCTGGGGGCTGCTGCCCTGCGGCATCGTCTACAGCATGCTGGGGCTGGCACTGGCCAAGGCCAGTCTGCTGGAGGGCGGCCTGCTCATGGCCAGCTTCGGTCTGGGCACCATGCCCTTCGTGATCACGGCGGGCGGCCTGCTGGGCAGCGCCCGGCGACTCACGGGCAATGCCCTGCTGCGCCAGCTGGCCGGCGCAGCCATGATCGGCATGGGACTCGTGACCCTGGGCATGCTGTTCATGCCCGCGCCACACGCACACTGAATCACGCAGGACCCGGGCACGCGCCCGGCGATCGAACAACAACACAAGAGCGCAGCAGGCTGCGCCGATCAGGAGAACGACATGAAGCACATCCTCGGCATACTTGGTTCCCCGCGGCAGGAGTGGGCACGCATTCGCGACGCCAACGCCAGCATCGCCGGGCATTACCTGCAGTTCCTGGTCTGGATCGCCCTGCTGCCGCCGCTGGCCTGGTGGTTCGGGGCTTCCCGCATCGGCTGGCAGATCGGCGATCGCACCATCGTGCTGACTTCGGGCTCGGCGGCGCAGATCATGGCCCTGTTCTTCGTGGCGATCCTGTGCTGCGTGGGCTTTCTCGGCTACATGATCTACTGGATGGCGAAGACCTACGACGCGCGCAACAATGACATGGCCCATGGCATCGGGGTGGCGGCCTATATGTGCACACCACTGTTCCTCACCGGGCTGACCGGTCTGTATCCGATCCTCTGGCTGGACATGCTGCTGGGCACGGCGGCCGGCGCCTACACGCTTTACCTGCTGTACATCGGCATCCCCATCGTCTACGACATGCCGCGTGAGCGGGGTTTCCTGTTCGCCAGCGCCACCGTCGCCGTCGGCCTGGTGCTCACCGTTGCCCTGCTCGCCGCCACGGTCATACTATGGGAAATGGGCGCGATGCCCGTATTCACTGACGCATGAGGTCCCGATGGCACGGCTCGAATTCGAACACATCATTCAGGTCAACGACCCGCGGCAGCCGCATCTGCCGACGATGACACGCACACAGCTGTGGGAGGGCCTGCTGTTCCGCACCCGCTACCCGGGCCATTTCAATCCGAGCCTGAGCACCACGCTGGAGCAGGTCAGCGCCTCGGGCTTTGTGCGCCACCTGCGTTTCGGCGAGGACAGCCTGCGCGATGTGGTGAGTCTGCGCCCGGAGGAAGAGATCGAGACGCGCACGGATGCCGTGGCGGGGCAGATGTTCGCCCACAGCATCACGCGCATCGAGGAGCCGGCGCCAGGTCATCTGGTGGTGCGCTTCTATTATTCCCGCGACTCGGGCAACGAGCCGGGTGGGCTGGATGTCGACAGCTATCTCAAGGAGGCCTATCTGCAGAATGATCGCGATGCGATCGCCGAGCTGCGGCGCTTTGCGCGGGAAGGGCTGCCGGGCAGCGGTTCATGGCTCCAGTGAGACGCCCAGAGCCAGCGCATAGCGCTGCTCGTGGACCTGCTCGGGTGCCAGCCGGGCGCTGAGCAGGTCGCTGACGTCGTGACGGATCATGGTCACTGCCGCCAGACGATAGTCCGGGGCGAAGTCCGCCTGCATCACGCTTCCCCACAGGCTCAGCATGGCGGTGTCGATGCGCCGCACCTGGTTGTCCTTCGCCCATTCCCCCGAGATGGCCTTGCCCAGATCAGCGAGCTGCCGGGTCAGCTGTGAACGCTGCGCGTCCGACAGATCCACCAGCACCGATTCGGCGATGGCGTTCCAGCCCAGCGCCATGAACTCCGAACCTTCGTAGAAACGCACCACCCACTCCAGGTATTGCTGCTGCGTCTGCAGCGCCTGATTGGGAATGTCGGCGGCGTAGAGGCTCAGGAAATGCGCCTGCGGCGGCAGATCAGCCGGCCAGGCGAGCAGCTCAGGGCGCTGGGCGCAGGCGCTCAGCACGAGACTCAGCAGCAGGACGGACAGCAGGCGCATGGCGTCAACCCGGTGAAGGAACACAGCCGCATCATAGCAAAGCGAATCCGCCTCGCCAGCTCTGTCAATGGGACTCGATGATGCCCAGCCGGAGGGCTTCCAGCGTCAGCTCGGCGCGATTGCTCACCTCGAGCTTGGCGTAGATGCTCTTCACATAGCCCTTGATCGTGTCAGGCGAAAGCGCGAGGGAGAGCGCCGTGTCCTCGACGCTGTAGCCCTTGCCGATCATGCAGATCACGTCGATCTCGCGGCGCGTCAGGGCGGTGGCGGCCAGCGCGGCCCCCTGATTGTTGAAATGGTCGATCAGCCGCTGGGAGGACGCTGGCGACAGAGGCGGGCGATTCTTGCGGATGCCCTTGAGGTAACTGACGATGCGCTCGCGGTCCTGGTCCTTGAGGATATACCCCCTGGCGCCGGCCTTGAGGGCGGTGAACAGGTTGCGGTCATCATCATAGATGGTGGCCACCACGATGTAGCAGGGGGTCTGCTGGCGCGAGAGGGCACGAATCAGGTCCAGTCCACTGCCATCCGGGAGACCCAGATCGATCAGGGCCAGATCGAATTCACGCGCCGCCAGCTGCGCGCTGCCGCTGCCGACATCCTGTGCAAGCGCGATCTGCAGACCGGGAAAAGCGGCCTGCACGCAGGACACGAGCCACTCCCGCGTGTCCGGGTTGTCTTCCACGATCAGGGCATTTCCGGTTTCCAGTGGCAGCATCCTGTGCGCTTCCCGTTCGTTGTGCCCGCGTCCCGGCCCAGTGCCGGGATGACAGGTCGGCCAGACTCTAGTGAACGGCTTCCGAGTTGTACAGCCCCGAAAAGGGGGCGGCGAACCCGTTTCTGACTGCTTGGTCTTCCCAAGAGGCTGGTCAATAATCATTCATCTTTCGTCTCCCGGAGTCCTTTGTCCGATGTCGCTTGCCTGTTTTGCGCGCCTGCCCGCCCTGCTGCTGTGGCTCTGCTGTCTGTTCTGGGCACCGGCAGTGCTGGCGCAGTCGACACTGCCGGACGGCGTGCAGGTGATCGACACGGTCGAGTTCACCTACTGGAATGCCACCACGCCGCCGCCCCCCGACACCCCATGGCAGACACTGACGCTCCCCTACAACACGCGAGACAACGTGGCCGGCAACAGCCCGCAGGCAGAGGGCTCCGCCTACGTCTGGTTCCGCTTCGCGCTGGACCAGCCCGCGAGGGAGGGCCGCTACAGCCTGTACTTCTGGCGTTTCAACATGGCCCTGGCCGTGTATCTCAACGGCAACGAGATCGGCGGCACCAGTGTGCGCGAGGGCCGCACGACCATGTCCTGGAACCAGCCACTGCTGGTGGATGTCCAGCAGCCGGTGTGGCGGGCCGGCAGCAACGAGGTGCTGGTGCGTCTGAGTCGAGGCGTCTGGGGCGGGAGCTTCGCGCCTGTGCTGTTCGGAGATGCTGCGGCGCTGGGCGAGATGTGGGCCGAGCGCCGGTTCCGGCAGGTCGAGATCAACGAAGTGCTGCTGGCCTTCGGCCTGGGCCTGAGCTTCATCAGCTTCGTGCTCTGGGCCATCCGGCGACGTGACACGGTGTACCTCTGGTTCAGCGGCATGTGCCTGAGCTGGAGCATGGTGACCCTGCACATGGTGACCCTGCACATTCCCATGTCCTACCAGCACTGGCTGGCACTGATCCATACCGCCATCGACGTGTCGATCTTCTGCATGTACGGCTTCATCGGCCGCTTGGTGGACGGGGTCAAGAAGCCGGCACGCGAACGGCTGGTGCTGGCCTGGGCGATACTGGCCTCGGCCACCCATTTCCTGGTGCCCTCGGCGTATTTCTGGGGCGCGGCGTACTCCATGCACCTGCTGGGCACCGCGGCGCTGGCATTGATCGTGGTGCGGGTCGCCATGATCGCCCTGCGCGAGCGCCGCCTTCAGGCGATCATCGTCAGCACCGCGATCCTGCTGCAGATCCTGCTGTTCTCCCACAATGTCTACCTGATGTTCTTCACCAACAGTGCCCGCTGGGAAGGCAACATGTTCTATGCGCACTTCGGCATTCCCATGTTGTTCTTGATCTTCGTGGGCACACTGCTGATGCGCTTCTCCAGCGCCTTGAGCATGGCGGAGACACTCAACCGCGATCTCGAATCCAAGGTGGAATCGAGCCGTCAGCTGATCGAGCGCAGTTTTGCGGAGCGCCGCGCGCTGGAGATCCGTCAGGCGGCGGAACAGGAGCGACTGAAGATCTACCGCGATCTGCACGACGATGTCGGCTCCAAGCTGCTCTCCATCGTGCACGCGGATCGCGACAGCAAGTTGGGGCACATGGCACGCTCCGCGCTGGAAAGCCTGCGGCAGGCTGTCTCCCGAGCGAACACCCCCGATCAGTCGCTGAGCGGTTTCCTCAACGACATCCGGGAAGAGACAGAGTTGCGTCTGCGCGGCTCGGGCCACGAGGTCCAGTGGCAGCAACCCGCGCAGGTGCCGGAGCTGATCATTCCGTCCGCCATCGCCTTCAACCTGAACCGCATCCTCAAGGAGCTGGTCAGCAACATCATCCGCCATGCCAGCGCCGAGGAGGTGCGGGTGCAGGTCGAGTTCCTGCCGACACAGTGGAACATCCTGATCGAGGACAACGGGCTGGGGTTCCAGCGTCACGCCGTGCAGGGCAACGGCCTGCACAACATCGAGACACGGGCCGCGGAAATCGGCGCCCATGTGCGCTGGCACGGCGAATTGCAGCGCGGAACCCGCTGCCACGTGAGTCTGCCTTTTCATCTGCTGAGGCCGACTTCGCCTCTCCTCTGAAGTGCATCAATCGTGTTACCTGATGTAACACTTCCCCACATTTTCGCGGTTGTCATGCCCGGGGAAAGGTGTTTGAATCCCTCCCCACGTCACCCGGCCACCCTCCTCGGAGTCACTGTGTCCGGGGCGTGATCAACGAGCAGAATCTGTTTATGCGAGATCAGCTTCCCAACTGTCAGCACTGGCGCCTCGAGCGCGACAACGACGATATTCTCTGGCTGTTCCTGGACCGTCAGGGCGAGTCGGTGAATGCCTTGTCCTCCCAGGTGCTGCAGGAGCTGGACACCATCATCGGCAGTGCCGAGCGCAACCTGCCCAGGGGCCTGGCCATTCTCTCGGGCAAGACCACCGGTTTTGTGCTGGGCGCCGATATCCGCGAATTCGGCAATTTCACCGATGCCGCTGCCGTCACCACCTCCATTCGCACTGTGCATGCCCTCTTCTCCCGCCTCGAAGCCCTGCGCTGCCCCACCGTGGCCGCCTTCGAAGGCTACTGCCTGGGCGGCGGCCTGGAACTCGCCCTCGCCTGTCACTACCGTATCGCCCGTGACATTCCAGCCACTCGCATCGGCTTCCCGGAAGTGCAGCTGGGCATCTTCCCTGGCTTCGGTGGCTCGGCGCGCTCGGTCAGCCTGATCGGCGGCATGAAGGCGATGGAACTGATGCTCACCGCCCGCCAGCTCAATGCCAGGCAGGCCCGCGCTGCGGGACTGGTGGATGAAGTCATCGGCCGGCATGAAGAGCTCTACTGGGCGGCACGCCGCGCCATCCTGAGCAAGCGTCGCAGTCGCGGCCCGGGTCTGCTGGCCCGCCTCAGCAATCTCACCCCGGCCCGGCGCCTGCTGGCGCAGCAGATGCGCAAGCAGACCACCGCGCGAGCACGGGCCGAACACTACCCCGCGCCGTATCGCCTGATTGACACCTTCGAGCGCTGCGGCGGCGACCGTGTCGCCATGATGACCGCCGAGGCCGAGGCAGTCGGGCAATTGATGGTGACCCCTCAGGCTGCCGGCCTGCGCCGCGTCTTCGGCCTGATGGATCGACTCAAGCGCGAAGGCCGGCAGAGCGACTTCCGTGCACGGCGTGTACATGTGGTCGGTGCAGGCGTCATGGGCGGCGACATTGCGGCCTGGTGTGTGCTGCAGGGACTCGAGGTCACGCTGCAGGACCGTGAGATGAAATACATCGAGCCCGCCCTGAAGCGTGCGGAAACCCTGTTCCGCAAGAAGCGCCTCGAGCCGGCGGCAGTCAAGTCCGCACTGGCACGCCTGCAGCCGGATGTCGAAGGCAGCGGGGTGAGCAAGGCGGACGTCGTGATCGAAGTGATCGTCGAGCGTCTCGATGCCAAGCAGGCCCTGCTTGCCGAACTCGAACCCCGCCTGCGTCCCGATGCCATTCTTGCCACCAACACCTCCTCGATTCCGCTCGAAGCCATTGCCTCCGCCCTGCAGGACCCTTCCCGCCTGATCGGACTGCACTTCTTCAATCCCGTGGCCAAGATGCCGCTGGTGGAGGTGGTGCGGGGCGAACGCAGCAACGAGGATGCCCTGCGCCGAGGGGCAGCCTTCTGCGGCCAGATCAATCGCTACCCGTTGCCGGTCAAGAGCAGCCCGGGCTTTCTGGTCAACCGCATTCTGGCCCCTTACATGCTTGAGGCCATGGTCATGCACGCCGAGGGCATTGCGCTGGAAGCGATCGACGCCGCCGCCGAGGACTTCGGCATGCCCATGGGTCCGGTGGAACTGGCGGACACAGTGGGACTGGACGTCTGCCTCATGGTGACCGGCACTCTGCAGAATGGCGCCGATGCCCGCGTGGCGAAGGCCACTGACGCCCTGCGTGAGCTGGTCAAGGCGGGCCATCTCGGTCGCAAGTCCGGCAGAGGCTTCTATACATGGACAAAGGAAAAGCCTGCCAAGCTGCGTGAGAAAGCGGTCGGCCATGACCTCGCCGCCCTCGGCGAGCGACTGATTCGGGTGTATACCGCGGAATGCGAAGCCGCCCTGCGCGACGGCATCGTTGCCGACGCCGACCTGCTGGATGCGG
>JACCDX010080650.1_pt1 | contig 11637 bp, 10 predicted proteins | sample 7449681 | NCBI WGS metagenome assembly JACCDX01 (sample SAMN15323450, study PRJNA562643) | freshwater metagenome | isolation source: river surface water | place: USA:Blue River Watershed | collected 2017-08-18 | reverse complement strand
TGATTGGGAGTACTTTGTTACGAGCACGCACTCGTCTAAATTCCAAAGCTTGATTATGTGGATCACTCCAATATTCAATCTTTAATTCCTGGCAGGCAGATTCTGTTTCAGATCTATTAATTGCCAAAAGTGGTCTGCGATATTTCTCAATTCGCTTCGCCATTCCAGATAGCGAACGAGTTCCAGAGCCACGCGCTAAACCAAGTAAGACCGTCTCTGCTTGATCATCTTTGGTATGACCTAAATAAATTGCAACTGCACCGATTTCGTCTGCATATTTATCAAGAGCTTCGTAACGAGCTCGCCTTGCAGAAGCTTCTAATCCATCTCTCTTTTCAACTTTAATTTTTCTAATCTCTACATTCTTATAACCAAGAGTGGTTAATTTTTCCTTGGTGCCTTGCGCAACTTTTGCTGAATCTTCTTGTAAATCATGATCAATCACAATGGCAATTGGATTGATGGTTTGGCTTGGGGCCTCAAGTAATAAGCCAGCAGCAAGTGCCATCGAATCTGCGCCACCAGAAACGGCAACTAAGACTTTATCGCCTGCCGATAAGTCTGAGATCTCTTCTCTAATCGCGAGGCGAATTCGATAGAGCGGAGTTGCATCTGCCATAAGGCAGAGCGTAATTGTTCTTAGACCCGCCCTCCATATGGCATCAGTCCTTTGATGCTATATATATTGGAATAGAGCAGACCTTTGCCCTTTGAATTGGCTTCCCACATCATTCCGTTTCCGGCATAAATTGTGATGTGGTGAATCGTGTTTACGGTTCCCTTATAAGAATAGAAAAGTAAGTCCCCAGGAAGTAATTGGCTAATTGGAACATGCTTTGTATAGCTGAAATAAAGTGATGAGTTAAGTCGATCCCAATTTGGCCAAGTTAATCCTGCTGAACGATATGCAGCGTAAACCAGACCAGAGCAATCAAATGCATCTGGTCCTTCTGCGCCCCAGATGTATGGCTTTCGAGCTTGCACTTGTTTCTTTGCAAATGCAACAGCTTTATCACGCATATCTTGATCAGATCTAATTGTCGATCTGCCTTTAAATCCAATATCTGGCCAGACCTTTGTATAGATTGCAGTTCCTTCTGCAATCGAAGCGTTGGCCTCTTCTAAAAGCGCAAGTTGACGTTGCTGTTCCAGTGTCACACGGGTTTTGCGCGCTGCATTTAGCTCTTTGAGAACTTGATCTTGAATCTTTTGGAGTCGATCAACTTCCTTTTGCTGCGCGTCACGCGCGGCATCAGCTTCGGCCTTTGCTTCGGCAACTTTTGCGGTTGCAACTCGTTGTCTTTCCTCCGCAATATCGGCAGCCGTTTTTGCTTCCTTGGCGACTTCTTCAGCTTTCTTAAATCTAAAGAGCGCTTGGGTGTTTTGTTTTCCAAGTGAATCTAAAGTTGATAAACGATCCATTAAATCCTGCGGACCATCTGCTTGCAGAATTGAATCTAAATCAGTAAACCCGCCACCCATTACATATGCATTTGTTGCAAGTCGACCAATATCGTCATGAGCTTCCTTAACTTGACTGATGGCTTCTTTATAAGCGGCAGCCGCGGCATCTGCTTCTCTGGTGGCGCGCGCTAATTCTGCTTTTGCCGCTTCATACTTTCGTCGCGCTGCATCTGCAACGCTAATTAATTGTTTTAAAGTGAGATTTGCTTGTGCTAATTTCTTTGCAGCTGCATCTGCCGCTTTCTTCTTCTCGGCTTCAATTCGCTTTGCTTCATCAATCTGTGCCTGAGTAGGTTTTTTAGGTACACCAAAAGAAGGAGTCGTCGAGAGAAGTAATAACGCCGATAGCAAAAGCGCAAGGCGTCGCAAATAAATAGGTCTCACTACTTGGCTCCCTGGGGAAATGGGGGTCAGTTACTAGCGAAAAGGATAAAGGCGGAGCCTCAGAAATCTCTGGAAATAACTTAAGTGTCGGATATCAAATAAAGATTGCAGCAACTAACAAGATTGAGAAAAGGCTGAGATACGAAATTGAACCATGGAAAATACGCCCGGAATTCTTCTCCATATCTCTTAACTGCCATGCAAATGCAATTCCCATGATCGCCGTCACAAGATATGTCCAAGCTGGAAATCCAGCGCTATACAGAGTTAATAAAGAGGTAATGATCATTGCAATCGTATGAAACCAGCTCTGTTTTGCAACTTCTTTAGTTGTGGCAACGACTGGCAACATCGGAATTCCAGCGGCTGCATAATCATCTTTATATTTAATTGCTAATGCCCAAAAATGTGGCGGCGTCCAGAAGAAGATAACTAAGAAGAACCAGAAGGACGTCCAGGAAAGTGAACCAGTTACCGCTGCCCAACCAATTAAAACAGGCAGACAACCTGCGATTCCTCCCCAAACAATATTTTGCGAAGTTCGACGTTTTAATCCGACGGTATATCCAAAAACATAAAACGCAATCGCAGCCACTGTTAATCCAGTTGCAAGCGGATTTGTAAAGAACCAGAAGATTGCCAGTGAAATTATTGAGATGGAGTAAGCAAAAACCAAAGCTTTAGTCTCAGAGACCAGCTCGTTTACGATTGGACGCTTTGCAGTTCTTGTCATCATTCGATCGATATCGGTTTCAATCACCATGTTAAAAGCATTAGCCGCGCCAGCAGCAAGCGTTCCGCCGATCAAAGTCGCCAAAGTTATTGTTAAATCTGGCACACCATCTGCGGCTAAGAAAAGTGCTGGCAGAGTTGTTACAAGTAGTAGTTCTACTACTCGTAATTTCATTAAAGCCAGATATGGTGAAATCACATACCGAGGTTACCGGTAGATTAGGTGCATGCGGATTCGATTAATAGTTATCTTGGTCGCTCTCTCGCTGATTTCAACGCAAGTAAATGCAGAGACACTCTCATCAGATTCCAAGATGAAGTTAATCTCAACTATTACCGGAGATATTTCACCTAAATCTGTACGTGCCTCCGGAACTGGTTTTGTATCCGCTCATAACATGATGTATCGCCACTCTGTAACGATTTACGACGCAGAGACAATGACTCTGGTAAAGAATATTTCTGACAGAGTTGATTTAACTAAATTAGGTTTCGCCGGATATTCCGGAACGCATAGAGGGGCTCCCGTAGAAGGTGCATTCTCGCCTGATGGCAAATATTTATATGTAACTAATTATGCGATGTACGGAAAAGGTTTTAACCGCGAAGGTACTGATATTTGCCAACCATCCAATAATTATGATCGATCGTTTTTATATCGAATCGCTACAGATAAGTGGGAAATTGATGCTGCCTATAAAGTTGGTGTAGTTCCAAAAGTAGTTGAGGTCTCACCTGATAATAAATATGTACTGGTAACAAATTGGTGCTCCTATGATTTATCAATAATCTCAATTGCAGATCAAAAAGTCGTCAAGACAATCAATATCGGTGCATATCCTCGTGGCATCACAATTTCTAGTGACTCTAAATATGCATTTATCGCCCAGATGGGTGGTTCCGTTGTTCATAAAATTGAACTTGGTTCCTGGAAACGCGAGTTATTAAATGTTGGTTCAAATCCCCGTGCCCTAGTTCTTTCACCCGATAACCAGACTTTGTTTCTAGCTCTCAATAGTTCCGGCCGAGTAGGCGCTTTTGATATTGCAGCCAACAAGATGATTAAGACTGTCCGAACTGGAAATGCGGCGCGCAGTCTTGATATCTCAAGTGATGGCAGCGCTTTGTACGTAGTAAATTTCACAAGCGATACAGTTTCAAAAGTAAGAGCGAGCGATATGAAAGTTCTTCAGAAAATTAATGTCTGCAACGAACCAATCGGCGTTACTTATGAACCAATAAATAAGCGAGTATGGGTAGCTTGTTATGGTGGTTCGATTAAAGTTTTTAGCGATCTCCAATAACGACAGTTTCTAGGAATTTATCCATCGCTCTACGTGCCGCATTTCTTGCTGTGAGAGTCGGTGAAATTCCATCTGCCAAAATTGCAAATACATACTCTTTATCACCGCTTTCCACATAGCCAGCCATAGTTACACTGCGATTAACCCAACCGGTTTTTGCATGAACATGGCTGATTGCTGCAGGCGCTTTGGAAAATCTGGTTTTTAATGTTCCAGTTTCACCGGAGATTGGTAATCCCTCATAGATAGATAAGTACTGCGGGTTATTTCTAATAGCGCGAAGTAATTCGACAGTAGCCTGAGCTGTAACTCGATTCTTCTTAGATAATCCACTGCCATCTTTGATAACTAAATCTTTTGTAGGGATGCCTAGGAGATTAAGTGAATCCTTATAAGTTCTTGTTATTCCAGTACCAGTTGTGGGATTTCCAGCATACCTAGTTACAGCTTTTGCAAGCCGGTCTGCAACCGTGTTATCACTCCATAAAATCGTATGAGAAATCATTTTGCTAAGAGGTTTTGAGGTTAATGCCGCAATCTCCGTAACTGCCATTGCGCTCGCATCAGCTTGCGATACTTTCTTAAGCGTTACATTCATTTTCTGATCTTTAAAGGCCCGTGCCAAATTCTTGATATCACCTGGATATAAATCAGTATATGCAATTGTGAATTTCCGATAGCTATTTTCATTTGCCTTATTAATAATTCCCATCAAATATCCATGTCCATATTTAACTGAGACTGATTTATAAGGAGTTAAAAATGGGTCTAGGGCGCCTCGAATTAAGAATTCGCGGTCATTATTAGTGCTCCAAATAGAGGTTACATATCTAGTATTTGGATCAAAATTGCTTAGAACTACTGTTGATGTAAAGAGCTTCAGTACCGAAGCCGGAACTCGTTTTGTCTCAGCGCCGCTTTCAATAATTGGTTTATCGGTAAGCGGATCAAAGACAAGTAATCCAGGACCGGCTAGCGCTACTGAATTTGCACGCTTCTCAAGGGTATTTAGCGCAGAAGCAGAATTTGTTGAAGAAATAAGTGATGCAATCAGTAGGGCTATAAAGAATCGACGCACCATGGAAGCGTACTAATCCAACTTGTGAAAATTGGTCAATGAAATCTAGGCTTACTTAGATGAGCATGCCACCGGCCGAGATTGGACCCGGTGAGTTTTATCCAGTAGTTGGCGTCGGGCCTCACCCCAAACCATGGCCCACGGGTGAGCAATACGATCCAGAGTTACTTGAAAATGGCGATCGCCGTAATGTCTTAGATAAATATCGTTATTGGAGCGTTGCTGCAATTGTTGCTGACCTTGATACCAAGAGAAATCCACTCCGCATTGCCATTGAAAATTGGCAGCATGATTTAAATATTGGATCAATAGTTCGCACCGCAAATGCATTTAACGTCGCAAGTGTTCATATCGTAGGAAAACGTGACTGGAATCGACGTGGCGCTATGGTTACTGATAAATACTTAACTGTCATCCATCACCCTGATATTGCAGATTTCAAAGCGTGGTTTGATAAAGCTGGAATTGAAATTATTGGAATTGATAATGTAAAGAATTCACAAGCTTTAGAAAGCGCAAAGCTGCCTCGCGAATGTGTATTGCTATTTGGCCAAGAAGGAGCCGGTATGTCTGATGAAGCAGTTGCCGCTTGTTCTCGAGTCCTGGCTATTGAACAATATGGATCGACCAGATCTATGAATGCATCTGCCGCTGGTGCGATTGCCATGTATGCCTGGGGCATGCAACACCTAGCGAAGTAGTTGCGCTAACAGCCCATCGGTCGAACGTTCCACCATCTCCAAAACTCTTTCAAATGCTGAATCAGGGAGCGAGTATGGATCAGGAACAATTAATGAATCTTGAACGACATCAAATTCTCTTAAGTAGAAAATCTTTTCTTGCTCTTGCTCAGTTGTCGCAAGGCTAGTAACTGCCTGATGATTATCTTCATCCATCACTAAAACTAAATCTGCTGCTACTAGTCGCGAGTAATTAAATTGTGATGCAATGTGATCATATTTGTAACCAGCGCGCTCCCAGATTTTCTTTGATGGTGGATTCGGCCCTTGACCAACATGCCAATTTGATGTTCCAGCAGAGTCAACGGTGATTTCAGGTTTTGCAATTTCCTTTACTTTATTATGTAAAACGGCGGCTGCCATCGGAGAACGACAGATATTGCCGTAGCAAACCATCGTTATTAAGAGATGATCTCGACCCTTTAAAAATGAAAGGTCGCGCACTATTCCTCGATGATTTCCGATACTGAAGAGATGCGACGTTCGATTTCGTTGGCTTCTTCTTCACGGCCAATCGATCGCAGGACTTGCGCAATGCGACGTTCGATAGCAACGATAAATTCAAAATCCTTTAGATCTGATTCGGCAGCCACATCTAGGACGCGCTCTAAAGTCGAGAGTCCAGCATCAACATCACCATTTAAAACTTGAGCTTTGCCAAGTTCAAATGATGCATAAGTAAGTCGACGTTGATCATGTGCTGTTTCAAAAACATCAACAGATTTCTGGGCATATAAAAGCGCCTTGTCAGCATCGGCAATTTCGATATAGCAATGAGCTAACTTCTGATCACAACGTGCTACTTGGATTACTTCTTGTGCTTTCTTGAAATATTCTCGTGCTTCTAGAAATGTATCAATTGCTTTCTGATAATTCTTTAATTCGCGAAATGCACAGCCAATTAGATAGTAATCATTAGCGGTACCAAGCTCATTTCCATCAACGAGATGTTCTTGAGCGCATTCCTCCATGCATTCAATGGCTTTTTCGTATTCTTTTGAGGAATACCACCACTCGCCAAGTGTGCAAGCAAGTTCTAGCGCCATCGGTGATTTATTTTCACGGAGTAATTCCACAGCTTTACTCATCGCAGATGCAGCTTCGCTCATGCGCTTTAATTGATTTAAGTTGTAACCAATTGCTGAATAAGCCTGAGCTAATCCTTCGCGAGGTGCGGCATTACCAAGTTCGGAGTAAATATCACGAGCAGTTTCAGCTAGGGCAAGCGCTTCGTCATATTGACCGCGGGCATAAATTCGCGCGCTTAATTCGTAATAAGTACTTGCGCGATCTACACCTTGAGTTTCCGGAATTCGTTCCCACAACATTTCTTCAGTGATGATTTCTTCATTTCCATCATCTTCGTTGTGTTCGTTTCCCAAGGCACTTCCTTCCTGAAATCTCTAGTAATAGAACCTAGCACTTTGCGCGGAACTTCACCCGGCAAATAACTGGTTTTAGATTGAGTCTTGCTTGCCCAACGTCACTTCAAAGATCTGGCTTCCACCGCTAGGCAGATCAACCTTTATCTTGATGACATCACCAGGAGCGTAGGAGCGAATTCTTACGATTGCGGTAATCAAGTCGTTGATCTTTTTGCCATCAATCTCTCGAATCACTGAGCCATTTGGAATTCGAGCTTTGGCGGCAGCTTCGCCATCGACTACACGAAGGATGCGAGCACCGGTTCCCGTGTAGTTGGTATCGAAGTTAATTCCCAGGAATGGTCGGGTTGATTTTCCAGTATCGATGATCTCATCGACAACGCGCTTTGCTTGATTAATAGGTATTGAGAAACCAAGTCCAATTGAACCGGCTGTTCCGCCACTACTTAGTGAGGCAATCGCAGAGTTAATTCCAATAAGCGCACCCGTTGCATCAACTAATGGACCACCAGAATTACCTGGGTTAATAGCGGCATCAGTCTGAATCGCGTCGATGAATGACTCGGTCCCAGTATTTCCTGTTGTAACTGGGCGATTAAGTGCCGAGACAATTCCGCTTGTTACGGTTCCTGATAATCCAAGTGGAGAACCAAATGCAATGACCGGTTCACCAATTACAAGGGAATTGGAATTTCCTAACTTAATGATTTTTAGATTTCCACGATTAATTTTTAAGACGGCGATGTCATAAGCAACATCGCGACCAACTATTGATGCCGATTCCATATCGCCGTTATTTAATTCAACTCTTACGGTTCCGCCTGACATTGCATCTTCAATCACGTGATTATTTGTGATGATAAAACTGTTATTGGCATTGGTTCGATAAATCACACCGGAGCCAGTTCCGCCTCCAAATGCAGTTGTCACTGAAATTGAAACTACGGAAGGAGATACCGCAGCTGCAATTGTTTGAACATCAAAGCCGGAACCAACAATCTCCATAAGCGTTCTTGATTTAGCGCAACTGCCATCGGTGCTGGCATAAATTGCCTTCGTCTTCTTATCAACACATACTTTTGTTGGCGGCGTATCTGGAGTTACTGCAACAGCAACTCCGCCAGCGACAATCGCGCCAGTAACAAAACCGACCATTACTTTTGTGAAGGAAGATATAGGTTTCATAGGGTTAGATTTACATTCTTTCCTGAGAGATTTATTAACAGAAATTCAACTCACTCTGAGTAAACTTCGCAAATCATGGATCAGCGCCTCAAGATAGCTCGCATTGGAGTCACGCTCGCTTTTATTGTGAATGGTTTCACTGCAGGTTCCTTTGTGGCACGTATCCCAGATTTCAAACGAATCTTGGCAGTCAGCGATGGCACTTTGGGTCTCTCCTTATTATTTGTATCAATCGGCGTATTCCTTGCCCTCAGGCCGGCTGGCAGGAATAGCGCCAAGTTCGGAAGCAGTCCGGTGATGTTCTGGTCAACCTTGGCGATTGCAGCATCACTTCCAATAGTTGGTTGGTTGCCTTCATTGCAATTCACCTGGTTTGCGCTATTTATCTTTGGTTTCACACTTGCAACTCAAGATGTTTCTATGAATGCACATGCAGTTGTCATTGAACAACGCGCAGGTCGCAGATTGATGAGCACATTTCATGCGATGTTCTCGGTCGGAACATTTCTTGGTGGAATTTTTGGTGGTTTGCTATCGCAATTAGAAGTCTCACCATTAACTCAGGCATGGATTCTTGTTGTCGTTTACGTCGTAATTGCATTTGTGATTAAAGGACAATTACTTGAACCAAGTGTTGATCAACATCCCATAATTAAGAATAAGGGAGAGAGATCTCCAGTTATTTTCTGGATCTTTGGAATTTTTGGTTTATTCGCTGCAATCAGCGAAGGTGCTGCCGGTGATTGGGGTGGCGTGCTTGCTCGCGATACTTTCGATGCAACTCCATTTATTTCCACATTGCCATTTATTCTTTATACGGCTGCGATGGTAATCGGACGTTTATCAGGTGATTACTTGGCGCACCGATTTGGCGCCTCAAAAATAATTGCACTTGGCGGAATTATCGCGGGAGCAAGTCTTGGTATCGGATTATTTGTTGGTGGTATTCCAGCGATGATGATTGCCTGGTTCTTATTGGGTATTGGTTTATCAGTAACTATTCCTTTGATGTTTAGCGCAGCTGGAACACTTGCAAGTACTAAATATCAAGGAGTTGTGGCACCTTCACAAGCGATCGCTCGAGTTTCCGGAGTCTCCTATTTCGGCTTTGTAATTGGCCCGCCGCTAATTGGTTTTCTAGCAGAGTTAGTCGAATTGCGTTGGGCTCTCTATTTCATTGTGATTTTAAGTTTTAGCTTGATATTTGCTGCGCGTTACGCAAAAACTGCTTAGTTTTTTTCTAGTTATTTTTCCATGAAGAATGTAGCGGACGACCCTCTGCATAACCTGCTGCAGATTGAATTCCAACAACAGCTTTCTCTGCAAATTCAGCAAGGTCCTTTGCCCCGGCATAAGTACACGAAGATCTAAGTCCAGCAATGATGTCGTCGATTAAATCTTCGACTCCTGGACGAGCCGGATCTAAATACATTCTCGAAGATGAAATTCCTTCTTCAAAGAGAGCTTTTCTTGCGCGATCGAAGGCATCTTCTGATGAGGTTCTTGCGGCTACTGCGCGCGCAGATGCCATTCCAAATGACTCTTTATATAGACGCCCTTGTGCATCAACTCGAAGATCACTTGGTGATTCATAAGTTCCGGCAAACCAAGAGCCGATCATTACTGATGATGCACCTGCTGCAAGTGCAAGTGCCACATCACGAGGATGGCGAACACCGCCATCTGCCCAAATATGTTTTCCTAATTTCTTCGCTTCTGCCGCACATTCAAGAACTGCAGAAAATTGTGGGCGTCCGACTCCTGTTTGCATTCTTGTTGTACACATCGCACCAGGACCAACGCCAACTTTAATTATGTCGGCACCGGCTGCGACAAGATCGCGGACGCCTTCGGCTGTTACAACATTTCCAGCAACTATGGGAATCTCTTTCACAATCGGACGAATAGCTTTAAGTACTTCAATCATTTTTTCCTGATGACCATGTGCAGTATCTACAACAAGCAGATCAACGCCAGCGCTGATCAATCCCGCAACTTTCTCTTTTACATCGCCATTGACGCCAACTGCTGCTGCAATTCGTAGTTTGCCATTCTTATCAAGCGCTGGTTGATAGAGAGTCGCCCGCAGGGCTCCGGTACGAGTCAAAATTCCAACTAATTGGCCGCTCTTATTAACAACTGGAGCTAGTTTGCGATTCTTTTCATGTAACAATTGAAAAGCTGCTTTAGCATCTAGATCATCAGAGATTACTAATAAGTCTTTGACCATGACTTGTTTGATTTGAGTGAAACGATCAGCGCCTTCCCAATCTGCTTCAGTCACAATTCCAACTGGTTTGTTATTTTCTACAACAACTATTGCTCCATGAGCACGTTTATGAATTAGCGATGCCGCGTCAGCAACTGTGTTATGTGGCTCTAGAGTAATTGGCGTATCAAAAAGAACATCGCGATTTTTCATCCAGGAAATTACATCTGCGACAACTGGAATCGGAATATCTTGTGGAATCACTGTTATGCCACCACGCCGTGCAACAGTCTCGGCCATTCGACGGCCAGAGATCGCTGTCATATTTGCAACGACTAATGGAATTGTTGCGCCGGAACCATCTGAAGTTCTTAGATCAACATCCATTCGACTGGCCAGATTGGATTTTGACGGAACCATGAATACATCGTCATAAGTCAGATCGTGATTTGGTTGATGTAGCAAGCGCACGTGTCAGGAGTCTAGACCTATCTCGGTAAGATTAAACAATGTCTAAACCGCTTATATCTGCGCGTGGCTTAACTAAGAACTACGGTGATTTCCAAGCGGTAGCTGGAATCGATTTCGCCGTGGCAAAAGGTGAGTCCTTTGGATTGCTCGGTCCAAATGGCGCCGGCAAATCGACCACGATGCGGATTATTGCTGCAACATCTCGTCGCACTTCTGGCGAATTAACAATTCTTGATCTTGATCCAGAAGAACGCGGACCTCAGGTCCGTGCCCATCTTGGCGTGGTTCCGCAACAAGATAACTTAGATACTGAATTAACAGTTGCGGAAAATCTATATGTTTATGGCCGATACTTTGGATTAAGTAAGAAATATTTAAAGAATAAAGTTGAAGAATTACTCGCATTTGCACAGCTTGAAGATAAACGTGATGTAAAAGTTGATGCTTTAAGCGGTGGTATGAAACGCCGTTTAACTATTGCGCGTGCTTTAGTAAGCGAACCAGATATTTTGATGTTGGATGAACCAACAACTGGTCTAGATCCGCAGGCGCGACACATACTTTGGGACCGCCTCTTTAGACTCAAAGAAGATGGCGTGACGCTAATTATTACAACTCACTTTATGGATGAAGCCGAGCAACTATGCGATCGATTGATTGTTATGGATCGCGGCAAGATTATGGC
>JACCDX011756446.1_pt1 | contig 11638 bp, 13 predicted proteins | sample 7449681 | NCBI WGS metagenome assembly JACCDX01 (sample SAMN15323450, study PRJNA562643) | freshwater metagenome | isolation source: river surface water | place: USA:Blue River Watershed | collected 2017-08-18 | reverse complement strand
GGCACTGTCAACGGCGCTTGCAGAGGAATCAGTTAGCAAGGGGATACGATATGCAGTGGTCACGCACGTACAGGCAGCCGGTACCGGCCAGAGCGTTGCGGCGCCGGCCACTTTACGGGGGCAGATTGAGTCGCCGATTTATTCGCGTGCCAGCGGTTATCTGCTGCGCTGGACACATGATCTGGGCAGTAGCGTCAAAAAAGGCGAGCTACTGGCAGAGATCAGTAGCCCCGAAGTCGAGCAGCAGCTTAAACAGGCGGTTGCAGCGCGTGAGCAGGCAGCTTCAGCTGCGAACCTGGCCAAGGTCACGCTGGAACGCTGGAAGGGCTTGCTTGAGCAGCGCGCAGTCTCACAACAGGAATATGACGAGCGTCGCAGCGCATACGAACAGTCGCTGGCAAATCTGGGCGCATTGGATGCGAATATTCAGCGATTGAAAGAGCTGCTGGGCTTTACCCACATTATTGCCCCGTTTGATGGTGTCATCACCCGCCGCAGTGTGAATGTCGGCGACCTGATCGAAGCCGGTAATAGTAGCAATCGTGCACTGTTCGTTCTTACCCAGACTGACAGTTTGCGTGCTTATGTGTATGTGCCTCAGGCCTATGCGAATGGCATTCGTGCAGGGCAATCGGTCAGCCTCACTCAGGCTGAATTACCGGGCCAAAAATTTGAAGCCAAAGTTGTGCGTACCGCCCGTGCGATTGATCCGGCAAGCCGTAGCCTGCAGGTTGAGATCAGCGTACAGAATCCGGGTGGCAGCCTGCTGCCGGGAGCTTATGTGGAAGTTTCCGTGCCTGCTTATCAGCGCGCCGGCATGGTGGTGCCTGTCAATACGCTGCTGTTGCGCGGTGAGGGGCCGCGCATTGCAATCGTTGATGACAAAGGCATCGTCAAATTGAAAGCGGTCGAGCTGGGCAAGGATTTGGGCGCGAAGGTCGAGATATTAAGCGGCATCAGTATCACGGACAGGCTGGTCTTGAATCCCGGCGATGCGTTGTCAGATGGCGATCAGCTGAAAATCATCGAGGAAAAAGATAATCCGCAAGAAAAGTCTGTCAAAGGTAAAGCAGCAAAAGGGCAGGCCGGAAAATAACGTCGCCTGTGCTATCCGTTTTATATAACCGAACAACATGGAAAGAAAAAGGAATATGATGAAATCAACCGTACTGTTTGCCACTCTGATGGCGATGCTAAGTGGCGCAGGTTCAGCCGTCGCACAAAATAAAACAGAGACCTTAGACTCTGGCGTGATCGTCGAGCATACTAAGGAAGGTCAGGGCGACAGCCCCAAGGCATCCGATACAGTGATTGCGCATTACCGTGGCACGCTGGTTGATGGCAAAGAGTTTGATAGCAGCTATAAGCGTGGCGAGCCGATTGCCTTCCCGCTTAGTCGTGTAGTGCCGTGCTGGACGCAGGGCATGCAGAAAATAAAAGTCGGTGGCAAGGCAAAACTGACCTGTCCGTCTGCGACCGCCTATGGCGAGCGTGGCATACCTGGCGTTATTCCCGGTGGTGCGACACTGCTCTTTGAGGTGGAATTGGTCGGTATCAAAAAATAAATAACCCTTGTGAGGCCGGCGAATAGTGCATTTTTTCAGTGCTCAAGCCGGAGCAGTATTGTGAAAAGATAGTTTGCATGACCAAAGCGCTTTTATCAGCTGGCATATTGCACCGTCAGCATGGAAAACTCCTGCGCACAATCGCGTTAAAATCGACCAACTGCACAGCTTAACCAGAACATGAATTCACCTATTAAAAACATCGCCGCCATCACTGATTTTTCTAAGGATTTTACGAAATTTCAGGTCGATAACCTTGCCATGATTTCCAGTGTCGCTGATGAAGTTAAGCCTGGCCTGGCTTCCGGTTTGATGGATGGCTATTTCATGGAGCGCGTCGATGAATTGCTGGAAGATTTGTATATCATCGCCTCGCAGGATATGTCCCGTGAGATGCAAATGCAGATCAAGTCGGCCTGTATCAGCTGGGTGAATCAGCATCTGCGCAATGCCTCCAATATGACCCTGGTCGCGCTGACTTTATGGCTCGATGGTGCAGAAGACGGGCGCATATCGCTATTGAGCGCTGCCGGTATCTCCGATTCAACCGACATGTCGCATTAAAAAATTTTCAATACACAGCGTAAGCGCACGCCATCGCTTATTTTTTGCAATTGCGCGCGCAATATAGTTTTCAGCCTGCTTAAACTGCGTTCTTGCCCGTTTTTTTCATAATATTCGGTACAGATTGTAAAGTTAATGTTGACCTGGTTTGCATAAATTGCTGATAATCAACAATTAGAGCAAAAATTATGAAAATTCTGGGTCCCTGGCATGCATGCCGACACAGGATTTTAAAAAATCACCCGGGGCAGCGAAGACTGAACCGACTGCACCTAAGGACGGTACGTGCTTTTTGATCAATGTGCGAAATGTCAGCAATGCTGTCACATCGAACCAGGCTACCCACCGCTTGAGATCACCCTGTCTTCAGTTGAGCAGGAGCGCTGGCACTCCATCTGCATCAAAACCCAGTGCACGCATCTAGGTCCGCAAGGCTGCGAGTTTGGCGACGACAAACCTTTTAGTTGTCAGCTTTATCCACTGTCTTATAATCCCGTTCGTCAAACTTTTTATTACGATACAGACTGCCCGCTGATGCCTGACTATATCAGTCAGCTCAGTGATACAGAGAGCGAAGCGTCCGTTCATTTGGAAAAAATGAAAAAAATGATTAAAGTACTGCACCAGCAGGACGCTAATTTTCTTAAACTCAATCATGCCATTGATGTAGATTATTTCGATCTGAAACGGCTTCCAAAATCTTCAAAAAAATAATATGAGCGGTGTACTTAATTTTAGTGAAAAAATGGCAAGCATCAAGGCTGCCCGTGGCACACAAGAAGTGGGTCACCAAAGCTGGAATTCTCGCAATCTGTATGTGAAGAGTTACCATAACGATATTCTTTATTACACCACCCGCTGGGATGCGTTGTGTCCTTATATCGAGGTCACAGAAGAAATGCTCGATCGCGCGCCCAAGCCTTTTATTGCCTATGCAATGCCGCCTGACAGCGTGTATGGCGTTCCTATTAATGATTTTTACGGTTTCGTCGGCGTGACCACAGATGGCTTCTGGACGGAAGAACGGCGCGCGCGCAAATTCAAGGAACTCGATAAGCAATATAAAAGCTTTACTTATACCGAGTCGCTGGTGCCGGGTGCCAGCCTGACTGTCAGCGACGTCATGGAAATGGGTAGCAAGCATTTCAGCGATTACTTTATTGATGACCGCGAAATCGGCGGCTTCATCGACTATGTCCGCGATCTGGAAGTCCTGATCCTGCGCATGACCGCGCCCAACGGTGATCTCGTGCTCACTGACGTATCGGTCGTGCTACCGGAATATAACCAGGTCTATGGCAGCTTCTGTCAGTGGAACCGTGAATATAAAAACAAATCTCCCGGTATCTATGCCTGTCTGTTGGCCAGCCGCTGGACGGCCGAGCATGGCTATAAGAACTACAATCTGGGCCCTGTCGGCGATTATGGCTATAAATCCCTGTTCGTGACCGAGCAGGAGCCAATTTATGCGATCGGACTGGTCGATCCCGATCATCCGCTGGCACTCGATCCGACTTCGCCTATTCATACTGATTTCAGGCCGGAAGACGTCAATTGCATTTACCGCAGTGATTCACTGGCCAATGCGATTCGCAAGGTCAGCGCCGAGAGTCAGCCGGGTTATGGCGTGGTGGAGAATTTCGAGCAGTTTCGCCGTTCTGTCTAAATGATTATTTAGATTGTGAAATCATGTTTCTCGCCGAAACTGATGTCGTAATCAATAAATAATTCTTCTCCGCTGCGAATTCTTCTGATGGCGAACAGCTCGCCATCTGCATTGAAGTGCAGGTTCGGATTTTTATCGTGGTTCAGATACAGTGAAATATGCATGGTGTTGAGCCCCATCGATGGGATCTCGACCCTTTTATCATCCACGTAGCAAAATGTATCGATCAGCTTGCGCAATGCAGGCGGCAGTTGCCTGATCTCTTCCGGATCGATATTAATATCTTCATGCTGTACCAATGTTCTAAGAGGAAAACAGCCTTTTTCTATGGTCCTGATTGCAAATACGCCGATACCGTGCACCGGTGAGGGACCAAGCTTGCAATACACCTGTTCATTCAAGTGGTTTAGCAGTTCATTGATTGAAATAGTCATGGTAAGCAAAATCGATGACGATTGATATTGTGCAAAAACAGTGGATGATAGGTAATTTTTGCACGAATGTCACCGGCTTTATGCATGCGTGCCGATAAGCTCAGGACTTATCGCATAAAGATACATATATTTTTTGTAGTACTGGCCGGTTTGCGGGGTTCATCCAGCCATTTGAGTTGATCATGCCGGAAACCTCACCATTGCCCATGCTTTTCTTCAGATAGACGCCTGACATCAGGCGCAGCTGCTTATTTTCGCAATCTGCTTCGTAAAGCAGGCGTGCGGAATGATTGCCGGCTGCATCAGGCCGCCTGAATTCACGCAGGATGGCGATACGAGGCCGCTGTAAGGCATTTTTGCTTGAGGGATCAACAAAATAAAGGATCTCCTCATCTTCATGCAGCAGGCTCCATTCGGCCCATGCGGTATCGGCCAATAGCAAGCACAGCAGAACAGCAAAAAACTTTAATTTTTGATATCGACGCACTGAAAGATACTTTCGCATAGAAGGAAACCACAATCGGTCTGGATATGGCGCGGTTTTTTATGCTGTTCCGCGCATTGTTTTTTGGCGATGTTAAACGCCTTGCCGGAAAAATCATAGACGTTATAACGGAAGGCAAGGTTTTCCGTATCATGTGAAATCTGCTGCGTGATACAACCTGCATTCAACACTGCAGAGGTGACAAGCGCAAATTTGCGTATCTTCTTTAGCATGGCTTTAGATATCGCGGCACAACAGTTAGTGTACAAGCTGGATTTGCAGGCACAGTTGATATCCTACGCCCCAGACTGATTTGATGGCCGCTTCTGCGTCCGCTGATTGAATGGTTTTCAATTTTTTGCGCAGGCGTGCGACCAGTACTTCAAGCGCATGCTTGCTAATGGTCTCTTCTGAAATGCTGTCACTGTATAGGTCGCATAACAGGTCTGAATTGAGCGTATTGTTGTTGGCCTGGATTAAGGCCACGAGCAGTGTTTTTTCGCGGTTGGTGAGCCGCAGTTTCTGTCCGGATTCCGGGCCCTGCAAGGTTCTTTCCTTAAGGCTCAGCGTCCAGCCTTGCTCGGGATTGGAAGGCTTGACCCGCCTTCCCAGGCTGCGCAGCACCAGCACCAGTTCTTCGGGAGAGACGGGCTTGGTCAGATAGGCATCCGCGCCGCCATCGCTATAGCCGCTTAATCTGTCATGCAGCGCGACCTTGGCAGTCAGGATCACAATGCCAGCTGCTGGCAAGGATTTTCTGATGCGCTTGCATAAGCTCAGGCCGTCTTCGCCGGGCAAGTTTAAATCAATGATAAACAGGTCGATTGCGCAACGGGCAGTCAGGTCATCAAGACCGGATGCACAATTGACGCCATGTACCGAAAAATGATGATGAGCCAGATGAATTTCGATTTCTTGTCTCAGTAACTCATCGTCTTCAACCAAAGCGACAACTAATTGGGAAGGGGACAAACTACCGATAGAATTTTGTTCTGATTTTGTCAATTTAAAGCGATCTTGGTTTTATTTTGTCAATGACTTCCTGCGTCAGGCTGTACCGGCAATTTGACTCAGCCTGCTGATCAGGACAGATACACATTCTGCATCTGTACAGGTAATTTAGCAAAAAAGACGCATACTGCAACAAGCAGCAGAAGGTTCTTGCAGATAAGCGCTTTATCACTTACTGCACGTAGCATAAAAAGTAATCAATTGCGGCGGTTGCTGCTGTTTTTTATGGATTGCATGAGCTGAAAGCGCTGCCTGCGATTATCTTCTTCAATAAGGTGGCATGTTCCCGCTATATCGCCGCTATTCTCAGACAGGCGTTGAGAAAATTTTTGATCAGCCTGTGCCGGTAGCTCACGCATGAATTTCTGGTGCAGGTATTTCATGCCTCTTTTGAACTCTGCGCTGTGTTGCAGCGGCAGTTCCCTGTCTATATCCGTTACACATTGCAGGATGACGGGTGCGACCGTCTCAGGGCAGTAGGTATCATGATAATGATGCATCTCATAGCAAAGCTGAACATAACGAGCTGACAGATTGCCCAGTTCATCTGCCTTGGAAACAGGAGCTGCGCAATTGGCCATACAAAGAATGAAGGTAGTCAGCATGCATGTGCCTCCTGAAAGTGCATCATTCGGGGATTATGGCGCTAAACATCACGCGGCCATCCTGATAGTGATAATTAATTGTTGCGCCAATTTTTTGGGCGGCTACTTTTACCAGGCTAAGACCGATCCCAAGCCCGGAAATACTTTGTGCAAATGAATGCCGATAGTAACGTTCAAACAGCCGTGTTTCATCCGGTGCACCATATGCACCCACCATATTGCTGATTTCAAAAAGAACGCCGGACTCGTTGTTCTTGCGGCTGCCGCTAATGTGCTTATGAGTGCGCGTAATGCGGATGTCGATTGCATAATCCGGATGGGCGTATTTACATGCATTGCTGATCAGGTTTTCCAGCATGACTCTTAGCATTTCCCGATTAGTGTTAAAAACAATACCATCTTCTATAAAGATATGCAGTTGCTTATTGTCGGCATGTTCTTCGATCAATTCATTGATGATGACCGCTGCAGGAATGTTTTCAGCCAAACCCGGTTTGTCGAGCTGATCAATTTTACTTGAGCGCGCCACATGCTCGATGAGTTTGTCCATGCGCGAAATACAAAGATCAATATGTTTGAAACGTTGCGCAGATTCAGGATCATCAGATAGCTTGCGCTTGATCGAAGTTGTGGCAAACTTAATTGTGCCCAACGGATTTTTCAGCTCATGCGTGAGCAGATCGATCAGAGTATTACGGTCTGTGAGCTTATCCTGATTGGCCTTGGCCTCGGCGGCCTCGATTCGCAGCTTGAGGATATCTTTTGCCTTGGACACTTCACGAATATTTTGTTCTATCAGAATGACCCAGAATACAAAAATACTGGTGACTATGCCGTTCAAGCGCATATCGGCTAGTCCATGCAGGCCGATCAGGTTTTGATGCAAGGCGGGCAGGCCGACACTCATTAGCCAACCAGTACCCACGACAATAAAAAATATAATATAAGCGGCCAGTAAAATAGTACGCAGTCGTTTTGATATGTCCGGCGTGCTCAGAATGCCATAGATCTGAATCAGAGGAATCACCAGATACAGTGTTGTTGTGACTGATAGCGCAAAATTGATCTGTCCTATCATAATAATCAACACGGTCGTCATGCTAATGACCGATACCCAGCGAATCAGTTTTTTGTACGTGCTGCTGACCGCATACATCACGATGATTTCGCGACCGATTGCTGCGTGCAGATAAACGCGCAGCACGAAAAAAATATGCCCCAGCTTGTCTGTCAGTATCGGTGGCCATGCAGGCAGCAATTGCGCAAGGATGCCGGTTTTAGAGCAGATGAACAGTATGACCGATACCTGAAACCAGCAGAAATACAGCAGCATCGAGGACTTGAACCTGAAATAGAAAATCAGTCCCAGTACCAGCAGTCCACCTGCAACGGTGAGGGAAATACTGACTTGCCGCACGCGCTTGATCGAGCTGAAGACCAGGCTGTCCAATGGCATGACCTCAGATTCCAGGGTCAGGATGCCTGCTGTCTTGATTTTCAGATAAACGGTTTGTGGCTGCTGCAGATTGCCTTGCAAGATAAAGCAATGAAAATCATCGGCGCAAGTCGTGGCTGGCTGGCTATGCAGATCGCCAGCGCGGGTTGCCAGCCACTTTCCTGCTGATTTTTCATAGAGCGTGATTTCATCGAGATAATGCGGACCAACGCGCAAGGCGAGGGGATTGCCTGTCTGCGCTTCTGACGGTGTCAGCGCTGACAAGGAAGTAGGAGGCGTGACTTCTATCCTGATCCACGCAGCGCCGTTTTTAAAGCCGAGGTTCAGATTGCCATCATAGGGCGTGAAGTGGGCGTCAGCTATGGAATCAATCGTGACACGATGATCGTCATCATATAAATAAGCGCGACTGACTTGTGGTACAGGCGTGATCGTCCAGCCCGGCAGTGGCAAAATAAACAGAGAGAAAATGAAAAGCAACTGCCGCATAGTGTTTTTATCATTGGCTGTTGGCCGGCCTTAAGGCAAATGCCATGCTTGCTACCGGCCCGCCCAAAAAAATGCCGGCTCATGCCGGCATTTTGTCAGGTTGCAGTTCTCTTTAATCGCGTTCACCGCCCAGTATGCCAAGCAGTGACAACAGATTGACAAATATATTGTAGAGATCCAGATAGATTGCCAGTGTTGCTGTGATGTAGTTGGTCTCTCCGCCATTAATGATGCGCTGTACGTCATACAAAATATAAGCAGAGAAGATCGCAACAGCAATCGCTGAGATGACGACTTGCAGCAGCGGCATTTGCAGGAAAATATTGGCTATGCCAGCAAGCAAAATCACCATGACGCCGGCGAATAACCAGCTCGACATACCTGAAAAATCACGTTTGCTGGTGGTTGCAACGCTGGCCATCACGGCAAAGATGACGGCTGTGCCGCCAAAAGCGGTCATGATCAGTGAGGCGCCATTGGAGAAATTCAGTATGTGACCGATCAGCCTGGAGAGCATCAGGCCCATAAAAAATGTGAAGCCCAGCAGCACGGCCACGCCGGTTGCCGAGTTCTTGGTTTTTTCGATGGCGTAGAAAAAGCCGAATGCAATCGCCATGAATACGATTAAACCGATCACCGGGCTGCCGGCAAAGAACGAGAATTGCATCTGAACGCCCAGCCAGGCACCCAGCACTGTAGGAATCATCGATAGTGCAAGCAACCAGTAAGTATTGCGCAGGACGCGATGCCGTACTGCCAGGCTATCGGTCGATACACCATAAGCGGGTTGAAAGGATTGATTCATAGAGCCTCCTGAAGAGTGAGAGAGTGCGACAAAGCAGTTGCGGCAACAGCAATGCTGCCAAAAACATAATTTATCTGCCTTCCTTTAGCAAGTCTACCCCAAATCGGCAGCGGCGGCTGAAGGCGCAAAGCGTGCCCGCAGAGCTCTGCGCAAGCCAAGAGACGGGGCTTTCATGTTAGAATCCTTGGTTAACCAGACATTCTATTGAGTTTCCTAACCCCTTATTTTTATTGGAGTTTTTACAGATGGCAATCGAGCGCACCCTGTCGATCATTAAACCTGATGCCGTTGCAAAGAACGTAATTGGCCAGATTTATTCACGCTTTGAAGGCGCCGGCCTGAAAATCATCGCTGCCCGCATGATGCATCTCTCACGCACCGAGGCCGAAGGTTTTTATGCGGTTCACCGTGAGCGTCCTTTTTTCAAGGATCTGGTCGACTTCATGATTTCTGGTCCTGTAATCGTGCAGGTTCTCGAAGGAGAAAATGCGATTCTTAAACATCGTGACCTGATGGGCGCAACTGATCCTAAGAAAGCAGAAAAAGGCACGATCCGTGCTGATTTCGCCGAGTCAATTGACGCCAATGCGGTGCATGGTTCGGATGCGGCCGACACAGCGAAGGTTGAAATCAATTATTTTTTCCCTGCGCTGAATATCTACTCACGCTAACCGCAGCATCGTTCAATCGCGTCTTGCACCAGTAGTCAGGTGCAAGACACGGAGCAGGCGGTTGCTGAAAGTACTCTCATGACGGCACCAATCAATTTGCTGGATCTCGATCCTGAAGGGCTGCTCACCTGGTGTGGCAAGCTGGGAGAGAAGCCGTTTCGCGCCAAGCAGTTGCAGCGGTGGATACACCAGTTTGGCGCCAGCGATTTTGATGCCATGACGGATTTGGCCAAGTCATTGCGCGACAAACTCAAGACCCGGGCGATTATTGCTGCACCTGCGGTCATTAGCGACCATACCTCCGCTGACGGCACGCGCAAATGGTTAGTCGATGTCGGCAACGGCAATGCCGTCGAGACTGTCTTTATACCCGAGGAAAACCGTGGCACGCTGTGCGTTTCTACGCAGGCAGGTTGTGCCGTCAACTGCCGCTTCTGCTCAACAGGTAAGCAAGGCTTTTCGCGCAATCTTACCGTCGCAGAAATTATTGGTCAGCTGTGGATGGCCGAGTTCGAGCTGCGTCGTACCAAAGGCATAGAGCCGGGTCCCAAGGGCGAGCGCCAGATCACCAATGTCGTGATGATGGGAATGGGTGAGCCATTGCTCAACTATGAGCCTACTGTTGTCGCGCTAAAGATGATGCTCGACGATAACGCCTATGGCCTTTCTCGTCGGCGCGTCACAGTCTCAACCAGTGGCGTGGTACCCATGATGCACAAACTGGGGCAGGATTGTCCGGTGGCGCTGGCCGTGTCCCTGCATGCTTCTAATGACAAGCTGCGCGACGATCTGGTTCCACTGAATAAAAAATATCCGCTCAGTGAGCTGCTCGCTGCATGTAAGCACTATCTTGAGTTTGCACCACGAGATTTCATTACGCTCGAATACTGCATGCTCGACGGAGTCAATGATTCGGATGGCCATGCGCGCGAACTGGTCGAACTGGTTGCGGGCCTGTCCTGCAAATTCAATCTGATTCCGTTTAATCCGTTTCCTGAATCCGGCCTGTCCCGCTCACCGATGGTTCGCATCAAGGCCTTTGCACAGATTCTGATGGACGCAGGCATCGTCACTACCATCCGCAAGACGCGCGGCGATGATATTGATGCCGCATGCGGCCAGCTTGCAGGCGAAATTCAGGATCGCACCCAGGTGCAACAGCGCATGCAGAAAATGGCGGGTTATCAGCAGAAATACGGCAAGGATTTTGGTCGTATCGTGGAGATTCCAACTTGAACCCGCTTCGCTCATTGTCCATCTTGTTGTACCCGTTGCTATTGGCCGGTTGCATGCAGACGGCCTTGCTGTCACATGATGACAGCCTTAAAACAGACAAAAGCGAATTACGCAATCGGGTCAACCGCCGCATGGAGCTTGCGAGCGCATATTTCGAGGCAGGGCAGTATGCAACGGCATTGCAAGAAGCCGATCGCGTGATTGCCATCAAACCCGATGAAGCCAATGCGCATGGATTGCGTGGCCTGTCATTAATGCAGCTGGGCGATGACAGCGGCGCGCAGATTAGTCTGCTAAAGGCATTGCATCTTGAGCCTGACAGCCCGGACCATCAAAACAACATGGGCTGGTTCGTATGCGAGCGTCAGTCAGCCGCTAAAGCCATGCCTTACTTCCAGCGCGCCTTGTCTGTCAAAAGCTATGCATCGCCGGCCAAAGCACTTGTCAATGCGGGCATGTGCAGCAGCAAGAGCGGTGATGCCACACAGGCAGAGTCGTATTTTTTACGTGCGATACAGTATGAGCCTGGCCTGGCTGTCGCCCATGCCAGCCTGGCGAAAATTTACTATGATCGTGCCGATTACAATAAGGCACGCAGTCATATCCTGATGACGCTGCAATCAGAGCAGATTGCAGCTGACCATCTGCTGAT
>JACCDX010144140.1_pt1 | contig 11639 bp, 9 predicted proteins | sample 7449681 | NCBI WGS metagenome assembly JACCDX01 (sample SAMN15323450, study PRJNA562643) | freshwater metagenome | isolation source: river surface water | place: USA:Blue River Watershed | collected 2017-08-18 | reverse complement strand
CTGTGGAACATCCGCGTCACCTCGGTGCCCGCGCCGGGCGGGATGGCGGCCTACCTCGCCACCGCGCTGCAGGGCCAGGCCGAGGGCCACATGCTGCCCTTCGTGGTGCGCGACACCGCCACGGGCCGCCTCGTGGGCACCACCCGCTACCACGACATCGTGCCCGCGGTGGAGCGGCTGGAGATCGGCTACACCTGGTACGCCCGCAGCGCGCAGCGCACCCACGTCAACACCACGGCCAAGCTGCTGCTGCTCGCGCACGCCTTCGAGGCGCTGGGCGCGAAGCTGGTGGGCTGGCGCACCGACAACTTCAACTTCGCCAGCCAGCGCGCCATCGAGCGCCTGGGCGCGAGGAAGGACGGCGTGCTGCGCCACCACGCGCTGCGCCGCGACGGCACCGTGCGCGACACGGTGATGTACAGCCTGGCCGCGGGCGAATGGCCCGAGGTGAAGGCGCACCTGCAGCACCAGCTGTCCCGGACCCGCTGACACCCTCCAGGAGCCCGCCATGCTTTCCGGCTTCTTCCAGACCCTGCGCGCCGCCAAGCTGCCGGTATCGGTGAAGGAATACCTCACCCTGCTGGAAGCGCTGCAGGCCGGCGTGGTCGGCCCCCGCAGCGAGGACGGCTGGGCGATCGACGACTTCTACTACGTGGCCCGCGCCGCGATGGTGAAGGACGAGAAGCACTACGACAAGTTCGACCGCGCCTTCTCGGCCTACTTCCGCGGCGTGGAGCTGCTGGCCGACCTCACGAAGGAGGTCCCGCTGGAGTGGCTGCGCAAGAACCTGGAGCTCGAGCTCTCGCCCGAGGAGAAGGCCCGCATCGAGGCCCTGGGCTGGGACGCGCTGATGGAGACGCTCAAGAAGCGCTTCGAGGAGCAGAAGGAACGCCACGAGGGCGGCAGCAAGTGGATCGGCACGGGCGGCACCTCGCCCTTCGGCGCCTACGGCTACAACCCGCAGGGCATCCGCATCGGCCAGGACAAGGGGCGCAACCGCAGCGCGGTGAAGGTGTGGGACCAGCGGGCCTACAAGGACTACGACGACACCCAGGAGCTGGGCACGCGCAACATCAAGGTGGCCCTGCGGCGGCTGCGGCGCTTCGCGCGCGAGGGCGCGGCCGAGGAACTGGACCTGGACGACACCATCCGCCGCACCGCCGCCAACGCGGGCTGGCTGGACATCCAGATGGTCCCCGAGCGGCACAACAACGTGAAGGTGCTGCTGCTGATGGACGTGGGCGGCACGATGGACGACCACATCCACCGCGTCGAGGAGCTGTTCTCGGCGGCGAAGGCCGAGTTCAAGCACCTGGAGTTCTACTACTTCCACAACTGCGTCTACGACTTCATGTGGAAGAACAACAAGCGCCGCTTCGCCGAGAAGTTCCCCACCTGGGACATCATCCGCAAGTACAACAAGGACTACAAGCTGGTCTTCGTGGGCGACGCCACCATGAGCCCCTACGAGATCCTGCAGCCTGGCGGCAGCGTGGAATACAACAACGAGGAGGCTGGCGCCGAGTGGCTGCAGCGCCTCACGCACGCCTTCCCGAAATACGCCTGGATCAACCCCGAGCCGCAGGGCGTGTGGGAGTACCGGCAAAGCATCGGCCTGGTGCAGCAGCTGATGCACCAGCGCATGTACCCGCTCACCCTGCAGGGGCTCGAGCAGGCGATGCGGATGCTGTCGAAGTAGCATTCAGGCCTGTCATCAGCGCGTCATCCGCCCGCGCCATGATCCCCGCCTCAACGCCCTGCCCGCCCAGACCATGACCACACGCACGACCCTGACCCGCCGCCAGGCCCTGGCCCTGGCCGCCTCGTCCCTCGCCAGCCCGGGCCTGCTGGCCGCCGGCTGGCCCGAGCGCCCGGTGCGCATCGTCGTGCCCTTCGCGCCCGGCGCCGGCACCGACGCCATGGGCCGGCTGCTCGCGCAGAAGCTGGGCGACGTGCTCGGCGCCAGCTTCGTGGTGGACAACCGCGCCGGCGCCTCCGGCGCCATCGGCACCCAGCACGTGGCGCAAAGCGCGCCCGACGGCCACACCCTGCTGCTGGTGGCCGCCCCCTTCACCACCGTGGCGGCGGTGCTGCCGCAGGCCGGCTACGACCCGGTGCGCAGCTTCACCCCCATCAGCATGGTGGCCCAGGGCCCGCTGCTGTGGGCCTGCAACAAGGACCTGCCGGTGGCCAACCTGCGCGAGCTGGTGGCCTACGCGAAGCAGCGGCCCGGCCAGCTCAATTACGGTTCCGCCGGCGCAGGCGGCATCAACCACCTGGTGCTGGAGGACCTCAAGGTCCGCGCCGGCCTCTACATCACGCACATTCCCTACCGCGGCATCGCGCCGGCGACGGCGGACATGATCTCGGGGCACATCCAGCTGGTCACCGGCACCATCCCGGCGCTGCTGCCCTTCATCCGCGACGGCCGCATCAAGCCGCTGGCCGTCACGTCCTCGCGCCGCACGCCCGTGCTGCCGGACGTGCCGGGCATGGGCGAATCCGGTTTCGCGGGCGCGGACGTGTCCAACTACTTCGGCCTGGTGGCCCCGCAGGGCACCCCGCCCGCCATCATCGACCGCCTGAACGAGGCCCTGCCCAAGGTGCTGGCCCTGCCCGATGTGCAGGCCCGCCTGCGCAGCGACGCGCTGGAGCCGGCCACGCTGGGGCCGCAGGCCCTGGGCCGCTTCCTCGCGCAGGACCTGAACGGCTGGAAGAAGGTCGTGGCGGCACAGAAGCTGGTCGTCGAATCGGTCTGAGGACCGCGCGGGGTCAGTACCCCATCATGTTCTGGCGCACGTGCGCCAGGTGCGCCAGGCACAGCTCGCGGGCGTGCGGGGCGTCGCGCTCGACCAGGGCCTCCACCAGCGCGCGGTGCTCGCGCTGGTACTCCAGCCGCCGCTCGGGCGTCACGCTGCGGCGTTTGAGCTGGCCCCACTCGGCCTGGTTGCGCGCCTGCGTCATGAGGCGGAACACCGACAGGATGAAGGCGTTGTGCGCCGCCTGCGCGATCACCTCGTGCAGCAGGCCATCCCAGTGCTCGAAGGCCTCCAGCGTGGTCGCGGCCTCGGCCCGGTCGCAGCATTCGAGCATGCGCTCGAAGTCCGCGCCGGTGGCGTGCATCACCACCATCTCCACGATCGCCGGCTCCAGCACCATGCGCGCGCTCATGAGCTCGGCCGGGCTGGTGCCGCCTGAGGTGTCCACGCCGGCGGGCGCGGCCTCGGCCTGCTCCTGCGCGAGCAAGCGTGAGGCGTCCGGCGTCACGTAGGTCCCGCTGCCCACGGTCTGGCTGATCAGCCCCCGCTCCTTCAGCCGCGCCAGCACGCGCCGCACGCTCGCGCGCCCCAGGCCCGTCGTGGCGCTCAGCTCGCGCTCCGTGGGCAGGCGGTGGCCGGCCCGCCACTGCTGCGAGCGCAGGTTCTCCAGCAACGAAGCCTCCAGGCTTTCCGGCGTGTTCATCGCAGCCCCCGCATGCGGTTGTGATGATTAAAAAACAATCGATTGGTCATTATTGGTTGAAGCTTGACCTGTGGCAACCCACTCTTTGGTTGGGTGTTTTCCCCAATTTCGGGTTTTTACTCGGGGGAATTGGTTGAATTTTGGATCGACTTGGCCAATCATCGAAACCAATCCCAACCACTCGATACCCCACGGAGCGAATTGTGCGTTATGCCACCTACACCCTCGACGGCCGCCCGCAGGTGGGCGTCGTCTCTGCCGACGGCCAGCAGGTGACCCCGCTGGCGCTGGCGCCGCAGCAGGCCGCCCGCGGCGTGCTGGCGCTGGTGGACCTGCAGGTCGCGGGCCAGCCCCTGCCCGGCCCCGCCGGGGAGGCGGTTCCGCTGTCGCGCGTGCGGCTGATGGCGCCGGTGCCGGTACCGCGCCGCAACGTGTGGTGCGTGGGCCGCAACTACCACGCACATGCCAAGGAGCTGGCCGGCTCCGTCTTCAAGGCCAACACCCAGCCGGCCGAGAGCTGGCCCATCGTGTTCACCAAGGTGCCCGAGTGCGTGGTCGGCCCGCAGGACGAGGTCGTGCTGCCGCGCGGCGTGTCCGAGCAGATCGACTACGAGTCCGAGCTGGCGGTGATCATCGGCCGTGGCGGCAAGAACATCCGCAAGGAAGACGCAATGGCCCACGTGTGGGGCTACACCATCGTCAACGATGTCACGGCCCGCGACGTGCAGATGCGCCACCAGCAGTGGGACATGGGCAAGTCCTTCGACACCTTCTGCCCCATGGGCCCCTGGGCCGTCACGGCCGACGCCCTGGATGGCACCCGCACCCGCGTGCGCGGCTGGGTCAACGGCGAGCTGCGCCAGGACGCGCAGACCACCGACATGATCTTCGACATCCCCACCCTGATCGAGACCTGCTCGCGCGGCATCACGCTGCTGCCCGGCGACGTCATCGCCACCGGCACGCCGGCCGGCGTGGGCATGGGGCTGCACCCGCCTCAGTACCTGAAGCCGGGCGACGTGGTGCGCATCGAGGTCGATGGCCTGGGCGTGCTGGAGAACCGGTTCGTGTGAGGTCGCATTCGCATCCGACAAGCAATCAATCAACCAAGGAGCATTCAATGAACAAGGTGGTGTGGTCCGGCGGCACCGAGCACTGGACCCAGAAGGGGGACGTCAAGCTGTTCCTGTGGGAGAAGAAGGCCCAGGCCGGCGTGCCGCACCAGGGCACGATCTTCTTCGTGCACGGCTCGTCGATGGCGTCGCAGCCCACGTTCGACCTGCATGTGCCGGGACGGCCGTATTCGTCGGTGATGGACTGGTTCTGCGAGCGCGGCTTCGACTGCTGGACGATGGACAACGAGGGCTACGGCCGCTCGAGCAAGCACCGCGACATCAACTGCGACATCAGCAACGGCGCCGACGACCTGGCCGTAGGCACCGCCTACGTGATGGAGCGCAACGGCGGCAAGCCGCTGTACATGTACGGCATCTCCTCGGGCGCACTGAAGGCGGGCCTGTTCGCCGAGCGGCATCCCGAGCGGGTCGAGCGCATCGCGCTGGACGCTTTCGTGTGGACCGGAAAGGACAGCCACACCCTGGAGAACCGCCGCAAGAAGCTGCCCGAGTTCATCAGCCGCAACCGCCGGCCGATCGACCGCGACTTCGTCTTCAGCATCTTCAACCGCGACCATCCCGGCACCGCGGACGACGCGACCATCAACGCCTTCGCCGACGCCATCCTCACGCTGGACGACTCCATGCCCACCGGCACCTACGTGGACATGTGCTCCAAGCTGCCGCTGCTGGACCCGAGCAAGCTGCCAGTGCCCACGCTGGTGATGCGCGGCGAGTGGGACGGCATCGCCAGCTTCGAGGACCTGGTGGACTACTACAAGCTGCTGCCGCACTCGAACAAGCAGTTCGTGCTGATGCAGGGGATCTCGCACGCGAGCTTCCAGCAGAAAAACTACCTGATGGTCTACCACATCCTCCACAGCTTCTTCACCTTGCCTGAACCATCCTACAAGGGGTAACTCATGAAAGTGCTGTTCCGCTCCCTGGCCCTGGGCCTGGCCTTGACCGGCGCGTTCGCGTCGGCACATGCCCAATCAGCCAACTACCCGAACCGGCCCATCAAGCTGGTGGTTCCGTTCGGTCCCGGCGGCTTCACCGACGTCGTCGCGCGCGTCCTGGGCCAGAAGCTGGGACAGAGCATGAACACGTCGTTCGTGATCGAGAACAAGCCGGGCGCCGGCTCGACGATCGGCACAGGCGAAGTCGCCAAGGCCGCGCCGGACGGCTACACCCTGGTCATGGTCTCGACCACGCACACGGTGAGCCCCTGGATCTACAAGAGCATTCCCTACGACCCGATCAAGGGCCTGACGCCGGTGAGCAAGCTGGTGGATTCGGCCTACGTGCTGCTGGCGCATCCCAAGCTGCCGGCCAACAACGTGAAGGACCTGATCGCGCTGGCCAAGTCGCAGCCGGACAAGATCCACTACGGCTCCTCCGGCAACGGCAGCTCGCAGCACCTGATGGGGGGCATGTTCGAGTCCATGGCGGGCGTGCAGATGAAGCATGTGCCCTATCGCAGCAGCGCCGGCGCCGCCAACGACCTGGTGGCCGGCGTGGTGGAGACGGGCTTCGCCGGCGTGCCCAACGCGCTGGCCCAGGTGCCGGCCGGCCGCCTGAAGGCGCTGGCCGTGACCACCTCCAAGCGCGTGCCGCAGCTGCCGGACGTGCCCACCATGCAGGAGGCTGGCCTGCCCCAGTACGAGGCCTCGGTGTGGCTGGCGCTGCTGGCGCCGCCTAATACACCGCGCGAGATCGTCAACAAGCTCAATGCAGAACTGGCCAAGGTGATGGCCCAGCCCGACACGGTCAAGGCGCTGCAGGACGCTGGCGTGGAGCCCTCGCTGTCCACGCCTGAAGCCCTGCAGGCCTACATGGCGCAGGAGATGGAGCGCTGGGGCAAGGTGGTCAAGAGCGCCAACATCAAGGCCGACTGATCGCCCCACCCGACGAGGCGGCCGCCCTTACAATCCCCGGGCGCGCCGCCGTAGTTCAATGGATAGAACGGGGACCTCCTAAGTCTCAGATACAGGTTCGATTCCTGTCGGGGGCGCCATGCCCGTCCTCGCATGCGCCCCTCGCCTGCCAGCTGCGGCCAGGCAGCGATTCAGCCTATCGCCATCAGCGACGCATTCCCCCCCGCCGCCGCCGTATTGACGCTCATCGAGCGCTCGACCACCAGCCGCTCCAGCGGGACGGCCTCATCGCCCGGCGCCAGGCGCTCCACGCCCACCACCGGCCCGTCCCGGCGCGCCAGCAGGCCCTGCACCCGCAAGAGTTCCTCCTGCGAGCCGTGCAGCAGCACCGCGTCGAAGGCCACGCCCGGCGCCATCCAGTCGTTCACCAGCACCACCCGGGCCTGCGCCTGCGCGGGCAAGGTGTCGCGCAGCGCCCGCGCACCGGCTGGCCAGAGGGCCCGGCCGCCCACGGCGAGGACGGCCGACAGCTGCACTCGCAGGTCGGCCTCGCGCTCAGCCAGGCACAGCACGGTGGCGCGGGGCACCAGGCTGTAGACGTTGCGCTCGCCCGTGGGGCCGGGCAGCAACTGGGACGGCAGTGGCACGCCCGGTTCTCCCGTCCACCCGGCCACGCGCCCCAGCACGTCATCGGGACGCGCCGACAGCAACCGGTAAAGGTACAGGGGCCCGCCCGCCTTGGGCCCCGTGCCCGACAGGCCCTCCCCGCCGAACGGCTGCACCCCCACCACGGCCCCCACCATGTTGCGGTTCACGTACAGGTTGCCCGCGTGCGCGCCAGCCACCACGCGGTCGATGGTCTCGTCGATGCGCGTGTGCAGGCCCAGGGTCAGGCCATAGCCCGTGCCATTGACCTGCGCCAGCAGGCCGTCGAGGTCCTCGCGGCGATAGCGCACGACGTGCAGCACCGGGCCGAAGACCTCGCGCTCCAGTTCGGCGAGGCTGTCGATCTCGACCAGCGTGGGCAGGACGAAGGTACCCTGCGCCAGTGAAGGGTCGCTGAGGCCCGCCTGGTGCACGCGCCGTCCCCTGGCGCGCAGGGCCTCGATATGGCGCTGGATCCCGGCGCGCGCCTCCTCGTCGATCACGGGTCCCACGTCGGTGGCCAGCCGGTCCGGGCTGCCCACGCGCAGTTCGGCCATCGCGCCGCGCAGCATCTCCAGCACGCGGTCCGCCGCCTCCTCCTGCACGCACAGCACCCGCAGCGCCGAGCAGCGCTGCCCCGCGCTGTCGAAGGCGGAGGCCAGCACATCGCCCACCACCTGCTCGGTGAGTGCCGACGAGTCCACGATCATCGCGTTCTGACCACCGGTCTCGGCGACCAGCGGGATCGCGCGCCCCCCCGGCCCCACGCGTCCCGCGAGGCTGCGCTGGAGCAGGCGGGCCACTTCCGTGGACCCCGTGAACAGCACGCCCTGCACCCGCGCATCGGCCACCAGCCGCGCGCCGACCACGGCCCCCTCGCCCGGCAGCAATTGCACGGCGCTGCGCGGCACGCCCGCGTCCCACAAGGCGCGCACCGCCTGCGCCGCGACCAGCGGCGTCTGCTCGGCGGGCTTGGCCAGCACCACGTTGCCCGCGGCCAGCGCGGCGGCCACCTGGCCGAGGAAGATCGCCAGCGGGAAGTTCCACGGGCTGATGCACACCACCGGCCCCAGCGGGCGGTGGGTGGCGTTGTCGAACTGCTCGCGCACCTGGCGGGCGTCATAGCGCAGGAAGTCCACCGCCTCGCGCACCTCGGCCACCGCGTTGGCCGCCGTCTTGCCGGCCTCGCGGATCAACAGCGCCATCAGGCGCGGCATGTCGGCCTCCAGGTGGTCGGCCGCCGCCTCGAGCAGGCGCGCGCGCTCGGCCGGGGGGGTGGCCGCCCAGGCGGCAGCCCCCTGGCCGGCGGCCTGCAAGGCACGCGCCACGTCGCCGGGCGTGGCGGCACGCACGCGGCCCACCACGTCCAGCGCATTGGCGGGGTTCACCACGGGCTGCAGGGCCTGCGCCTCATGCGCCTCGCCGGTCTCATGCGCCAGCATCGGGCCCGCCGTGAGGGGCTGCGCCACGCTCGCGCGAAAGGCCTCGGCCAGCCGGGACAGCACGGCCTCGTCGGCCAGGTCCACGCCGCGCGCGTTCACGCGCGTGGGGCCGTACAGGTCCCGCGGCAGCGGGATGGCGGGATGCGGCAGGCCCAAGCGGCCCTCCGCCTGCGCCAATGCGTCGATCACCGCAACCGGGTCCCGCACCAGCTCCTCCAGCGGCAGCGACGGGTCGGCGATGCGGTTGACGAAGGAGGTGTTCGCGCCGTTCTCCAGCAGGCGCCGCACCAGGTACGCCAGCAGGGTCTCGTGCGTGCCCACCGGCGCATAGATGCGGCAGGGCCGGCCCAGCGCGCCGGGCCCTGTGCCCACCACCTGCTCGTACAGCGGCTCGCCCATGCCGTGCAGGCACTGGAACTCGTACTGCCGCGGGTGCCAGGCGGCCGGGTCGGCCAGCTCGTGGATGGCGGCCACCGTGTGCGCGTTGTGCGTGGCGAACTGCGGGTACACGGCGTCGGGCGCCGCCAGCAGCTGGCGCGCGCAGGCGATGTACGCGGCATCGGTGTAGGGCTTGCGGGTGTAGACCGGGTAGCCGTCCTGCCCGTCGACCTGCGCGCGCTTGATCTCGCTGTCCCAGTAGGCGCCCTTGACCAGGCGGACCATCAGCCGGCGCTGGCTGCGGCGGGCCAGGTCCACCAGGTGGTCGATCACGAAGGGGCAGCGCTTCTGGTAGGCCTGGACCACGAAGCCCAGGCCTTGCCAGCCTTGCAGCTGCGGCTCGAAGGCCAGCCGGTCCAGCAGGTCCAGCGAGACCTCCAGGCGATCGGCTTCCTCGGCGTCGATGTTCAGGCCGATGTCGTAGCGCCGGGCCAGCCTGCACAGGCGCACCAGCACCGGGTACAGCTCGCCCATCACCCGGTCCTGCTGCGCGCGGCTGTAGCGCGGGTGCAGGGCCGACAGCTTGATGGAGATGCCCGGGCCGTCGAAGATGCCACGGCCGTTGGAGGCCTTGCCGATGGCGTGGATCGCGACCTCGTAGTCCCGCAGGTAGCGGGCCGCATCCTGCGCCGTCATCGCCGCCTCGCCCAGCATGTCGAAGGAATGGCGAAAGCCCTCCCGCTCGCGCGGCGCGGCATTGCCCAGTGCTTGCGCGATGTGCTCGCCGGCGACGAACTGCTCGCCCATCATGCGCATCGCCATGTCCACGCCCTTGCGGATCAGGGGCTCGCCGCCCAAGCCCACCAACCGCGCCAGCGAGGCGGTCAGCCCGGACTCGCTGTGCGTGGCCACCAGCTTGCCGGTGATCAACAGTCCCCAGGTCGCGGCATTGACGAACAGCGAGGGGCTGCGGCCCAGGTGGGCCTGCCACTGGCCGCGGGCGATCTTGTCGCGGATCAGGGCGTCCCGGGTGGCGGCATCGGGAATGCGCAGCAGGGCCTCGGCCAGGCACATCAGGGCCACGCCTTCCTGCGAGGACAGCGCGTACTCCTGCAGCAGGTGCTGCACGATGCCCGCGCGCCCGGTGGCCGACTTGCGTTGCCGCAGTCCCTGGGCCAGGCGCAGGGCCAGGGACTGGCTGCGGCGGGCGAGCGGCCCGGGCAGGCGCGCCCCGTCCACCAGGGCGGCGGCGGCCTGCGGCTCCGGCAGGCGGCAGGCGGCGGTGATGGCCTGGCGCAGGGGCGATGGCACAGGCGTGGCCGGGCCGGCGAACTGCGCGAAGACGGGGGGCGGGGGGAGGTCGGACGGGTTCATGGCGAAGGCGGAAAGTCGCTGGATAGCCACCATGATGCGGATCCATCGCCGGATATTCCTTTGTTTTTCAGGCTTATCACCGAATAATTCACCAACCATGCCCACCCTCGACGACCTCGACCGGACGGACCGCCGCATCCTGCAGCAATTGCAGGCGGACGGCCGCATCTCCAACCTCAAGCTGGCAGAGGCCGTGGCCCTGTCGCCCACGGCGGTGCTCGCCCGCGTGCAGCGGCTCACGCGCGAGGGCTACATCCTGGGCTACGAGGCCAGGCTCGACCCCCAGTTGCTCGGGGCAGGGATGCTGGTGTTCGTGGAGGTGCTGCTCGATCGCACCACGCCCAATGTGTTCGAGCAGTTCAAGGCGGCGGTGCAGGTGCACCCGGAGATCCTGGAGTGCCACATGGTGGCCGGCGGCTTCGACTACCTGGTCAAGACCCGCGTGGCGGACATGGAGGCCTACCGCCGCTTCGCGGGATCGGTGCTGTGGCAACTGCCCGGGGTGCGCGAGACGCGGACCTACGCGGTGATGGAGGAGGTGAAGAACTCCACGCAGCTGCACATACCCTAGGCCATTCGCTTCATAGGCATCGAGGACACATCTGGTTACATTGAGGCCATGAAGCAACGCCTCACCTGGATCGGCGCGCTGGCGGCAGCCGCATGCGCCACCCTCTGCCTCCCGGCCCTGGCCGAGTCCTGTGCCGACCTGAAGCACCCGCGCTCGGTCGCGGACTCCGAAGGTTGCCTGGCCGTGGTCCCGGTCAGCGACACGCCCGGGCCGCGGCGCGTGGTGGTGGCGATGCTGCACGGCGATGGACGCGGCAGCATGGAGAACCGGCAGGTCGAACGCTGGACCGGGATCGGCCAGGCCCTGTCGGGGCCGGGGCGTGTGGTGGTGTTCCTGGTGCGGCCGGGCTACCGCTCGCCGGCGGGTGATTCCAGCGGCTGGGCCAACCCCAACGACGACGACTACACGCCGAAGAACATCGACCGCGTGGCCCAGGCGCTGCGCAACCTGCGCACCGCGTACCAGGCTGACAAGGTGGTGCTGGTGGGCCACTCGGGCGGCGCCGCGACATCGGCGCTGGTGCTGGGCCGCCACCCTGATGCGGCCGATGGCGCCGTGCTCCTGGGCTGCCCCTGCGATGTGCCGCCCTGGCGGGAGCACCGCAACAGCCAGCGCGGCGGCGGCAGCGCCTGGAGCAAGAGCCTCAACCCGCTCGATGCCGTGGCAGGCGTGCGCCAGGGCACGCCGGTGCACGTGGCCACCGGGGCGCAGGACGACAACACCTTGCCCCTGTTCGGCCAGCGCTGGGCGGACGCCGCCACGGCGCGCGGCGTGG
>JACCDX011893277.1_pt1 | contig 11643 bp, 9 predicted proteins | sample 7449681 | NCBI WGS metagenome assembly JACCDX01 (sample SAMN15323450, study PRJNA562643) | freshwater metagenome | isolation source: river surface water | place: USA:Blue River Watershed | collected 2017-08-18 | reverse complement strand
ATGCGTATTTTACGCTAAATCAATTTACCCCATGGCAGATGTCAAAAAAAATGTGATTGTGAATCATTCGGCTGATCAAATGTTTAGCCTCGTCGATCGCATTGAAGACTATCCCTTATTTTTACCCTGGTGCGGTGGCACAAAGGTATTGGAACGAAATAATGAAATTACAAAAGCCTCTATCCATATTAAATATAGCGGAGTCAATCAAAGCTTCACCACACAAAATACTAAACACTATCCTGATCGTATTGATTTAAAGTTGATCGATGGGCCTTTTAAAGTATTGGAAGGCTATTGGGTATTTCATAAAATTAATGATGAAGCATGTAGCATTGAATTTCATTTGCACTATGAATTTTCAAATTTCATCTTAGATAAATTGATCTCCCCTATTTTCAGTCAAATTGCGAATACGTTTGTCGATGGTTTTGTTAGCCAAGCTGATAAAATATATCCAACATCTCATAAAGAATAATTGTTATGCCTAATGAAATCTTGATCGAAGTCGCTTATGCTTTACCTAAGAAGCAACTCATTATTCCTATTAAGGTAAAACAAGGGATCACTGCCAAGGAAGCGATTCAACTCTCAGGTATTACAAAAAAATTTCCTGAAATTGATTTGGAAGTTAATCAAATCGGTATCTTTGGAAAATTGACACAATTGGATCACGTCATGCGCGAGCGTGATCGTATCGAAATCTACCGTCCACTTATTGCAGATCCTAAAGAGATTAGACGTCAACGTGCGGCCGAAGGTAAGGTCATGAAAAAAGGTGGGGATAGCGCTTAAAGCCCACGATTTCTTAGCTAAAACGAGACTTTTTCTGTATAATTTCGTTTTGCGCAAAGGATCAAAAGATGCGTTTAATACAACAAGCACTCACTTTCGATGATGTGCTCCTCGTGCCAGCTCATTCCACAGTATTGCCTCGTGAAGTTAATTTAACGACGCAACTCACAAAAAAAATCAAGCTTCATATTCCGATTGTCTCCGCTGCGATGGATACGGTGACGGAATCAAGATTAGCGATTGCACTCGCGCAAGAAGGTGGGCTCGGTATCATTCATAAAAATATGACACCACAAGAACAAGCTTATCAAGTCTCACGTGTGAAACGTTTTGAGTCAGGTATCGTGAATGATCCTATTACCATTGAACCCCATATGTCGGTTCGCGATGTAATGCAACTCACTCAGCTTCATAAAATTTCAGGTCTTCCCGTGATAGATGGTGGCAAGATTGTCGGTATTGTCACAAATCGAGATTTACGCTTTGAAACGAATCTTGATCAGCCTATTAAAAATATCATGACACCACGCGATCGATTAGTCACTGTCAAAGAAGGTGAATCCAAAGAGGAAGTGATACGACTCCTTCATCACCATCGTCTAGAGCGCGTATTAGTAATTGATAAAAATGATGCGCTAAAGGGTTTAATCACGGTTAAAGATATCCAGAAATCATCCGACCATCCTTTTGCTTGTAAAGATGATAAAGGTAGACTTTGTGCAGGCGCAGCAGTAGGTGTGGGTGAAGGTACGGAAGAGCGTGTGGAATTATTAGCTAATGCGAATGTCGATGTGATTGTGGTGGATACCGCGCACGGTCATGCGCAAGGTGTATTAGATCGTGTGACCTGGGTTAAAAAACATTTCCCGAATATTGAAGTGATTGGTGGCAATATCGCAACAGCAGACGCTGCAAAAGCCCTTGTTGATGCCGGTGCTGACGGTGTGAAAGTCGGCATTGGGCCAGGTTCTATTTGTACGACACGTATTGTGGCAGGTGTCGGCATTCCTCAGATTAGTGCAATCAGTAATGTTGCTGAAGCATTGAATAAACTTAACATTCCATTCATTGGCGATGGTGGCATTCGATTCTCTGGCGATGTGGCCAAAGCGATTGCAGCAGGTGCGAATTCCGTCATGCTAGGTTCGATGTTTGCAGGTACCGAAGAGGCACCAGGTGAGGTTGAACTCTTTCAAGGAAGATCATATAAATCCTACCGTGGCATGGGTTCCATTGGTGCGATGCAAAAAGGATCGTCCGATCGCTACTTCCAAGATTCAGAAAACAATGCGGATAAATTAGTCCCTGAAGGTATTGAAGGACGTGTGCCTTATAAAGGAAGTGTCATTAGTGTCATTCATCAATTGATGGGTGGTCTTCGTGCTTCCATGGGTTATGTGGGTGCACGCACCATTGATGAAATGCGAAATAAAGCGAATTTTGTACAAATTACAAGTGCAGGCATGCGTGAATCGCATGTGCATGATGTCCAAATTACCAAAGAAGCACCGAATTATCGTGTGGATTAATTTAAAAGCATTCATACACAAGCCTCTCTTTCGGGAGGCTTTTTAAATCCTATGGATAAAATTCTGATTCTAGACTTTGGTTCACAATACACACAACTCATCGCGCGTCGTGTGCGCGAGATGCATGTCTATTCAGAATTATATTCGCATGACATGAGTGAAAGTGACATCAAAGCATTTCATCCCAAAGGTATTATTTTGTCAGGCGGCCCTAATTCAGTCTATGAATCAGATACACCTTTAGCACCCCCTATCGTGTTTGAACTAGGTGTTCCAGTCCTAGGCATTTGTTACGGTATGCAAACCATGGCAGCGCAACTTGGTGGCAAAGTAGAAAATGCACATACACGTGAATTCGGATACGCTGAAATTAGAGCGCATAACCATTCTCCCCTTCTTGAAAATATTCAAGATAAAACGAATCAAGACGGTCACGGGCTACTTGATGTGTGGATGAGTCATGGCGACAAGGTGACAGAGTTACCGCCGCAATTTAAAGTCATTGCAAGTAATGCTTCGACCCCTATCGCTGGCATGATGCATGAAGCAAAAAAATTCTATGGCGTACAATTCCATCCGGAAGTCACCCATACCAAACAAGGCTTTAATATTCTCAAACAATTCGTCAATCACATTTGTGCATGTAAACCAAGTTGGACGATGCCCAATTACATTGAAACGGCGGTCAAACATATTCAAGATACCGTCAAAGATGATGAAGTGATCTTAGGATTATCAGGTGGCGTTGATTCATCGGTTGCAGCAGCGCTCATTCACAAAGCGATTGGAACTAAACTCACTTGTGTGTTTGTCGATAACGGCCTACTCCGCTTGAATGAAGCGACCCAAGTCATGAAAACATTCCAAGATAATTTAGGTGTAAAAGTGATTCATGTGGATGCATCCCATAAATTTTTGAATGATCTAAAAGGTGTCGCGGATCCAGAACAAAAACGAAAAATTATTGGTCGTGAATTTGTGGAAGTTTTTCAGAGTGAAGCGAAAAAACTACCTAATGCTAAATGGTTAGCGCAAGGCACGATTTACCCTGATGTGATTGAATCTGCTTCTGCTAAAACTAAAAAAGCGCATACGATTAAGAGTCATCACAATGTGGGGGGCTTACCTGAAACATTGAACTTAAAACTTCTAGAACCCTTACGTGAGCTATTTAAAGATGAAGTCCGTGAACTAGGTGTAGCATTAGGTTTACCTAAAGCCATGGTCTATCGTCACCCTTTCCCTGGACCAGGTCTCGGGGTTCGAATCTTAGGTGAGGTGAAATCTGAATTTGCAGAGTTACTTCGTCGTGCTGACGCTATCTTTATTGAAGAACTAATCAACTCAGGTTGGTATGACAAAACCTCCCAAGCCTTTGCAGTATTTTTACCTGTGAAGTCAGTCGGTGTCATGGGCGATGGCAGGACTTATGAGTATGTGGTCGCATTAAGAGCAGTTGTCACATCAGATTTTATGACAGCGCACTGGGCAGAATTACCCTACGAGCTTCTCGGCAAAGTTTCTAATCGTATTATTAATGAAGTACGCGGCATTAATCGAGTGGTCTATGATGTCTCAGGCAAACCGCCTGCAACGATTGAGTGGGAATGAGTTTAGCAATTAAAATATCAAGACTGAATTTATTCTTTTGCAAATAATTTCTCTAGCCATGCATTATATTTTTTTGCTCGTATAGCAAAGTCATACTGCCTTGCAATTTGATTTTGTTTCAAAATTCTTTTTTTAAGCGCATCACTTTTCATCTTAGAAATTTTTAAAATACTTTCTGCAAAGTCTTTTGCCAAAGCCTTCGATAAAAAAACAGACCCTAAACCACTTAAACCTCGAATAGAAGGAGCGTTTACAGCCACTATAGGAATAGGTGTCGCCATATATTCGACAAGCTTCATAGGCGAAGTTGCGTATTGCGCAATAACGGAATCCCCAAGAGGGAGCAATAAAACTGCTGAATTACTTATGATTTTCTTAGCCAGTAAAGATGGGTGAATAAATCCAAGATATTTGACTCTTCCACTGAGGCCATACTCATCAATTAATTTATTCACATAAAGCTTAGATAATTGACTATTCTCTTTGCCCCCTGCAATGCGTAAATGAAAATGAGGGGGTAAAAATTTTAGTGCTTCAAAAATAAGTGGCACATTTTTCCATGGGGTAAATTGACCTGCGTAGGTAAGCACAATCGGCGATTTTTTAAAAGAAGCTGCTTTTACATTTGAGAAGCTTTTAAAATGAAGCCCATTCGGTAAAACGATTTGGTTTTTAGGAAGTTCATATTGGTATGTATAAAAATAATCGGGCTGCGATGGATTGGTAAATAAAGCGCCATCAATATTGACGAGAAACTTCTGATGCTTGGCATGCAGCTTTTTAGACTCTTTTTCAGGTAAGCTCGTCTCATGAAACTCAACCAGAAGAATCACATCAAAGATTTGCTTAATTAATTTTGCAAGCCATAGATATTTTTTCTCTCGGACCACTATCACTTTTTTCATGAATTTTTCTTGAAGAAGTAACAAGAAAACTTGAGTAATTAAATACAAGGACCTAATCAGTTTATGTGATTTTGGTAAGACAATTAAATGGAGATTATTAAACTTCTTTTGAGCTAATAACTCGTAGATCTGATTTATTTCTTGATTCGTTTTAGTATAGATCGGCACAATAACTTTATTATTCATGTTTGAAAGATGCCCATAATCATTTAATACTTGCAATGTCATTGCAGAATCGATTCTGGCCGATATTTCTTTAAAATAAATGATGAGCTTTTTCATAAAACCAAAGTTTATCTACCTAGATTTGTTGAAATCATATCATTTGTAAAAGCTATTTATTTCATAATTATTCTTTTTACAACCAATCCCTAAAAGGTACTTCCATTAAATCGAGTTACCAAAAAAACTTTTAAAGCCTTAATTTTTAACACAAACTAAGCTGATAGAGGTTTGCTTTATGAATAAGGTATGAGATGTTAAAATATGTGATTAATTTAACATTTCAATCCTAATCTATGAGTCGCGCCTTTGTTAAAGAAAATGATTTAGAGCACGCAGGCATTGATATCCCTGAGAGGCCATTAAGTGATGAGCCAAACTACGTCACACCTAACGGATTAAAACTACTCAACAAAAAAATTGATACGCTTGAAATGGAACGTGAAACGCTAAAACAAAAAAAAGAAGACCCTATCATCAAACAAAAAATTGCGATGATTGAACGCGATATGCGTTACTATGCAGCTCGTATCGAATCTGCCATCCTCACAACCCCTAAAGAAGAGGATGATTCCATCGTTTTATTTGGCGCCAAAGTCACGGTCGAAGACGAAGAAGGTAAATTAAGTACTTATGAGATTGTGGGCGAAGATGAAGCGGATATTCATCAAGGTAAAGTGAGCTATTTGTCCCCCTTAGCTGAAGCGCTCATTGGGGCAAAATTAAATGACGAAGTGACCTGGGAAAAGCCTATGGGCGAGACTTATCTCACCATACAAAAAATCGAATATTAATTTTTTTAAGAAAGCCAAAGCATGCAAGTTAAAGATGCAATACAACAAAGAAGATCAGTGAAACATTACGATCCTAACCATGTGATGACAAATGAGGAAATTAATATACTTCTCTCTCATGCGATTTTATCTCCCACCGCCTTTAATATTCAAAACTGGCGATTTGTCGTTGTGACTGATAAAGTTTTACGCCAAAAAATTAGAGCTGTGAGTTGGGGTCAAGCGCAAGTGGAAGAGGCGTCACTTTTGATTGTATTGGTGGCAGACCTCATGGCATGGAATAAAGAACCTAGCCGTTATTGGAAAGATGCGCCAAAGCCTGTGCAGGATTATTTAGTACCTGCAATTAGTCAATATTATGAAGGCAAACCAGAAGTCCAACGTGATGAAGCAATGCGCTCATGCGGTATGGCTGCCATGAATCTTATGCTCACTGCTAAATCAATGGGCTATGATACTTGCCCTATGGATGGCTTTGATTTTGATAAGGTGAGTGAATTATTAAATTTACCAAAAGACCATACACCTGCGATGTTTGTCTGTGTAGGCAAAGGTATTAAAGAAGCGATGCCTCGAGGAGGACAGCTTCCTCTTGATCAAGTGGTGATTCAAAATCAATTTAAATAAAAAAAATTTCAAGGAAATATAAAACGTGCTGATTAGTAATAACATCACCATCCAGTTTGGTGCAAAACCCCTTTTTGAAAATGTCTCCGTTAAATTTGGTGACGGAAATCGTTATGGTCTCATTGGTGCCAACGGTTGTGGTAAATCAACTTTTATGAAAATTCTAGCGGGCGTTCTAGAACCAACCTCAGGGAATGTGTCTTTAGATAAAAATGAGCGCATGTCATGGCTTAAACAGGATCAATTTGCTTATGAAGATCAGCGTGTTTTAGATGTGGTCATGATGGGTCATGAAGAAATGTGGAAAGCGAATATTGATAAAAATGCGATCTACATGAATCCAGATGCGACGGAAGAAGATTACATGAAGGCTGCTGAACTCGAAGGCGTCTATGCAGAATTTGATGGTTATACGGCAGAAGCGCGTGCCGGTGAATTATTAATTGGTGTGGGTATTCCCATTGAGCAACACCAAGGTCCTATGAGTGCGGTTGCTCCCGGCTTTAAATTACGCGTACTTTTAGCGCAGGCTATTTTTTCAAATCCAGATATTTTGCTTCTCGACGAGCCAACAAATAACTTAGATATTCATACCATTCAGTGGTTAGAGGATACGTTAAATAATCGTAACTCAACTATGATTATCATTTCTCATGATCGGCACTTTTTAAATCAGGTCTGCACACACATGGCTGATATGGATTATGGAAAGCTCACTGTCTACCCAGGTAATTATGATAATTACATGGAAGCCTCCACCATGGCCCGCGCGCAAAAACTGAAAGATAACGAAAAAGCCAAAGAACAGATTGCTGAACTTCAAGAGTTCGTGCGACGCTTCTCAGCAAACGCTTCAAAAGCGCGCCAAGCGACTAGTCGGGCTAAACAAATTGATAAGATTAAAGTGGAAGAGTTTGTACCTTCAAGCCGTCAATACCCTTATATTCGATTTGATTATGATGATAAAGATAAGCTCCATCGTCAGGCCGTAGAAATTAAAAATTTAAGTCACGGTTTTGATCGTACCTTATTTAATAATTTCAATTTACTGGTGGAAGCCGGTGAGCGTATTGCGGTCATTGGTGAAAACGGTATAGGTAAAACGACCTTTTTAAGAGCCCTCGCGGGCGATCTTAAGCCTAATCACGGTGAAATCAAATGGGCAGAAAAAGCTAAAATTGGTTACTTCGCTCAAGATCACGCGAGTGATTTTGAAAAAGATGTCACCCTCTTTGATTGGATGAAAGATTGCGCGCAATCCGGTGAAGATGATCAAGCGATTCGTAGCATCTTAGGTAGACTTTTATTTTCTGGGGAAGATACCAAAAAATCAGTCAAAGTATTATCAGGCGGTGAGCAAGGTCGTATGCTCTTTGGGAAACTTATGCTTGCAAAATCTAATGTACTTCTGATGGATGAACCCACCAATCATATGGATATGGAATCGATTGAGTCTCTTAATACGGCACTCGATAAATTTAAAGGCACCCTCTTCTTTGTGAGTCATGATCGAGAATTTGTAAGCTCAATTGCAAACCGTATTCTAGAAATTAAGGAAGATCGTATTATTGATTTTTCTGGGAATTACGAAGAGTACCTCATCACGCAAGCAGCTCCTAGTTAAGATTTTTTTAGCATCAGTAGCGCTTGGCTGATCACCATCTTAGGGTCTAGCTGTACTAAGCACTGACTAATTTTACTGCCCTCGCATCCTTCTTGACCGCATGGTCTGCATTTGAACATTGCATTATCTTTAGCGGATAATCCGATCACTTTATACTTACCTTTCCAAGGCCCCCAGTTTAATTCATTAGTGGGTCCAAATATACTCACGACCGGAGTTTTAACAGCGCTCGCTAAATGGGTCGACATACTATCAATTGTTAAAACAAGTTGGGCTCGCGCATAAAGTGCCGCGGTATCGGCAAGCGAAAAATCTTTTGTTAAAACGGGTTTTGATTCACATAAATTGAATATCAATTGATTTGTTTTAAAATCTTCTTGAGATCCTGAGATCACAACATTTATTTTTTTTGAGCGAAGTGCATCAATAATGGTAGCCCATGAGGCGACAGGGATTTCTTTAAATTTCCAACGTGATGAAGCATGAATGACGGCAAGCTTGCTATGCTTATCAATACTATGAATTTTAAGCCAATAATTTACTTTATCTTTTTGGGTGGCATTAATACTTAAATCATAGGCAGGTGCTGAGGATTTTTTATAAAGATGGCAAGCTCTTAACAGATCCAAATCTTGCTCGGCCATAGGCCTTTCAGTATCAAGTGAGGGTGCCAAAAAATTAAAAGACTTATGCCAGAAAGAGCGCCGGCGGTCTGTGTTTCTTGATACTGAGACATCAACATTAAGAAGTCTGGCTAGAATTGCTCCTCTCCAGTCGACAGAAAAATGTGCTAATAAATCATAATGCTCATTAAATAAGTGCTTAAATAAATCAAAATAGGCAGAGATTTTATTTAACCCTTTTTTGTCTCTTGGAATCACGAATACATGTCGCACACGCTTATTCATTTTAAAAATAGCTTCGCTATGTGGTAAACAAATCACATCAACAAAACGATAAGACGAAGGCAAAGCTGCAATAGATGCCGTTAAGATAATGGCATCACCAATATTTTTCGTCTTTATAAATAAAGCTTTTTTAATTTTAAAATCCTTCAAAAAGAATTAAATCTTAATGTCATTATGTTTGAAATAAATTGTAGTGCAGATTTCATGTCAGCCTTATCAAAGTTTGAATATTTATAAACATCCATAATGTGAAACCTTACATAAGGCTCAATAAATACTCTGTCTCTAAAATTATTTTTAATATGTTGATGTAGGACAATCGTGGGTTTCTTTAACATCGACGCCATGGTCTTAAATACACTATCGCTTCCAATGAAAAGATCACAGTAGTTGACTAGTGATAAATTTTTTATGATGTTCTTATCTGACGCAAACATAATATCTTTATGCTTTAGCTTTTGAAGAGGAGATAATTCTTTCTTTGTCCCAAATAATATAACTTTATAACCTTCTTGATTTAAATACCCTACCAAATCCTTAACAAAATTCACGGGAATCGCTTTATGAGATCCATAAGAGCTTGCACCTGGCTGAATACCTACTGTCTTTCTTTTCGTTTTCTTTGATGCATTAAGTGTTTTAAAAGGAGATGTTTTAAAAAATAAGGCTCGTGGACAAATATAAGCATGCTGTTTCTTTTTTAAAAGATCGCGTATCTCGCGATACTCTTCTTGACTCGAATAATAATAATATCGATCCACTTTCACATTTAAAGAATTAAAGAAAGAGGGTGCGTCCTTAAAGTGAGTGGCCACAATGTAGTGTGCTGATTTATTTTTTAAAATGAAAGGAAGGTGTTGAAGAAAGTCACCGATACCGCCATGAATTTCAATAGAAAAATTTTTTGAGCTTTTTTGATAGGCTTTGTTATAACGACTTTGAACATCCCAAAAAAATGTTCTAAATCGAATGACTTTAGCAAAGTTTGCAAATGATTGATCGTACTGACCTAGGACATCAAACAATCTTCCTAAAAAATAAAAGTAATATTTTTTAAAATGTCGATTCATAAAAAATATTCTATAGATATTTAATCTATAAAGAACTACTTATTCTTTAGATGCGCGCTTACGCTCGTGTTCGAGTAAGTAACGTTTACGAATACGAATCGATTTGGGTGTAATTTCAACCAATTCATCATCTTCAATAAACTCTACGGCGGATTCAAGTGTGAGTTGAACAGGTGGAACTAAGCGAACCGCTTCATCAGTGCCTGATGCACGCACGTTGGTTAATTGTTTGCCTTTGATTGGGTTTACAACGAGATCGTTATCTCTAGAATGAATACCAATCACCATACCTTCATAGAGTTTATCCCCAGGACTTGAATACATGCGACCACGATCTTGTAGTTTCCATAGCGCATAAGCTACCGCTTCACCTTGTTCCGCTGAAATTAATACACCATTGCGACGTCCTGGCATGTCTGCTTTCACAGGTGCATATTCATCAAACACGTGAGACATCAAACCCGTACCTTTTGTCATCGTCATGAATTCACCTTGGAAACCAATAAGCCCACGTGCAGGAATTTTATATTCTAAACGTGTGCGGCCATTACCATCGGATTCCATGTTTTGCACTTCGCCACGACGGCGACCCAATTCTTCCATGACAGCCCCTTGTGTATCATCTTCTAGGTCCACCGTTAAGACTTCATAAGGCTCACACTTTTGATCATTGATTTCACGATAAACAACGCGTGGTTTTCCAACTGCTAACTCAAAACCTTCGCGACGCATATTTTCTAATAAAATTGTGAGATGTAATTCACCACGACCTGATACACGGAATACGTCAGCGTCTTGTGTGTCTTCTACTCGTAATGCAACATTCACTAATAATTCTTTTGTTAAGCGATCACGGATTTGTCGGCTTGTGACAAACTTACCTTCCGTACCAGCGAGTGGTGAAGTGTTGACCATAAAGTCCATCGTAAGTGTAGGCTCATCGACAGCCATAATAGGAAGACCGACTGGATTATTAGGGTCGGCAATCGTGACACCAATACCGATATCTTCGATCCCTGAAATAATCACAATGTCGCCCGCTTCAGCTTCTTCAACTGGAATTCTTTCTAGTCCTTTAAAGCCCAACACTTGATTGATACGACCTTGCGAGACTTGTTTATCGCCATGCATCACGACCACAGATTGACCAGATTTAATCACACCATTTTTGACTTTACCCACACCCAAGCGGCCAGTATAAGTTGAATAATCGAGTGCTGAAATTTGAAGTTGTAATGGGTTGTCGCGACTACCTTCTGGCGGACTCACGTGTTTTAATACGGTCTCAAATAAAGGCTTCATCGTGTCTGATTTTTGTTCTAAATCAAGAGTTGCAAAACCGTTTAATGCAGACGCATATACAATCGGAAAATCTAACTGCTCATCGGTGGCACCTAAATTCGCAAATAAATCGAATGTATGGTTAATCACCCAATCAGGACGGGCACCCGGACGATCCACTTTATTAATCACCACAATCGGTTTTAAACCAAGTGCTAATGCTTTCTTCGTCACAAAACGTGTTTGCGGCATCGGACCTTCAACCGCGTCCACAAGT
>JACCDX010982345.1_pt1 | contig 11643 bp, 8 predicted proteins | sample 7449681 | NCBI WGS metagenome assembly JACCDX01 (sample SAMN15323450, study PRJNA562643) | freshwater metagenome | isolation source: river surface water | place: USA:Blue River Watershed | collected 2017-08-18 | reverse complement strand
TGGAATTCCGGAAGTGGTACCGGTGATTACGCGTTCTTCATCCCCGTCAATGGCGTCGGCGAATTGCCGGGCTTTACCGGGCTGTCGCAAGGAACGTATATCTATATTTACTCGGAGTTCGGCACCCTAAACGGACAAGGTTCAGGTGTCAGCGGTGGCTTTGAAGAATGGTTTGTAGTGAGCGCGCCTAATCCTTCGATGCAAATCGAAAAGTCAGCAACGATCGAGGGCAATGTAGCCAATGCCGCCGGTGACGCCATCAATTACACCTTGCTGGTCTCCAACGTCGGCAATGTCGACCTCACGGGTGTGACCATCACCGACCCCTACGCTGACCCAGTCTCGATCCAGCGCGGAGCAGATCAGACTGGCGATAACGACAATATTCTTGAAATAGGGGAAGTCTGGAGCTATACCGCCAAGCATACCGTCACCCAGGACGAGATGGACAGCAATGGTGGTGGCGATGGTTTGCTCGATAACACAGCGACAGCGGACAGTAATGAAACGGACCCGGTCACAGACACCGCCAGCGTCCCGGTACTTGTGCTTCCAAGCATTTCGATCGTCAAGACCAATGGTGATGTGGTTGACGGTGACGCCAATGGCGATGATGCGGGCGATACGGTGGTGTACGGCTACGCGGTGACCAATACGGGTAACGTGACGCTGCTCAATGTGGCGGCCTCGGATGACAAGCTGGGTGGCATCACCCTGGTTGGCCTGACGGATCTGGATGAAGATGGGGATGAAGATGACCTGGCGGTCGGAGCGACGGTCAATGGCACGGCGACAGCGACGCTGACACAGGCAGACCTGGATGCGGGCTCGGTCACCAACATTGCGGAAGCGACGGGCGACGACCCGAATGGTGATCCGGTATCAGATGACGACACGAACACGGTGCCGCTGGACCAGATGCCGGAGATCACGATCGTCAAGGTCACCGTTTTCGGTCAACAGCAAGGTGATGGCCTGACAATCCCGTCAGGTTCCTCGATCAGTTGGAAATACACCATCACGAATACCGGCAATGTCACTTTAAGCAACATCGCGCTGACGGACGATAACGGCACGCCGGATTCTGGCGATGACCTCGTGTACTCTGCCCTAGATTCTCTGACTGGATTCATTAGCAGTGGAAATGATGATTCGCTGCTCGATGTGGGCGAGACTTGGACATTTAGTGTTTCCGGTACCGCAATCCTTGGACAGTACTCCAATGAGGCGATCGTCGAAGCTACAGCGCCCGATGCAACGCAAGTGTCAGCCTCTGACGAAAGCTCATATACAGGTCATGCTCGCGAAGCCCTCATTGCACCCACCGGCACCACGCCGTACCAATACATCAGCGGTACCGCGCAAACCTTCCAGGAGTACTACGACTATCAGGGCGGCGTGATCCAGTACAGCGTCAAGGGCGGCAAGATCAACCAGACCAACCCGGGCGTGTTCTTCTATTTCACCGGTGCGTCAGGCGATATCCATGGCGCCGATACCAACAACAACGGTATCGCCGATGATCCGTTGACTGTCAAGATCGATCAGACCATGACACCGGATGGCACCACCTCGGCATTCAGCCCGCTCAATTTTAGCAATGTGCAGGTGTACAAGGTCATCGATGACGGTGATGGTGTGGTCGATGGTGGTGACAGCCTGATGACGATGAGCGCGAAGAGCTATCAGGTCTCGGTGGTCAATGGCGATGTATTCGTTACCTTCACACCGACAGATACCACCTCGATGTACATCATCTCGGTCAAGTACCAGACCGCGACGGTGGTGGGTAACCCGGTCACCATGAGTGGCGGTGGCTATCCGACGGTGAACTACCAGTTCGATACCGTCATCGGCGGCAGCATTGTCGAGACCTATGAAGGTGGCGTGGATCTGGCACCCAAGCCGACCAGCAAGATGCTGCTGGCCGACGAAGGTGGCGAAGGCGCGCGCGCAATCAATGCGAACCAGATGAAGGTCCTGGTCGATGCGGCGATTGCCTGGTGGGCAGCGCAGGGCGAGGATGTCTCGGCTCTGGAGAGCGCCTCGGTCGAGCTGGCCGACCTTGGCCAGGATGGTGATGACCACTGGATCCTCGGCATGACCGATGGCGACACCATCACCATCGACGACGACGGCGCCGGCCACGGCTGGTCCACCGGTGTCGGCGGCGTGGCGCGCAACAAGGTCGATCTGCTGTCGGTGCTGGTCCATGAAATGGGCCATGTGCTCGGCATGACAGACGATGAGATGGGCGACATGCTGGCCGTAGGTGACCGGATGATGCCGGCCAACGGTGGTGGTGATGGCATGGGCGGTGATGGCGATGGTATCGATGTCGCCGCCACCCTGCCCGAACCAGCGCAGCTGCTGGGCGCGATCGGCATTCAACACGCCGAGCAGCACGTCAACTTCAGCTGAAACCTGCCCCTTGACCAGGCAGGTGGTGGCGGAACGGAGGCCTTCGGGCCTCCGTTTTTTATTCATCGCCAGAGACGTGCGGTGAGTTATGCATGTACTACGCGCAGCCCTGAAGTCGCTGATGCGATCCGTTCAAAACTGAGGAATATCTCGGGAGCGCACGCTTACTTTGCGCCACGGTGTGGCGACGATTGTGGCAATCGCTGCACATCGCTGGCTGATTTACTTCGAAGCATCCTTGCCGTGTTGTTTGCGTGGGAATTACGATCTTTGCAACTATCGGGGAATGTCCCCCCAACGTGCGAGGAGAGTGCAAATGTCCCAATCCATGACGAGCGAACGTGATGCCGTATCCACCAACAGCGCCGCCCCTGAAACGGCCGGCGCGGTTCAGATCGGGCTGAGGTTGCGCGCATCTGACAGCAGTGGTCGCGCCATTGTGTCCAACATCAGCTCGGTGCACTTGAGCTCGGGCATGGCCTTCATCGACTTTGGGTTCGTCGAGCAGTCTGTGCTGTCCGAAGCCGCGCGCGCAGCCCGCAGCGGCGGTGACCACAAGCGGGTGGCCGATGGCCGCCTCGAGTGCCGCATCGCGATGAGCCTCGGTGACCTGGCCCAGCTTACACGCCAGTTGCAGCAAGTACTGGCCAATGCCAACCGGCCAGCGAGCGCAGCGCCTTCGCCGGCCGAGCACATGATGCCGCCCGATACCAGCCTGCAGTAAGCGCCAAAGTCCGTACCCACACCGGCGGCCGAGCAAGGGCCGCCGGCTCCCTCAACTCAGCCCGGCCCATCCATGACGACCTCGCCCAACTCCCCGGCGTGCAACCACGCAGACAGTGCGCCCGAGCTGCGCACCGTCGTTGCGGCCAGCCGCACCGCTGTCGCTACTGCCGCCTTGTTCAGCCTGTTCATGAACCTGCTGCTGCTGGTGCCGTCGCTGTACATGTTGCAGGTGTACGACCGCGTGCTGTCCACCGGTAGCGTGCCGACGCTGCTGATGCTGACGCTGATCGCCACCTTCCTGTTTATTGTTTTCGGCGGGCTGGAATGGCTGCGCTCGCAGGTGATGATCGTGGCCAGCATGCGGTTTGACGCAATGCTGGGCCCGACCGTGCACGACGCGATCTTTGCGCGGACGCTGGCCAGCGCCGGTCGCCAGGCCAGCGCGCAGCCGCTGGAAGACCTCGACAAGGTGCGGCAGTTCATCACCGGCCCCGGCTTGTTCGCGCTGCTGGATTCGCCCTGGGTGCCGGTGTACGTGGTGATCATGTTCGTGTTCCACCCCTGGATGGGTTGGGCGGCGTTGTTCTCGATTGCGGTGCTGGTCGTATTCACGGTCTGGACTGAAATGGCGACCGGTGAGTTGCTGCAGGAAGCGAACCGCGCCAACATCGCAGCCAATCAGCAAACGATCTCCCACTTGCGCAATGCCGAAGCCATTGCGGCGATGGGCATGCTGCCGAGCCTGCGTGAGCGCTGGCTGGGCGAGCGTAACGCCGCGCTGGATGCGCAGCATCGTGCAAGTGCGCGCGCCGGCCTTATCTCGGCCATGTCCAAGACCTACCGGTTGACTTCGCAGTCGCTGATCCTCGGTCTCGGCGCCTATCTCGCGATACGGCACGAGATCTCGCCGGGCATGGTGATTGCGGGCTCCATCCTCCTCGGACGGGCCTTGTCCCCGATCGACCAGCTGATTGGCAGCTGGCGCACGCTGACCGCCGCGCGCATTGGCTATGGTCGATTGTCCGAGCTGCTGAAGGCACACCCGCCAGCGACCGAGCCCATGCCCCTGCCGGCGATACGTGGCGCGTTTCGCATCGAGAAGCTGGTGATCTCGCCGGCCGGGATGCTGCGCCCCGTCATCAAGGAAATCTCGTTGCAGATTCCAGCCGGCAGCCAGCTGGCCGTGATTGGCCCCAGCGCCGCCGGCAAATCGACCTTGTTGCGCGCGTTGCTCGGCCTGCATCGTCCGGTGGCAGGCAGCCTGCGGCTGGATGCGATTGAACTGGCCCAGTACGCGCGCGAAGACCTCGGCCGTTCGATCGGCTACCTGCCGCAGGATGTCGAGCTGCTCGATGGGACGATCGCGGAGAACATCGCACGCTTCGGCTTCATCGACCCGGAAGGGGTGGTCAAGGCGGCGAAGCGCGCCGGTGTGCATGAAATGATCGGTGCAATGCCGGATGGTTACGAGACCCGGCTGCATGGCAATTTCACGTTGTCGGCCGGCCAGCGCCAGCGCGTCGCGCTCGCGCGTGCGCTGTATGGCGATCCGGCGGTGGTGATCCTCGACGAGCCGAACTCCAACCTCGATGAAGCCGGCAACGCAGCGCTGCAGCAGGCACTGGCCGAATTGCGCACGGCGGGCACGACGGTGGTGGTCGTCACGCACCGTTCGCAGCTGCTGGAGCAAATGGATACGGTGATGGTACTGGTGGACGGCCGCATATCGTTGCTGGGCACGCCGGCGCAAGTGGCCGAGGCCTTGCAGCAGCGCCGCCAGGCCATGCAGGCCCATGCAGCGGATGTGGCAAATGCCGCCCATGGAAGCAACGGCATGGCCAATGGCAGCAAGACACCGGCAAACAACGGTGCCAAAGCATCCATGCCTTCACCCATTGCGCCCTCTGTGGAGACCCGGCAATGAACGCTCCCAACAAGATTCATGCGCTGCCAACGCGCAGGCCTGCGCCCGGCCTCGACCCGAAGATAGAGCGCAGCGAGCGGCGGCTGCGGGTGATGGGTGTCATCAGCGTGCTGGTTCTCTTCGGCGGCCTCGGTACCTGGGCAGCGCTCGCGCCGCTCGACAGCGCCGCCATTGGTCCGGGTGTGGTGGTGCTCGAGAATTACCGGATGGCGGTCGATCATCTCGAGGGCGGCATCGTCGCCGAAGTCCATGCGCGTGAAGGTCAGTGGGCGAAGAAAGGCGATGTGCTGGTCACATTGCAGGACGTGCAGCCGCGTGCCCAATTGGAACAAATCAAGGGCCAGTGGTTTGTATCGGTCGCGCGCGAGTCACGGCTGCTGGCGCAGCGCGACGGCAAGGCCCGCGTCAGCTTTCCCAAGGCATTGCTCGACAACGCACGCGACCCGCGCGCAGCCGAGGCGATGCGGGTACAAGAGCAGACCTTCAGCGTGCGTCGGCGTGCGCTGCAGGGCGAAATCACGCTGTATGAAAGGCAGATTGCGCAGCTGCGCGAAAAGTCTGCTGGCTTGCAGGAGCAGCGATCGATGCGCGCGCGACTGGTCGATTCGTTCGAGAAAGAGCGCGGCGACTTCGAGGCGCTGGCGCGCGAAGGCTACGCGGAGCGCCAGAAGGTACGCGAGATGGAGCGCAACCTCGCGCTGAACGACGGCCAGCGCAGCTCGCTGGGCAGTGACATTGCGGCCACCGACGTGGAAATCAGCGCCACGCAAGTGAAGATCCTGCAGCTGGAGCAGAACTTCCAGCGCGAGGTGAACAAGGAATTGGCCGAGGTACAGGCCGAGCTGTTCACGCTACGGGAAAAGATGCTGGGCCTGGAGGACACCGTCAAGCGCACCGTGATTGCCGCGCCGCAGGACGGCATCGTGCATGGACTGGCCGTGCATGCGCCGGGCGAGGTGATCAAGCCGGGCGCGCATCTGCTCGACATCGTGCCCGGCAATGAGAAGCTGATTGTCGAGGCCAAGCTGTCGCCGCAGGACGTCGACCAGATCCGCGTCGGGCAGATGGCCGAGGTGCGATTCACGGCGTTCCGCCAGCGCGATATGCCAAAGATCCAGGGCCAGCTGCAGACCCTGTCGGCCGACCGCATGATCGACGACGTCAACGGACAGAAGATGCCGTATTACCTCGGTCGCGTGGTCATCACGCCCGAGGGCGTGCGGCAGCTGCAGAAGCTCAAGCTCGATCTCGTCGCCGGCATGCCGGCCGACGTGATCGTCAAGACTGGCGAGCGCACCTTCTGGCATTACCTGACCGCGCCCGTCACCGATATCGTCACCCGTTCATTGAAGGAGGACTGACATGCGCGCCGGTCGCAGCCTGCTTTGCGCCTGTCTGACGACCAGCCTCGTCATCTCGACGGCTGCAGCGCAGGCAGAAGATCTGCTTTCGCTGTATCGCAATGCAGTGGCCGATTATCCGGCGCTGCGCGCGCGGATCATGGCCATCGGGCGCGCGCAATCCGATGTCGAGCTGGCGCGCAGCAAGTTGTATCCGCAGCTGAGCGTGCAGACCTCGGCCTCCCGCAACGACTACCGCGATACGTTGAACGAGCAGCGTTTCAACGGTAACCGTACGATCTTCATCGCGCGACAGGCCTTGCTCGACCTGCCATCGCAGCACCGGCTGTCCGGCGCAAAAGCTGCAGTGACGCAGGCTGAACGCGAGGCCGAGCAGGCGCGCAATGAATTGTTCGGCCAGCTCGCCGAGCAGTACTTGCTGGCGCTGCAGGCCGAAGATGAATTGACACAGTTGCAGGTAGAGAAAGAAGCGGCCGACCAGCAAGTGGAGCGCCTGCGGGCGATGCGCGAGCGCGAGATGGCCAAGGTTACCGACCTGGCCGAAGCGATCTCGTGGCGCGAGCAGCTGGTGACGCGCGAGATCGACGCGATCAACAAGGCCGAGGCGGCGCGCACGCGGCTGCAGGAATTCACAGGCCGAGCCCCCGGGATCCTGTCGACGATGGCGATGCAGGACTTCCCGCCGGTGCCGGAATCCGTCAAGTACTGGGTGGAGGGCGCGATGGCGTCGAATGCGGCGATCGCAGCCCGGCAGGCGGCGGTGGAATCCGCGCGTGCGGCGGTGAGTGCGGCACGTGCCGATCACTATCCGCAGATCGCGCTCAACCTGCAGCGCAACCAGTCGAACCAGGACATCGACAACTCGCCGCGGCGCGACTTCACTGTCGACAGCATCTCGCTCGAGATGCGGTTGTCGATCTACGAAGGCGGTCGCGTGAATGCGGCAACGGGCTCGGCCCTCGCACAGTTGGCGATTGCGAATGAACAAATGGATGCGATCCGGCGCGAGGTCGAGCGCGATGTGCGCATTCTGTATGCCAGCGCAACAGCCAACCGCGCGCGCATAAGCTCTACCAATGGTGAAGTCGAAGCACTGGCTTACACGGTGCGCGCGCAGGAAAGGGGCTTCGAACTGGGTGTGGTGACCGTGATCCAGGTGCTCGATGCACGCCGCCGGCTGCTGCGCTCGCGGGTCGAGCAAGCCAAGGCGCGCTATGACTATCTGCGTGACCTGATTGGCTTGCGGATGCGTGCCGGGACGCTCAGCGAGTCGGACGTGATCGAGTTCAATCGCTGGCTGGCCCCGCGCTCGGCATCGGTATCGATGTCGGACATGCTGGACTGGATGAACAGGTTGGAAGAGCAGCCGCGCCAATAACGATGTGGCCCGCCACTGGCACAGAGTAGGCTGGCGATCTGCCCGGGCTCGCAAGGCGTGCCGTGCGCCGATGTATGATGCGGCTTCATAGTCCGCGATTTTCGCGCGGCCTCACCCGGAATCGCCAGCAATGATCGTCTCCTCGCTCTCCCGCGCGTCGCTACCCCGTTTTCTGCTTTCAGCCCTGCTGTTTGCGCCGCTGGCCGGCACGGCGGCGACGCCGGCCTATGAGTGCGCGGGCAAGACCCACTTCATCCATCGCGGTGCACCGTCCACGGTGCCGGCCGATGCCACCCACAGCTATCGCTTCGATGGCAATCAGTTCGAGGGTATGCCCTGCGAGATTTCCGATGCCGAGATTGGTTGCCACGGACTGACGCCGCAACAGGCCTATCGTCGCTTGCTGATCAATCGAGCCACCGGCGCGGTCAAGGACACGATGGAATTGCCGACCTCGATGCTGGTCTTCGAAGGGCAGTGCAAGTAAGCCGCCGCCGGTAGCGCTTCATGTCCAGCCAGCAGTTACAGCCCGCGCAATGGGAAGGCAGCGATGACGGCCGCATCTTCGCGCCCGCTTTCGGCGATGTCTATGCGACCCGCAGCGGTGCCTGGGGGCAGGCGAAAGCCGTTTTCATCGAAGGCTGTGAACTGCGTCAACGCTGGCGACAGGGCGAGAGCCTTCGTTTGCTCGAGACCGGTTTCGGGCTGGGGGTGAATTTCCTCGCCACCTGGGTGGCACTGCAGAATACTGTCGAGGGCGACGAGGGCCATGTACCCACGGCGCGGCTCGATTATGTATCGATAGAAAAACATCCGTTCACCCACGATGACCTGCGTGCTGCACTGGCCCTGAGCATCGCGGCAGCGCCAGAAGAAATGCGGTCGCATTTGCAGGCACTTGCTGAGCGTTTGCTGGATGCATGGCCGCCGATGATTCCGGGTTTCCATGCACTAGAACTGGATGACAACCTCACGTTGACGCTGGTCTTCGACGATATCGTCACCGCATTGCCCCAGGTGGCAGGTCGCTTCGACGCGATCTATCTCGATGGCTTTGCACCGGACCGCAACCCGGCCATGTGGTCGCCACCGGTGCTGGCCGATGTCGCTGCACTGGCAGCCCCGGGCGCGCGCTTGTCCAGCTGGTGTGTTGCCGGCGCCGTGCGCCGCGCACTGGCCGACGCCGGGTTTCAGGTTGAAAAACGTCCGGGTTACGGTGGCAAGCGTGCCTGTTTGTCCGCACACTGGCCTGAGGCGTCAACGCCTGCAACGATGACTGCGGGCCACGGTTCAGCGCGGGCTGAAGCGGTGGTGATCGGTGCCGGCATTGCCGGTGCGAGCATTGCACGACAGCTGGCGCGTCGCGGCCTGCATGTCACCGTGCTGGAGCGGGATCATCCTGCGTCGGGTGGCTCAGGCAATCCGGTCGGCGTGGTGCGTCCGGAACCGGGTAGTGCCGGCAACCCGATCACGGAGCTGAGTGCTGCCGGTGTTACCTGGCTGATGCGCTGGGTCGCGCGTCATGGTGAGCATGTGCCGCATGACTGGTGTGGCGTGCTGCGCATCGCGCGCGACGAGCGCAAGCGAGAAAAAATGGTTCTGCACGCCGATTCGACCGACCCGGCATGGCTGCAATCGGTGGACATCAATGAAGCGAGCCGCCTGTGCGGAACAGCGCCCGCAGAAGCCGGCATTCATTTGCCGCAAGCTGGCTGGGTCGTGCCGCCTGCGCTGGTAGATGCGATGCTGGACCATCCATACATCCGGGTGCGCAGCGGCTGCGAGGTGAACGATCTGCGCAGGGAGGGTGATGGCTGGCAGCTGCAGCTGGCCGATGGCACCCGACTGCAGGCGCCACTGGTCGTGTTGGCCACGGCGTTCGATCCGGGGCTGGGACCGATACTGCTGGCGATGGGCCGGGCGCGAGGGCAGTTGTCGATGCTGCCCGAGCGTGACGGGCGGATGTTGCAGAAAATTGTTTGCCGCGATGGCTACATTACGCCGGCCGTGCAGGGCGTGCACACAGTCGGCGCCACCGTGCAGCATGATGATGACGATGCTTGCGCACGCCGCAGCGATGATGAGCAGAATTTCGAGCGTTTGCAGCGGCTGCTGCCGGGCTTCGCCGACCGCGCTGAACTCCAGAGCGGTCGCGTCGGCTGGCGCTCGACGACCCCGGACAGGCTGCCGCTGGTGGGCAAGCTGGACGAAGGCTTGTATGTCAGCCTCGGCCATGGTGCGCGTGGCATCACCTGTGCGCCGCTGTGCGGAGAATTGCTGGCAGCGATGATCTGCGGCGCGCCTTTGCCACTAGGTGCTGCATGGATTGTGCGGTTGGATCCCTTGCGCCGGGCAGTGCAGGGCTCCTGAAACGCTTCCGCAGCCTGATGGCAGAAATTCAGGCGAACAGGCGCGCGAGCTCGGCGCCCGGGTTCTCTGCGCGCATGAAGGCTTCGCCGACCAGGAAGGCATGCACATTCGCATCGCGCATGCGCTTCACATCATCGGTCTTCAGGATCGCGGATTCGGTCACGACCAGTTTGTCGGGCGTGATCCGCGGCAGCAGGTTCAGCGTCGTGTCCAGTGTGGTCTCGAAGGTGCGCAGATTACGGTTGTTAATGCCGAGCAGCGGGGTCTTCAGCTTCATCGCTGCCGTCAGTTCATCGCCATCGTGCACTTCCACCAGCACATCCATGCCCAGCTCCAGCGCACAGGCTTCGAGCTCGGCCATCAGCCCATGGTCGAGGGCGGCGACGATCAGCAGGATGCAATCCGCCCCCCATGAACGCGCCTGATAGACCTGATACGGATCGATGATGAAATCCTTGCGCAGCGCCGGGATGCTGCATGCTGCGCGTGCCTGCTTCAGGTAATCCGGCGCGCCCTGGAAAAAATTCACATCGGTCAGCACCGACAAACAGGCCGCGCCGTGCTGCGCGTAGCTTTGCGCGATCTCGGCCGGGCGGAAATCTTCACGCAAAACGCCCTTGGACGGCGACGCTTTCTTGATCTCGGCGATCACGCCGGCGCCGCCGGCGGCGATCTTGCTGCGCAGGCTTGCACCGAAACCGCGGATTTGCGCGCGCGATTCACGGTCGCTCTCGACGTCGCGGCGCAGGCTCGCATAGTCCTGGATTTTTTTGGCAGCCGCGACTTCGTCGGCCTTCACGTCCAGGATTTTGTTCAGGATGTCGGACATGCTTGTTTTTCCGGGTTCAGCTTATTTTGCGGCGAAGCCCTGCGTGAACTTCGCGAATTGTTCGAGTTTGGTTCGGGCGGCACCGGAGGCGATGGCTTCGCGTGCACGGACTACGCCATCGGCGATGCTGGCTGCGATGCCGCCGGCGTACAGCGCCACGCCCGAGTTAAGTACCACGATGTCGCGTGCCGGGCCGGTCGTGTTGTCGAGTGCCTCGCGGATTTTCTGCACAGACTCGGCTGACCCGGCCACCTTCAGGTTGCGGCTGGCGGTCATCTGCAGGCCGAAATCTTCCGGATTGATTTCCTATTCACGAATCTCGTCGTTCACCAGTTCACCGACCATGGTGGCCGCGCCGAGCGACGCTTCATCCATGTTGTCGCGCGCCCAGACCACCAGCGCATGTTTCGCGCCGAGGCGCTGCAGCACGCGCGCCTGTATGCCGACCAGGTCGGGGTGGAACACGCCCATCATGATGTTGGGCGCGCCGGCGGGATTGGTCAGCGGGCCCAGAATGTTGAAGATGGTGCGCACGCCCAGTTCCTTGCGCACCGGCGCTGCATGTTTCATGGCGGCGTGATGGTTGGGGGCGAACATGAAGCCGATGCCGGTTTCATCAATGCATTGCGCGACC
>JACCDX010603217.1_pt1 | contig 11644 bp, 10 predicted proteins | sample 7449681 | NCBI WGS metagenome assembly JACCDX01 (sample SAMN15323450, study PRJNA562643) | freshwater metagenome | isolation source: river surface water | place: USA:Blue River Watershed | collected 2017-08-18 | reverse complement strand
ACTTCGATCGATGAGTACTGTATTGTCAGTTGAGGACTGTTGAGATTTTTTCAGTGATTTTTGTAAGGGCGAAATCGTGGATTGATTGGCCAACACAGTTTGCGCTTCGGAAATAGGATTAAAACTCTGAACACTGTCTCCAAGGAGATAGAGCTCCACCAACTCTTTTTCGCGGATATAAAACCAATATCCATTTCCGGAACATACCTCATCATTGGGACCCAAGGATCCCTTCTTAAAATACTCCAAAACTTTATCTTTCGATAAAGGGCCGATGATTTGATGCATCGTCGTTCGAATGAGCCAATTTTTATCCGACATCGTGTTTGGACCCTATTAACAAAGTTTTTTCAAAGAAAAAATCCGATGAGTCCCTTCAAATCCTCATCATTAAACCGAAGCCCTGCACTGATGGTGCCGCTACGTTCTTTTCGAAGGGAATCTTCCAGTGCCCCCTTTCCATAAATGACATTCCAAATTTGCTTTTCCGCACTCAATCGCACATTGGGCCCTAGATTTTTTCGGTAGTCAAACGCTTCGAGAGTAAACTTCGTTCCAAAGTCTGGAATAAAATAGTCAAGGCCCACACCTCCGGTGGATTCAATAATCCCTCCACGTATGGCAAAATCGTGAATTTTTCTCCCCACCTGGGCATTAAAACGAAAGGTATCTTTTTCTCTTTCAGATTTTTGTTCAGTTACAGAAACCCCATTGGTGACAGTCACAGTTTCTTTCTCTTTGGTCGGACCGATTTCGGAAGTAGAAAGCCCCAATAAGTAAAAACGCTCAGGAGACGGATAAATTTTTAGGCCCACATCACTTTGCGCACCATCATTGGAATTAGCTCCCGTAAAAACTTCGAGCTCTGTGCGAATGGCATCAGCTTTCCCCACTAATTTTTTGACACTGGATAGAGTATCCTTCACCTGATCGGCGATTTCATCCTCCACCACCAGTTTTCCAATAGTGCCTTTTCCGCGTTTAACGTCAGCGACAATGTCTTTCAAATCACCAGTGAGTTTTTGAGTATTCCCCAAAATTGTTTTCACTTCGCTCATGGCCGAATCAGAATTGGTCTTATCCACTTGATAGGCGATTTCATAAGTGGCCGTTTCAATGTTCGAAATGAGGTTGTTAATTTTTTCTTCGTTATTGTTCATCGTGCGTTTCATCGTCTCCGTCAACTCTTTGGTATTTTGCACGACATCTTTAACGCCATTTAATATTGTCGTCACTGGAGGCTCTGCCCCTTCAGGCGCGAGAGACGATTTCAAACTTTTCACAATGACTTTCACATCCCCTAAAATTTCTGAAGTCTCTTTCACTAAATTTTCAATTCCAGCTGACTCTTCAGAATCTAAAAATGCATACTCCTTCAAAACGGTTTCAGAATCACCCAAAAATATTTCTAAATATTTGTCTCCGAGAAACCCCACGGTTTTTACTTTCAGTTTAGAATTTTTTGTCACCCGAATTTTTTTAAGGATTTCAAACTTAATGAGCGCTTGATTCCCTTCCAACTGAATGTCGAGTATGCGCCCTGCACTGATCCCTGCGACTTTAATAGGTGTCTTGGGGAATATTCCCGATGCATCTTTAATGATGGTTTGGTATGTGCGATACTCCCCAAATCCCGATTGGTTTGAAGTGATTTTTAAAGACATGATAACGATAGCGACAATTGTGGCCAAGGCCATTAGTCCAACTTTAATTTCACTCATTGTTCTCTATCCTCTTTTATTATTCTCAATGTTGATCAATGCTATAATCTTAAAAATTCCATGACCAAAGGGTGTTGGGATTTTTTAAATTCTTCAACGGGTAAATATTCTACAATTCTACCACGGTCCAAAAAGGCGATATAGTCAGAAATTTCTAACGTGGCTTTGATGTCGTGGGAAATGATGATGGATGTCAAACCATCGCGGCTGGAATCCATGGTGTGTTCTTTGGAAGTTTGCACGATGAGATCGTTGACCATTTTGGTCGTGATGGGGTCAAGCCCTGTTGTTGGTTCGTCGTAGAGCATGATGTGGGGGCTCAAAGCTAATGCTCTGGCAAGCCCCACTCTTTTCCGCATCCCTCCCGAGAGTTCAGAAGGCAATCGTCCAAAAGACTCCGGTTTAAGTCCGACGGCCAACAGCAATTTTTCCGCGCGGGCGTTCATCTCACTTTTACTCATTTTCGAAAATTCTTTTAAAGGGAATTCCACATTTTGAATGGACGACATGGAATCAAAAAGCGCTGCATACTGAAAAAGCATTCCAAAATTTCTTCGAAAATCTCTTTTTTCAAATTCATCCAATTCATTCAAATCTTGCCCTAATACGATGACTTTTCCCGACGTGGGCCTCACAACACCCAGAATATGTTTCAACAATGTTGATTTCCCCGCTCCGGAAAATCCCAAGATTGTGGTGATCTTATTTTTGGCAATATCAAAATTTAAGCTGTCTAAAACTTTTTGTTCACCAAAAATTTTCGTGACGTTTTGTAAAGAGATGGCCGGGTTATCAAACTTCATAAAATTCTCACTAAGTAAATCGTTAGAAAGTAGTCGAGAATCAACACTGAAACCATACCCCAAATCACCGCTAAATTCGTTCCGCGGCCAACGCCCTCTGCACCTTTCTCAACTTGAAATCCAAAATAAGTTCCGATGACAGAAATCACAAAGCCAAATACAAATGCTTTGATAATCCCTTGCCACATATCCGCGACGTGCATAAATTCTGAAAGTTTGGAAAAAAAGAGTGCTTCATCAATCATCAAAGTGGTGGTTCCCACAGCATAGGCACCCAAGTTCCCCACCAATAAAAAAATCACGGAAAGCATTGGAAGGGCCAAAGTCCCGGCGAGAATTCTTGGAACTCCCAAATACTGAATGGAGTTAATTCCCATGACTTCTAAAGCGTCGACTTGTTCAGTCACTTTCATTGTACCAATTTGTGCTGCCATGGCCGATCCTGCCCGCCCTGCAACAATTAGACCGCTGAGCACGGGGGCTAATTCTTTAGAGAGCCCGATGGCGACAATTGCTCCGACTAATGAGTCCACATTGATGAGCTTAAATCCAAAATAGGTTTGGGTGGCCAACACCATCCCCGTAAATGTTCCCGACAAGAGAATAATCAATAAACTTTTGTTGCCAATAAAAAACAGCTGTTCAAAAAATAATCGGAATCGAAAAGGAGGTTTGAAGGTCCAATAAAAAACTCTGGCCAAATACTTGGCCATACTCCCCATTCCCTCAATGGCTTCTATAATAGTGCGTCCAAGGTTTTCAACCCATGTAACAAAACGATTTTTCAAAAAAAGGAATACGCTGGTGATCACAGAAATTTTTTCGGCCATAAATATGTTTTCCTAAAAAAGGCTATTCAACAATTTAATAAGAAAAGTTACGCCATGTAAACTCTTGGCACGCGAGGTAACAAAGAACAAAAAATTTCATATGGAATTGTCTTTGTCTGTCGGGAAAATTCTTGAAAATCATTGGGAGAGACCCCCCATATGGGGAACATTTCTTGGGCAAAAATTTTCCCTCGAGCCTCTATGGGAAAAAGAACTTGGCACATATCCATATTTACCCGCCCGGTAATCACCCCTCTTTGCCCATTGAGCGTCAAGTGCGCTCCACCATAACGGGTGGAGAAACCATCACCATACCCTATGGCCAACAGGGCAACAACTCCATCGTGAGGAGTTGGTGTTGATCCATACCCAATGGGAGTGCCTTTTTTGACTTCAAAGGTTCTCAATATATAAGTTTCCAACTGAGATATGATTTTCCCTCGAAATTGACTTTTATGCTGATACTGATCCATGAGGCTCGTCGGTCCATACATCATAAGGCCTGGACGAACGTGAGTTTCTTCGACATTTGTCAATTGCTCTATGGCGCCTGAGTTAGCCATGGAACTTCGTTCAATGTGTATGCCGTGATCCATCAACAACTTTTTACTTTCGAGAAATCGTTCTCTCTGCCACACGTTGCGGTTGTTTTGGTCCATGGGGTAGGAGCCATTGGCATAATGGCTCATGAGATGAAAAATTGATTTCACTCCATGGGATTTTAAAAGCACAATGGCCTCTTCCAATTGATCGAGGCTAAGCCCCAAACGATTCATGCCGGTGTTTAACTTTAAGCAGATGGGCAATTGGCGGCATTCTGGGTGGGTTAAAAGAAACTTGATCTCACTCATGTTGGAGAGGACGGGGATGAGCTTTTTATCCAGATACACATTGATGCGATCCTGATGCTCCAATTGTATGTCGGAAAACACGTAAACATCACAATCGATGTCTTCCAACTCTTCGCGAATTTTTAATGCTTCAAAAACACTGGCACATCCATACTCGGTGATTTTCAACTCTTCATAGGCATAACGCACCAAAGGGATCATCCCATGGCCGTATCCATCGGCCTTCACCATAAAAAGCACATTGGCCTTGGGTGCCAATCGTTTCACTTCTAAAAAATTTGATTTGAGGTGATCGAGTTTGACGATTAATCGGCTTCTAAACTTCATAGCGGCTCTTGCCCCAAATAAGCTCATTGGTTTTTAAGCGATTGGCCTTATCTCGTGCCAACTTTTCGCGGAGTAAATCCTCTGGATTTAACTGAACTTCATTTAAAAAATCAATGATTCCATAACTGGAAAGAGGCAATTGTCGAACCTTGGGAGTGACCTGTTGAATCAGCCAAGAAATATCGTCGGCAAAATATTTTCCGTAGGGAAATCCCAAAGAAAATTCTTTTAGGCGGTGAAAAAAAAGATCTGCTTCCGAGCTATCGACCAAAAATCCCATGGTTTTAAGACTGATCTCCATGGACATGATGGGTTTTCGCCAATCAATTTCCAGTCGAGATAAAAAGTCAGAATAAAAATTCTCAAAATAAAACCTCATGGTCTTTTTCTTTTTGATCAATTCAAACAGACTGGTGAAATCAATGACGATCAATTCTTTTTTGGACAAATTCACAATGGGAGTTTGTCGCGTGTGTTCAGCATGAATATTTTGATCGATCAAATCTAATATTTTTAGGTTGGGCAATTTTTCTACGGATTGCGAATGCATATCCATACGCTTCATTTGAAAATAAAGATAAATACCATTCAAAAATTCTTCCACCACTTGCCAATCCACACCATTAAAAAAGGATTCGATGGGTGATTTTATAAAAATGACTTTTTGGGGGCGATTGCTATGGCCATTTAAATACAGTGAAATGAGGTTTCCCCCCATGATGTCCGTGGCCATGGACGTCGTCATGCTCAAGAGTTTCGCATCAAAGCCTGGGCCTTCGGGTTTTGAAAGCCAAATATGATTGATCTGACGAAATTTTACCCCTACATTGGGAGGGCATAGTATGTGATGCCCATTGGGCGCTAATTCAAAAGCCGTGTACTCTTGGATTTCTGGAATACTCTCGATAAATGTTTGTAAAGCTTTATGAAAATCATTGTGTTTTTTTAACTCCACTCCATGCTTTAAAAAATTCATCCCGTAATTTTGATAAAAATTTTCTTCGAATTTTTTTAACTGATCATCATTTTGATGGCGTTTGTCGTTTTGCAATTCTAAAATTTGGCGATTTAAATTTTTATTATGTTCACGCAATTGATGGACATCCATAAATCGTTTTAAGCAGGAATCCAACTGCTCATTCAAGGGGGTATCATCGGTCAACACTCCGAGATGCAAAAACTCTTGCGTGGACGTTTTCAGAGGCCCTGCTTGTTTGGGAGCATAAAAAATAATCGATAATTTTTGTGACGCGATCAAAGGATGGTGAATCAGTGAATGGGTCAGTGTATTCATCAAACGCACGTCGATCACCAAACAGTGCAACGAATCTTCTTCCGTTTGTTGAAAAATCATATCCAGATTTTCATACACCGTAGGCATAAATTGATGGGCACGAAAGTATTGGGACAATTGTAAAATTTTACTGTGGTCATTTAAGAGAATTCCCAACTTCAGCATGCTGTGATTTTCAGTGGTACTCCCAACGAAAGTCATCGATGCTTTATTGACTAAGGTCGTTGCAGGCGATTTTGATGCCGTGGCAGTGTGTAAAGTCATTTCTATCATCCTTGATTGAAAACTATACTTGGATCAGTATTACTCAAAAATATCTTACCATAGACTAGGGAAAAATTTGAAATTTTTCATCAATAATGCAATCTGCTTTTTGATAAAAAACTTTTCTCTGCTCATAGATCATTTGCAATTCTGCTTTATGGAGCATACTTTGAGGTTCATCATTGAGAGCTATACTTTGTAACCATGGCCTAAACAGTGGCCGTGAGTTGACTGTATCCAACAAAACTCTTTGCAGGCACATTTCAAAAGGAGTATTCATACAGGATAAAAGAATGTTGAGTGCAACTTTATGCCGTTCAATTTGCTCAACTAATGACTCATTGAGGCTTCCTCCCCCCAAAGATATGATTAAACGTTCTTCTCGACGTTCTTCACTTTGAAGGGCCATTGAATGGAAAAAAAATTGGCGAAAATAATCCTCTTCTAAAGAACGAAATTCTGCCCACCCATGGCGATTGATAAAGTCTTCAATGGATTGTGCTCCTCGAGGTATGATCATGCCCTTTAAGATCTCTTCATCAGAATCGCGCACTCTGTAGTCTTGAAAATGGGGATGGCCGACAAGTTGTTTTGCAAACGTCGATTTTCCTGAACCACCAAATCCACAGATTAAGATGAGACGCGCTTTGGCAAGTTTATTGAAGACTTGAAGAGGTATGGTATCTGCCATTGAAGTTGTAATCCTGACCTATTGAACACTTATTAATTTTTACTTTACCATGAGTATAAGCTTTGTTAATAATTTACTCCAATTCTTTAAAGGACTCACTGACTCATGCGCGATCATCACCACCCAATCCAAAAAAAACTCCCCGCTATTATGAATCTCAAAGAAATGAGTGTGGATGTGGAGGACCAATACAATGTTTCACTCGAGACCCCCTGGGTGAAAGACCTCTTGAATGAATTGGAAGAAGACAACGACGGTGAGACATCACAAATGGAAAGTCGCTTGGCGATTACTTTAAAAATCGCGCTGCGTTCCCCAAAATATTACGGAGACTATGTCACCATCAAGTCCCACATACAATGCAACTACTCCACCCCTTGCATTCGCTGTTTGGCACTCACAAACCAAAGTATTGATGTATCCGTGAATGGAGTTTTTTTACACGAATCTTTCTCAACGAAAGAAGAATACCAAGAACTTTCCAGTTACTTTATTGAAAATGAAGAGATGGAATTGTACTACCATAAAAAGGGGCAGGTGGATGTGAAGGAATTCATCCACGAACAAATTTATATTGAGAAAGAGGCTTTTCCAAAGTGTCAAGGCCAGTGTGTGAATCCAGTTTTATTCTAAACGCCACTGAAAAACCCTTGATTCTTTAGAGAAAATATTATAAAGATTTACATCTGTTTTATTTTTGAAAAATATTTTTAATAACTTATTATTTGACTTTAGTTCATTCAACCAAGAATCAGCTAAATTTTTCGGAGTAGATTATGGCAGTTCCTAAGAAAAAAACATCAGTATCAAGAAAAGGTTTAAGACGAGCTGGTCAGCATCATAAACTCTATAGAAAACATCCAATGAGCTGTTCGAACTGTGGATCTCACACGATGCCCCACACTGTTTGCCCTGCTTGTGGTTTTTACAAAGGGAAAGCAGTTGTTGAAATGAAATCAAAAACTGAAGACGAAACTCCAGCGGAAGCATAGGCCAATCATCGGCCTGGCCCAATGCTAGAAATGAAAACATAAAATTGTGATCGAATAAAAAAGCCCTGAAACCCAGGGCTTTTTTTATGGAAAAATTCAACAAGGAAGGTTCTATGCATAAGGCAAAAATCTTGGGAACAGGAATGTATGTACCCAAAAAAGTTGTCACCAACACTGATCTTGAATCCATAGTACAAACCTCTCACCAATGGATTTTAGAACGAACAGGAATTTCCGAGCGTCGCATTTGCTCCACAGAAGGAGGAGAATTCCCCACGGATATGGCCTATCATGCCACGCAAATGGCTTTGAACAATGCAGGCCTTCAACCCAATGATATCGATCTCATCATCTTTGCCTCCGTGACTCCCGATGTGAAACTCCCCAACTCCGCATGCATCCTTCAAGTCAAACTAGGAATGACCAACAATTGTGCCTGCCTAGATATTTCCGTGGCCTGCTCCGGGTTTGTCTATGGAATCAATATGGCCAACTCTTTTATTAAAACTGGCCTCTTCAAAAATGTTTTAGTGGTAGGCTCAGAAATGCTCTCCAGAGAAGTGAATTGGAAAGATCGCAACACCTGCATCCTCTTTGGGGATGGTTGTGGTGTGGCCATCATTGGACGAAATACTGACACTCAAAACTCAGGGGAACTTCCCTCCGAAATTCTCTCATCCATTCTGAACTCAGACGGTACCGGAGGGGAATTTTTTGATCAACCCATTGGTGGATCTGTAACGCCAATCACCGCCAAACACCTCGAGGAAGAAACTCACTTTATGCAAATGAAAGGCAAAGAGATGTTTAAAGTGGCCACGCGTACTCTCGCTGAAAATGGAAAAAAAGTTTTAGACATGGCCAATATCAAGGCTGAAGAGCTGAACTGGATTGTGCCTCATCAAGCGAACATCAGGATCATTGAAACTACGGCCAATCTCCTTGGAGTCAGCATGGAGAAAATGATCGTGAACATCGAAAAATACGGCAATACTTCAGCGGCAACGATCCCCATGGCCTTTCACGAAGCCATCACTGATGGGCGGATTAAACGAGGCGACTTGGTGCTGTTTGATGCCTTTGGAGCAGGGCTGACTGCAGGAGCAACTCTTTTACGATTCTAATTAAGGACATTTTTATGACACAAAATAAAACCGTTACCCTCATTTTTCCAGGACAAGGCTCACAATACGTGGGGATGGCAAAACATTTAGAACATAAATACGAACACCTCTTTACTCTTGCAAATTCTACCCTGGGCTTTGATTTAAAGTCGCTGATGTTTGAAGGCCCAGAGGACAAACTTAAACTCACAGAGTTCACTCAGCCGGCCATCGTTACTCATTCTTACCTATTATTTTTAGAAATAGAAACTCTACTTAAAAAACATGGGATTCAAATTAAACAGGTTTTAGGTCACTCCGTTGGTGAATACTCTGCTCTCCTCGCTGCAGGTGTTTTAGATTTTCCCAGTGCGATCAAGGCCGTTCATTGGCGAGGAAAATTCATGCAAGAGGCCGTGCCTGAGGGGCTTGGGAGTATGGTTGCCTTATTGAAAGTTCCTGAAGACGTTGCCATCGCGGCTTGCAAAGCATCTTCCCAAGAGAACTCGGTGGTGATGCCCGCGAATTTCAACGACCCAAGTCAAATAGTTATTTCCGGCCATAAAGACGCTTGTGAACGGGCTGTGCTGTGGCTCAAAGACAATTTTCAAGATGCCCATCGCGCCATCCCTCTCAATGTCTCTGCACCATTTCATTCATCGTTGATGAAGCCTGCCAGTGAACGTTTAGAGCAAGTATTTCAAGAGTTTCCATGGAAAACGAACACTCTCCCCTACATCGCCAATATCGATGCCTCATACTATGGTGAGAATACTCATCCAAAGACAATTCAAAAGAACCTGATCCTTCAGGCCTATGGCCCGGTTCAATGGACTCAGTCCATCCTTTCAACGCTCTCAAAAGTTGAAGGCGAAAATGAAATTTTCATCGAAGTTGGGCCGTCAAAAGTCTTGGCAGGCCTCGTGAAAAAAATCGATAAAAACTCTAAAGTTTTAGCCTTGGATCAAGACAGTGTACATGACAGCATGGAAGAAGAATTATTAAAATTATGGATGTGATTCTTATTTTTTATAATAAGACTTCCACTCTTTTTTAAAATAATCGTAGTAGGCCTGAACTTTAAAATCATCGCCGAGAAGTGTTCGCAAGTCCTCTCGAAACTTCAATTCTAATTTTTTCATGTCATTGAGGTTGGAAGAAAAATTTCCTTGATGAGTTTTTTTCAAGATGATTTGCAAATCAGAAATAAACTTTGATTCTAAAGAAATAAATTTAATCATCACAGTATCTTTTAAATCCAATTTATAAATAAAATAATCGTTAAGACGAGAAATCCAATAGGTATAAAATTTTTTATCTGCCTTTTTTTCTAAAAATAGATTGGTGTAAAGTAAGTTCTCCACATAGCTATCTTTAAATTCAGCAGTCATTGCGAGTTCGAGCGGTTTAGGCCGAGACTTTTCAATTCCTGATTGAATCTCTTTTTCTAAAGAATTCTCAGTGAACATTGAAAGGAAAAAATTCCTTGGAGTAAGAATCATCTGGGGAAACATAAAAAGGAACATGAGACTGGCAACGCCAACGGCCATAATTTTTTTCTTTCTCTTTTCAAATTGATGAACATGTTTTGCGTCTTTGAGTATTTTTTCAAAATGGTTTTTCAAATGGTCACTTTCGGGATGTGATTTTTCTAAATGTGCATCGAGTGCTGCTCCGTAAGCAAAAGAGCAAATTTCCTCAATAGACTCATCACTGACAAATTGAGATTTATGGGACTCTAAAACCTTTTGGACCTTTGAACTCAACGTTTCCGCTAATTTTTTCCCCAGAGACAATCTTTGAGCATGAATTTGATTTTCCAAATCTTTATTCATAACTTGAAAACGATCTTCGAGATCTTGGGATTTTTTTTGATAATTCAATTCAAGAGCAAAAAATTCATGATTTTTCTGAAGGAGTTTTTCATCCAACTCTCTCTTCTTGACCTCCATGTCTTCAATCCTTTGATTCATCCCCTCCATTTTTTTTTCATGGGACATTTGAAACGATTGAATTTTTTCTGAAAGTTCTAAATATTTTTTTTCAGTTTCTATAATTTGATTTTTTAATTTTAATTCATCTGACAAAAGATGATTGTAGGCATTTTTTTTATTTTGAATTGAATTCTCTAACTCTTTTACAATTTGCCCTAAAGAGACAATCGTATGTTCTAAATTTCCTTTTTCCAAAACCAGTGTATCCAGTGTGTTTTTTAAATTTTGAAGTACTTCTGATTTCTGCTTTGAATCACGTTGAAATTTTTCAAAGTAATCTGACTCTTCTTTTCGAAGTCTGGACTCAAGACTTAAAAGCTGATCGGTCAAATTTTGGATTTCCTCATTCATAAATTGAATATCTTGGCCGAGCTGTTCTTTTACAGAATGAAGATCTTCCGATTCTTTTTTATGTTGAAAAAGTTTTTTTTCAATATAGATCAGTTCTTCTAACCGCCCTTCCTTTTCAGCTTGAAACTTACGTTGATCATCATCATTTTTCTTGATCAACAATTGATCATAGACATTGAGAACAATTTGCACGTTGGATTTTTTTGAAATTCCAATGGCCTCTCCTGGATTCACGATCATGGGATTGTCAGGGGTGAGTTGGTACCCTTTGTAATAAGTTCCATTGGTAGAGTTCAGATCGAGGATGATAAATTTTCCATTGATATACTTGATACGCAAATGTTTAGAACTCACCATTTCATGATGAATGACAAGATCACACTTTTGACTACGGCCAACAAAAAAATCTGGAGAAAATAGAGT
>JACCDX010203484.1_pt1 | contig 11644 bp, 13 predicted proteins | sample 7449681 | NCBI WGS metagenome assembly JACCDX01 (sample SAMN15323450, study PRJNA562643) | freshwater metagenome | isolation source: river surface water | place: USA:Blue River Watershed | collected 2017-08-18 | reverse complement strand
TTCTTTTCGATAATATGTATTGCATTTGGATTTTGTGATAACCATTTCCAAATGACTTTATCAGTATTTTGTTCCAAAATATCGATTGCATTAGGATTTGCTGAAAAATTTACCCAATTAATGTTGGAATTTATGTTAAAAATAGGTTTATACATCCTTATTAAACATGATGTTATAATTTACTTGTTTGATAAATAAGTACTTAAATAAATCAATTTTTTTGTTCTCAAATTAAATTTATGTTAATTGATATTGGCTTAATAGGGTAGCTAAATTAATCATATGCTTGTCACACAAACGCCGTAAACGTATTGGATGAAATACGTACTCTAAAAGCTCACGTTTTAGGGGTTCCATCTGTTTTCTCATCGCTTTATGATCTAATGGTGCAAATAAATGAATTGCATTTGGATTTTTCGATAAATATTCCCAATTAATTTTCTCCAAGTTCTTTTCAAAAATATGTATTGCATTTGGATTTGTCGATAATAAACGCCAACTGACATTGTCAAGATTATTTTCAATAATATGAATTGCATTTGGTTTTAATGATAAAAATTCCCAATAAATCTTGTCCATATTCTTTTCAAGAATATGAATTGCATTTATATTCGTTGTTAATCTTATCCAATCAATTTTATCAAGATTATTTTCAATAATATGAATTGCATTTGGATTTCCCGATAAAACACTCCAGTCAACTTTATCTAAATTTTTTTCTAAAATATGTATTGCATTTGGATTTCCCGATAAAACGCTCCAGTCAACTTTATCCAAGTTCTCTTCGAGAATACTTATTGCATTTATATTCCGAAACAAAGTATACCAATAAACTTTATCCAAGTTCTCTTCGAGAATACGTATCGCATTTGGATTTAGTGATAATTTATACCAATAAACTTTATCAAGATTATTTTCAATAATATGAATGGCATTGGGATTTGCAGACAATTCATACCAATCAACTTCATCCAAGTTTTTCTCAATAATGTGTATTGCATTTGGATTGCATGATAAATAACCCCAGCAATCAATTTTATCTAAATTATCTTCAATAATGTGCATTGCATTTGGATTTGATGATAAATAATTCCAATTAACATTTGGATTTATATTAAAAATAGGTTTATACATTCTTATTAAATATGTTTTTATAATTCACTTGTTTGACAAATAAGTACTTAAATAAATTAATTTTTTATTCTTTAAATCAAATTTATGTTAATTAATATTGGCTTAATAGTGTGGCTAAATCAACTGAAAGCTTATCACACAAACGCCGTAAACGCAACGGATGTAATAGATACTCTAAGAGCTCCTTTTTAAGGGGCTCTATCTGCTTTTGCATTGCTTGATGGTTTAATGGTGCTAATAAATGGATTGCATTTGGATTTATTGATAACTCAATCCAATTATTTTTATCCAAGTTTTCTTCAATAAAATGTGTCGTATTTTGATTTAGTGACGAGTAAAATAAATTAATTTGTTCTGAGTTTTTTTGAAAAATACAATGTGCATCTCGATCCATAAGTATGTAATATAGTTTTAGTTTATCTGGATTTTTTCTAAGAATGTTTGTTGCATTTGGATTTGACCATAATACATTCCAAATTATTTTATCTAAATTTTTCTCAAGAATGTGGATTGCGTTCCTATTTGTTGATAATCCCCACCAATCGATTTTATCAATATTTTGTTCAAGAATCTCTATTGCATTTGGATTGTATGATAATTCTCTCCAACTAATATTTGGATTTATACTAAAAATAGGTTTATACATCATTATTTAATATGGTTTTATAATTCACTTATTTGATAAATAAGTACTTTAATAAATCAATTTTTTTATTCTTTAAATTTATGTTAATTGATATAGGCTTATTAATGTAGTTAAATCAACAAAAAGCCTATCACATAAACGTCGTAATCTTAACGGATGAAATATATGTTCTAAAAGCTCCTTTCTAAAAGGTTCTATTTGCTTTCTCATGGCCTCATGATTTAAAGGTGCCAATATATGGATTGCATTTGGATTGTCCGAAATATGGTACCAAGTAATTTTATCTAAATTCTCTTCGAGAAGATGGATTGCATTGGGATTTTCTTCTAATCCCCACCAACAAATTTTATCAAAATTATCTTCAAGAATATGAATTACATTTGGATTTTGTGATAAATAATACCAATCGACTTTATCCAAGTTCTTTTCAATAATGCTTGTTGCATTTGGATTATGTGATAAATAACTCCAATCTACTTTATCAATATTTTGTTCCAAAATATTAATTGCATTTGGATTATATGACAAATATTTCCAACTAACTTTATCCAAGTTCTCTTCCAAAATATGTATGGCATTTGGATTAAATGATAACTCCACCCAATCAACTTTATCCAAATTTTGTTCTAAAATATGAATGGCATTTGGATTACGTGATAAATATTTCCAACTAACTTTATCCAAATTCTCTTCGAGAACACGTATTGCATTTGGATTTCCTGATAACAAATTCCAATTAACTTTATCAAGGTTCGCTTCAAAAAAATGTGTTGCATTTGGATTTTGAGATAATCCGATCCAATTAACTTTCTCCCAGTTTTTTTCAATAATATGAACTGTATTTGGATTTCTTGATATCCAAAACCAATCAACTTTATCAATATTTTTTTCAAGAAGATATATTGCATTTGGATTTTTATTCCACGATAGCCATGGCCAATCAATTTTTTCAATATTCTCTTCAAGAACATATGATGCATTTTTATTTCGTGATAATGCATTCCATTCTGTTTTAGGATTTAAATTAAAAATAGGTTTATACATTATCAATTAAATATAAATATCAACAACAATATTTATCCAATATCAGTATAAAAAATAAATCAATTTTTTTATTTTTATAATGTTATGAAGTTCAACCATAATAGGTTAATAGGGTACCTAAATCAACGGAAAGCTTATTGCTAAGTCGCCGTAATCGCGACGGACGAAAAACATGCTCTAAAAGCTCATTTCTAAAAGGTTCTATCTGCTTTCTCATAGCATCATGGTTTAAAGGTGCCAATAAATGAATCGCATTTGGATTTCTAGATAAAGATTTCCAATTAACTCTGTCAGTATTTTTTTCCAAAATATGAATTGCACATGGATTTGCTGATAATTCTCTCCATTTAACTTTATCAAGATTCTTTTCAAGAATGTGAATTGCATTTGGATTACTTGATAATTCACGCCAATCAACTTTATCGAGATTCTTTTCAAGAATATCTATTGCATTTGGATTTTCTGATAACCAATACCAATCAACTTTTTCAATATTTTTTTCCAAAATATGCATTGCATTTGGATTTTTAGACAAATATTCCCAATTAATGTCAGGATTTATATTAAAAATAGGTTTACACATTTTTACTAAATATGGTGTTATAATTTAACTGTTTGATAAATAAGTACTTTAATAAATCAATTTTTTATTCTTTAAATTTATGTTAATTGATATTGGCTTAATAGGGTTGCTAAATCAACGGAAAGCTTAACACACAAACGTCGTAAACGCAACGGATGTAATACATACTCTAAAAGCTCATTTTTAAATGGCTTTATTTTTTCACGCATCGCTTTGTGATCAAGTGGTGCTAATAAATGAATTGCATTTGGATTATGTGATAACCAATCCCAGTCAATCTTATTAACATTATTTTCAAGAATACGAATTGCGTTTGGATTTTGCGATAATCCTTTCCAATCAATCTTGTCAATATTTTTTTCGAGAATATGAATTGCATTGGGATTTTTTGATAATCCATACCAATTTACTTTATGAAGATTCTTTTCAAGGAGATGAATTGCATTTGGATTTGATGATAAATAAGGCCAATAGATTTCATCTAAATTCTTTTCAATAATATGAATGGCATTTGGATTTGTCGATAAATTTACCCAATTAATTTTATCAAAATTTTTTTCAATAATATGTATTGCATTTGGATTGAATGATAAACATAGAAAATCAATTTTATCCATATTTTGTTCCAAAATATGAATTGCATTTGGATTTTTTGATAATGACCACCATACGATCTTATCAAAGTTCTTTTCAAGAATATGAATTGCATTAGGATTTTCTGGTAACCAATACCAATTTACTTTATCAAGATTATCTTCAATAATATGTATTGCATTTGTATTCCATGACAAACGATTCCAATTAACACTTGGATTTATATTAAAAATGGGTTTATACATCCTTATTAAATATAACAATTAACACAACACATATATTAATATAATATTTATAAATATAATATAAGTATTAAAATAAATCAATTTTTTTTATGTTTTTTTCAATATAAAAAGATATCTATAAAAAAATCCATATAATAAAAAAATTAAAATTCCGTCTCATTTTAGTAATATACCGTATTATAGTATATATTTTGGTTCATTGTATATGACATGTATTTCGCTAAAAGAATTGAATAAAATACTTTCTCAAAAAGATACACATGAAAAGAATAAATATTTTGACTTTCCTCTTATATTAAATTTATCGATATTTGCAACTAGTAAAGTATTTTTTCTCTTAATAACAAGCTATTATTGTACAAGTATATTAGAAAAAATTGATTCTTTAAAATCCTAAACTCTTTTATAATAAATTATATCATACATATTTTTATCTTACAAATAATAAAGAATGAAAAAAGATATATATAAAGCATTTCTTTATCAACATCTTATTGATAAAGGAACTGAAGTTAAAAAAGTTGGTGTTGATTATGACGATTCAATCTTATTGAGTGATATTCCATTTAAAAAAAATAGTATCAATTACTGCGATTTTAAACGCATTATTTTCAGAAAAGATTTTCAAAGAGTGATTGAGGAGGGTGATATTCCATTTGGGATCACACATGTCGTTTTTGACCGTGATTACATTAAACCATTGAAGAAAGGTGCTATTCCCAATTCAGTTGTTGAATTAACCTTAACCGGAAATTTTTCAGTATATGATTCTCCGAAGAATTGTTTTATTCCACCTAGTGTCAAAAAACTTACTATAAAGTGTAATGGAACAGTGTGTGCTTTTTGCCCCGATATACACACTATACCGAATGGCTTAATACCCAATACGGTTAAAGAGCTAATTATAGAAACAGAAGTATATTTACGGGAAAATTCCATACCATATGGTGTAAAAGTATTATCCATAAAGAGATTAGAGAATTATTTATATGAAGGAAAAAGAGTAATACCCAATTCTGTCGTTAATTTAACGATTAAAAATATTATTATACCCGTTAAACCCGATTATTTGCCACAAAATTGCATCAAAAAAATCACATTAAATTACATCGAAAAGAACGAAACTCTAGTTCCCGGATTTATTCCAAAAGGAGTTATTGATATTGTTTTTGGTGATTTGTTTAATATAGATTTGGTAATTGGATCAATACCAAAAAGCGCAATTAGCGTCTCATTTGGAGGCAGATTTGACAAAATCCTAAAGGGAGGGGTCTTATCTATAGGGCTAAAAAAAATAAAATTCGGGCATCAATTTAATCAAAAATTATTACCAAATATTATTCCACACACTGTCGAAGATATTGTATTTGGTGATATGTTTGATAAACCACTTGGAAAAGGAGTTATACCTCGAAATGCTAAATCAGTCGTATTTGGCAATAACTTTTCGCAATATTTAGATGAAGGGACTTTTCCATATGGATTAAAAAAATTAATATTTGGGTTTAGATATAATAATGAGATAGTTAAAGGATTGATTCCACCTACTGTTGAATATTTGTCTTTTGGATTTAATTTCGATAAAATCATTGAGAAAGGTGTTATACCAGAGAGTGTTATATACGTCATATTTAATGGTCTTTTTGAACAATCGATTGAAGGAATATTTCCGGTTAATCTTAAATATTTGAAATTTGAGCTTTTCAAGGGAACCATTAAAGGAGGAATTTTACCTCCAAATTTAACACATTTGATTTTAGGCAAAACATACGATGAAGAATTGGTTCCAGGTGATCTACATGATTCGTTAATCTATATAGATTTTGGAGATTCATTTAGAAATAGACCACAAGGAACAATAATTGGTCCCGATATGGAAAATACTGAACTTCCCAATGGCATCATTCCATCTAGTGTAATATACTTGTCAATTGGTAATTATTTTTCCAAAAAGATAAATTTTAATACACTTCCTAATCTATCTCATTTACTGATTGATAAGTCGAGTTGTGAATTTGTGCTTCCACGTGGAGATAAAAATATATCATCATACGATTTTTATGTTGGAGTTGTTGGGAATAATAATTTTTTTTCAACTCGTAGTGATTATACTGCAATATATTATTATATTAATAACATAAAAATAAAGATAGAGAATGGTGACATTGCAAAATTCAATATGTATATGAGCAATATAACAGAGAATGATTTGAAGGGAAATATCATTCTTCAAGAACTTTCTCAAAAAGTATTGGCACCGGAGCGTTTAATGAAACTGTCTAAAAAATACGGTATTTCTTTCATGGAAATATTGGATTTATATTGATGTAAAAAAATTGATTTATTTTTTTTCATTTAACTATTTATAATTGTAAAATACCATAAAACAATACAATAAAATGGACAAACAGATTGATTTATTTAAAACTTTTTTGTATAATTGTACTGATTTTATTAAAAGCAATAAAAACAAAAATAAAAATAAAAATACTTTCATATATGATTCTAATGAACCACTAAAAGCAGGTGTTATACCAGATGGTACTACTGAACTTATTTTCGGAGATTCTTTTAATCAACCATTAGAAAAAGGTATTATACCTAACAGTGTTACTCGTGTTACTTTGGGAAAGAATTTTAATCAACCATTAGAAGAAGGTATCATACCAAATAGTGTTACTTATATTATTTTTGGATGGTATTTCAATAAACGACTAAAAAAAGGTGATATACCAAATAGTGTTACTCATATTATTTTTGGATTTAATTTTAATCATTTATTAGAAGAAGGTATTATACCAAATGGTGTTACTCATATTATGTTTGGATCGTGTTTTAATCAACTATTTAAAAAAGGTGTAATACCAAATAGTGTTACTCATCTTATGTTTGGATGGAGATTCGATCAACCATTATATAATATAATATCTAAAAATATCATTTGTTTAATATTGTTTGAAGAATACCCATATAAAAATTCATTTAAAAATAACAATACATTACTTTGTTATTATACAATAAATTGTTATATGAAATATAATAAAATATCATTAAAAAATATGATACAAATTTATGAATATATCAATGATAATTTAACAGAAGATAAGCTTATTGGAAAAGTTATCTTTAAAGAACTTACAGAAAAAGTACTGCACCCTAATAGATTAATGAAAATTTGTAATGAATATAAAGTAGATTTTGCTGACTTATTATGCAATTATATAAAAAATTGATTTATATTTTTATTGAACATAAACGATAAAACGATATGTTAAACATTTAGGATTTTAATGTATATTATAAAAAATTTTTTGTTAACATTTTTTTTGTTAACAGAAAATAAAAAAATGATTTTTATTTTGACTTAAAATTAAATTATACTAATTTGAATACCATACATAATTTATAATGACTGAAGAGAGATATCAATTTGAAAAGTACATTGCTACTGTAGATAATGTTAGAGAGATTGTTAATGAGTTTGGAGTTGCTATTATACCAGGTCTTTTAGATAATAATGAGTGTGATAATATGGTAAGTGGAATGTGGGACACATTAGAGCATTGGACGCAAAATTGGGAGATACAGATACGTCGCGATAATCCCGAATCATGGAGAGGAATAAGAGATCTATTTCCTAAACATTCCATGCTTATTCAACAATATGGCCTTGGACAAGCGCAGTTTATATGGAATTTGAGAGAAAACCCCAAATGCATCGAGATTTTTGCAAAAATATGGAATTGCAAGAAAGAGGATTTATTAGTCAGTTTTGACGGAGCATCTTTCCATATGCCACCTGAAGTAACAAAGATTGGATGGCTACGTAATAAATGGTATCATACTGACCAGAGTTATACAAGAAATGATTTTGAGTGCATCCAGAGTTGGGTAACGGGATTTGACGTTAATGAAGGTGATGCCACTTTAGGCTTTTACGAGAAGAGTCATCTTTATCACAAAGATTTTGCAAAGAGATTTAACATGACTGATAAGGATAATTGGTTTAAATTGGAGAATGAGGAACAGATCGAGTTTTATAAAGAGAAAGGATGTGTTGAGAGGGCTATTAAATGCCCTAGAGGTTCAATGGTCTTTTGGGATAGTAGAACGATTCATTGTGGGTTGGAGGCGGTTCGCGGACGAGCACAACAAAACTTTAGATGTGTCGCATATCTCTGTTATATGCCACGTAGAATCGCGACGGAGAGCGAACTAAAGAAGAAAATTAAGGCATTTGAAGAGATGCGTATGACATCTCATTGGCCATGTAAGGTAAAATTGTTCCCTAAAATGCCGAGAACATATGGAGCGGAAGTGAAAGAGATTACCGAGTTGCCCAGACCAGTCATCGGCACTCTTGGAAGAAAATTGGTTGGTTATAAGTAAATTTATTTGTTTTTTTATATTTAGAATTTTACCGTATATTTATTGAGTTTTTATTATATTTTTATTATATTTTTATTTATTATTTTTTCATTATATTATCATTATTTTATTATAAATTTTTAAGTTCTCATTATTTTTAACAATATTTTTTAATTTACATAATTTTTGTTAATTAAAAATTGTTTTCAATTTCTTTTAACAAATTTTTGGAACTTTGTATAAGATCACGAGACATTATACAACCATCATATTTCCGCATTAAAGAATTTTTATTAATACTGAGTTCATTAACGCATTTATTAAAACTAAATCCATAATATTTATAGTTCACATCAAATCTCGAAAAAAAAGCGTTTTTATCCTCACTAATAGTTCGTTTTACCAAAGGTTTGATACTAAAATCAATTATTTTTAAGTTTACATCAAAGATTGGATTAAATTTGACTTTAATATAAAAATTACTCAAAGAATATATTTGTGAAGATAATGTATTCATTACGAATATATTCATCTCCTTTCCAAAAGTTGAAAGCTCAATGATATTTTTATCAACAGGAATAGAAACTTTTGTATAATCACCTGATTCAAGCATAGCACCAATATCAATAACAATATCCATTATTGCATTAAATGCATCACCTGAAAACTCTTTAAATTTCTCTAATTTCTCATAATTTAGATTAAATGTATTTGGTTGTTCATTATCTGCATCCTGAACAAGAAAAAGTATATGACTATTTTCATTAAATAGCTTATTTTTCTCCTCTTTTGTTAAATTAGCTTTATATGTTTCAATACCGATATATGCGTATAACATCTTTAAATTTATCTTTTTCAAATTATATATTATTATTATTTATAAAATAGCAATTAAAGATAATAATAATCAATTTTTTTTATTTAAAATCATAATGATATATATTAACATATATCAATAATATAAAATATGTATATACAAAGTGACTCTTTCAAAGCGGAAAAAGAAGAGATTACGAAAAAAGTCGTTCAATTGCTCTATTTTAAAGACGCAAATGATTATACCATATATGATGTTGAAAAATCTGAAATTAAAGATATACAAGCCGAATTGGTTAAATTAGTACCTGATATACGTAAATATTTTATTTATGAAACATCAACTGATTGGTTAATAAGCATTAAAAATATAATAGCTAAAAATTATAAAAGGGAAATATATACATTTAAAACAAACGAACATTTAACGGTCTTTTTGTATATCGATAATATTACAAAAAAGGTGTACTTTTCATTCTCCTTTTTGTAGGTCGATTTGTTGTTATAAATTTGTTTCTCCAATTACACCATAAGCTTAAAATTAGTCGGTAATGTACGTACAACACCTATCTGTCCATAGTCATTCGTTCCAGATTCACGATACACATGATTCATCGATACATCAAAATCATACTCTTCATTAATGGATTTAATGAAGTGTTCAATCATAACATAATACTTAAAATAGGTGAAATAACATCCACCGTTGAACAAAAAAGACAAATAATACTTACCGTCGTTGGAAGATAACGCGATTTTACCGTTAAAATTTCGGTCTTTACCCTTAACAATCCACTTATCATAGTAATTATCGTTTTGATTCAAATCAATACCGATTGATACAAGCGCATTGCGTACAATTTGCTCTTGTCGTTCAGTACGGACTTCTTGAAGGGCTTCCGTGAAAGCAGTAAATTGATAATCTGACGCATATAAAATGTTGTGTTTAACAAATGGATTTTTGGGTTTGTCATAAGAGCTTATATTATCAATTTTAAGGATACCATAATAGGCGCCATTAAAAAGGTGTAAACTGACAAAGAATGACCAAAACTTGACGTAGTCAATCGAACTTTTTAAAGAGGTGTCTTCCATTTTGTTATAGTTGTTATTGGATAAAAAAGTATTAAATAAAGTATATAATCTTGTTATTACATAAAAATATTTTTTAATATATTATCCATCAATTTTTTCATGTAATGTTAGTTAACATAATTAATAAAAATTGATATAAAAAGATAAATATAATATATTTAAAAAAGATGTCAGAATATATTGAATTATGGAAACCATGGACTGAAATAGATCCATATAAATTAAATAAATCGAGTAAAACATTACAAGGATACTCTATAGCTGGATTGAGAACAAATTTTTACATAGGTCAAGACCTGATGTTGGATGCAGGTTTAAGTGCTCCATTTTCTCCTAAAACTATCCTTATAACACATGGTCATTCGGATCATACGGCCAGTTTACCATTTCATCTTTATCAAAAAAGTCCCGATGCGGAACTGATAACCATATATTGTCCAAAAGAGATTGTTGAGTTACTTAATAACATTATTGTGAGCATGTTTCAATTGTCTGATTGCGATAAAAATATGATTCCACATGGATATAATATAATTGGTGTTGATGAAAACACGCCTTCTGTAGAGGTATCGATTGGAAAACAACCTCATTTACTCGAATTTTACAAGTGCGTTCATTCGGTGCCTTGTATCGGTTATGGTATATCAGTCATAAAGAATAAACTTAAAAAGGAGTATATTGGTTTAAAGTCGAATGAGATAAAGGATTTGAAGATGAATGGTATAGAGATTACGGAACGTGTATATGAGCCGGAATTTTTCTTTTCAGGAGACACAACACATGAGATTTTTGAATTGGAAAAGAATAAAAAGATACTTACATACCCCAATATAATTGTTGAATGTACTTTCATTACTGAAAATGATATTGAACACGCAAATGATAAAAAGCATATGTGTTGGTTAAATTTGAAGAAATATGTTGAGGAAAATACGGAGACAAACTGGATACTAACGCATTTTTCGCAAAAATATCGAAGAGAAGAGGTGGAAACGTTCTTTTTAAGTGAAAATATGCCAAATGTGAAAGTTTGGTGCAATATAAGATAAATTGTTTTTTTGCAATTTTGTCGCGTCGAATGTCGCGTCGATTTTATTTCATTTTTCAAAGTTGTTATTT
>JACCDX010706259.1_pt1 | contig 11645 bp, 9 predicted proteins | sample 7449681 | NCBI WGS metagenome assembly JACCDX01 (sample SAMN15323450, study PRJNA562643) | freshwater metagenome | isolation source: river surface water | place: USA:Blue River Watershed | collected 2017-08-18 | reverse complement strand
GATATGTGGACAACTACTTCTTCCCCATCAACGCACTCACCCGCTCCTCAACCGGAGGATGCGTCAGGAAGAGCTTGTGGAAGAATCCAACTTTCTCGTGCCCCTGGTCGTCAGTCTCCTTAAACGGATCCGAGATGAAAAGGTGCGCCGTTGCGTGGTTGGCCTTGGTAAGCGGACGTGCGTTGGCAGAAATCTTCTGCAATGCTGACGCAAGTCCCTCAGGATAGCGTGTCATCAGGGCGCCGGTCGCATCAGCAAGGAACTCTCGCTTTCGTGAGATGGCAAGCTGGATAAGCATTGCAATGATTGGAGAAAGTATAAGAAGTGCAATTCCAATTACCATCATTAAAGCCCCTGCCTTGTTGTCATTATCCCGGCTTCCACCGAAGAACGTCGAGTGAACAAACATGTCAGACAAGAGCGTCACAAACCCAACCAGAACAACAACCACAGACTGCAGCAGGATGTCCTTGTTCTTGACGTGCGCAAGCTCGTGGGCAATCACTCCCTCAAGCTCAGCCTTGTTCAGAATGCGCAGGATACCAACCGTGAACGCCAGCGTCGCGTGCTTCTCGTTTCGTCCTGTGGCAAACGCGTTGGGTGCCTCGTCTGGAATCACATACACCTTGGGTATCGGCAGCCCCGCAGTAATCGAAAGGTTCTCAACAAGCGTATACAGCTCGTAGAATTCCTCCTTGCTGGCCTCCTTTGCTCCTGCAATGGACAAAACGATCTTGTCAGAATACCAATAACTGACGAAGTTCATGACCATGCTGAATCCGAACGCGATGTATAGAATAGCAGGATTATTGTTGTAAACACTCAGAAACCATCCGAGAAAGAGAATGATTATGAGGAAGGCCGACATGAGAAGCCATGTCTTTGCTACGTTTGATGATTGTGTTGAATAGAGTGTGGACATAGAAGTGTTAGGTTACCCCTCTCGTTCCTCCCGATTCGCTGTCCCGGAAAGGTACGCCGTATTTTTCTGCTGAAAAATCGGCTGGCGCTCGCGCCGTCGCGCTCCGCAACACCTTTCCTTGGGCGCGAAATCTGCAGGAACGCAAATAAACTAAAAACTCACCTTCACTGGCTGGCTCGCAGCTGCGGCCTCGCCTTCTGCAAGCTCGAAGAATCCGTCAGCCTTGAATCCGAACAGCTTGGCAACGATGTTGCTCGGGAACGTCTGAGTCGCAACAGTGTAATCTCGAACGTTCGCGTTAAAGAACCGCCTAGCAGCCTGGATCTTGTTCTCTGTATCTGTCAGTTCTCGCTGCAACTCCATGAAACTGTTGTTGGCCTTGAGGTCAGGGTATGCCTCGGATACGGCGAACAGACTCTTAAGCGTGCTTGAAAGCATGTTCTGCGCGTCGGACTCGGCCTGAAGTCCCTGATCATGCGCACCCATAGCCTGAGTTCGTGCCTCGGTTACCTTCTGCAGCGTCGACTGCTCAAAGTTCGCATATCCCTTTACCGTATCGACTAGATTCGGAATAAGATCATATCGTCTCTTGAACTGCACCTCGATATCAGAAGACGCCTCGGCTACTCGGGTTCGAAGATTGATAAAACGGTTGTAGAGCAGCACGACACCAAGTGCCAGGACGGCAATTATAATTCCAACAATTAAAGTTACAGACATTGTGATTGTGTTAATTGGTTAATACGAATCAAATTATAGCACTTTATCTGGCTGAGTTGTATACCTCCTTGGATCCCAGATAAATGACCACGTCCCGCACGGTCGCAAATGACTTGGCAGTCTCTGCAAGCTGTGCCAGCGCAAGCTCTGCGTCACACTGTCCGTCTCGAGATCCGCTAAAGCTTCCAGACAGGTTGATCTTGGCAACTCCGTTCTCAATCATCGCTGACTTGAACGCGAGGTTCGGGTGGTATGAAGGGATGATGTTTCCCGGGAGGAAGTCCGCAAACACCTTGTCCCCAAAGAGCGCCTTGGCACTGTTTGAAAGCACGTCAGGCCCCGGAACAAAGTAGGTCACCATGTATACGTCTCCGCACTTGCCTGAGATCACGTTCTTCACGTCATACTCGTTCTCGGCAACGATAAGACCGATTCTCACCTCCTCTGACTTGCTTGCGTATCCGGACTGTCTCGTTGGGTCATACGAATATTCGTTTGGCGCTTTTGCAGCCTCAGGTGTCTTTGCCGTATCTGAAAAAATAGTTTTTGCTGCCACATCCGCGAAGTCACCCTGCCTATTGTCCTTCTTTCCTGCAATTGGGAAATATTCCTCCTTGGCACTCTTCTTGACCTCCTGCCGGTCGTCGCCACGCGTAAATACGGACACGGGCCATGCGTCCGGGTTATTTGAGTAATAGATTGCTCCTGCAATCAAAAGCACAATTAATAATGCTACCGTACTGATAATAATCCAGCCCTTTCTGGTCATTCGGCTCATATATTCTTTATATCTTTCCATAGCCATCATATTGCACCTTTGGCATGGAAATGCAAGGCTCCACCCAGAGTGCCTAATGTTCGCTCTGCGACCTTAATCCTGTCCAAAAAGGATGCAAAAGAAACGGAAAGGTGTTAAAAATATCAGATGACTACATGGAATTTAAAACAATTTTATTCATCGCCGAAGGATCCGAAGATCGAGAAGGACGTCGAGGCAATCGAAAAGCTGTACGCTGATTTCGAGAAGAAGTATAAAAATAACAAAAAATACCTTACTGACGAGAAGGAACTGCTCAAGGCACTGCATGACTGGGATGTGCTTGTCGGAGCCGCTGCCGACTGGCGACCGGTACTCTACCTCCATTATTGTAAGTCCCTGGATTCCTCCAATCCGGTCGTCGAGTCACTGGACAACAAGCTGACTCAAAGACTGACCCAATCAGCAAACAAGATTATTTTCTTTAACCTGGAACTTTCAAAGATTGATGAGGCGACTCAGAAAAAGTTTTTGAAGAGTGACGTACTTAAGGACTTCCATTATTACCTGAACACGCAGTTCAAAGCAGGAAAGCACACTCTCACGGAAGCTGAGGAAAAGATTCTGAACCTCAAGTCACTTCCTGCCCAACAGATGTGGGTAGACGGACAACAGAAGCTGCTTGCCAAGCAAACGGTAACGTATGGAGGAAGGAACATTCCGATACCTGAGGCGATGGGAATGCTCTCAGAATTGCCAACTAACAAAAGAAGGAAACTTTACGACGACGTCATGCAGGTTCTGAAGGGAATTTCGCACTTTGCCGAAAGCGAATTGAACGCGGTCTATACCGACAAGAAGATCGACGACGAACTGCGTGGACATGCAGAACCATACAGCGGAACGATACTGAGATACCAGAACGATACGAAGACGGTACTCGGTCTGATTGATACCGTGACAAAGAGCTTCAAGATCAGCCACAAGTTCTACAAGCTCAAGGCAAAGATAATGAAACTCCCCTACCTGGAATGCGTGGACAAGAGCGCCTCGATCGGAAAGACAAGCAAGAAGATCCCATTCGACCAGGCAACCCAGATCACACATAGGGCCTTCCAGAAACTTGATCCCAAGTACGCTGACATGTTCCAGCGCTTTTTGAAAAACGGCCAGATCGACGCGTTTCCAAAAAAGGGAAAGCGCGGAGGAGCGTTCTGCTCCGGGTCGGTCGGAAATCCTACGATGGTATTTCTCAATCACACAGACAACATCAACAGCGTCATGACGCTCGGGCACGAGATGGGTCACGCCTTTCACTTTGAGGCAAGCAAGGCGCAGAGACCTATATACCAGGACTTCACTATTTCTGTTACGGAAGTGGTGAGCACTCTGTTTGAGAACTTCGTCTTCGAGGAACTGCTCCAGGATATGACCGAGAAGGAAAAGGTCATCGCCCTGCACGACAAGATCATCGGAAGCATATCGACGGTGTTCCGGCAGATCGCCGCATTTAACTGGGAACTCGAGCTGCACAGGACCGTTCGAGAGAAGGGCGCGATATCAAAGGAGGAAATTGCAAAGCTGCACAACAAGCACATGAGCAGTTATCTAGGACCTGCGTTCAAGATGAAAGAGGATGACGGATACACCTTCGTGCAGTGGCCACACCTGAGGTACAACTTCTACGTGTACTCATATGCGTACGGTGAGCTGATCAGCATGGCCCTCTACAGAAAGTACAAGCAGGACAAGACGTTCCTCAAGCAGATTGAGGACTTTCTGGTAGCAGGAAGTTCCAAGTCCCCCGAGCAGATCTTCCGTGATATCGGTATCGACACCTCGGATCCGAATTTCTGGATGGAGGGGCTCAAACAGATTGAAGACGATATAAAGCTGTTGGAAAAGCTTACGAAGTAGTGAAGAAACCGCCGGCCCATGGGCCGGCGGTTTCTTCATGTGTGCATATTGCGCTTTTGATTTGAAAGTGACAGAATTTACGAGGTTGCTCAAATCTCACCAACTAAGGAGGAATACATGGATAGTCTGAGAATCACACGCAAGTCACGTCGTCCTACATCCCGAAAAGCCAGACGGCCCGGCAGGACCCGTACACTTTCGTACGAAATTACCCTGCAGATCAGACGGGTCAGAGAGATCATCGACTCATTCCGATTCAATCACAGCGACGACTTCGACCAATCATTCGACAACTGCTGCTAACCCACATGGCTCACTTTCCAAACCGCCACTCGAAAGAGCTGGCGGTTTTTCTTACTCCATAACCATCTTGCTTTTGGAAGTGGCAGGTGTAATATGAAAAATGAAGCACTCCAACAAACCATGAAACCTAACACCACGATACCAATTGATCCGACCGTGCGGACGGCCGAGGACTACCGCCAGATCGACCGGCTCGACACCGAGCTCGGCATCTACCACCTGTTCAAGAACTCGAGATTTGCCTTCCTGCGCAGCGCATCCGAAAAGGCGCAGGCCAGAAAGAAAGAGATCGAGACATACCTCGAGAGACGGGTCCATGCTGCGCTTGGCAGCACTAGCTACGGCTTCAGTCCCGAGGAGGGAGTCGTTCAACAATTCATGATGGTTACAGGCGACACCTCAAGAAAAATCGAGCACGAAGAAATCCTGAAGGATTTCAGGAGGATCTCAGGGTTGCCCTAATCTAAATTTCAAATTGCCGTCTCGACCGAGCCGGCAATTTCTCTTGCATTTTCCTGCAAAAGTGAAACACTGTACTTGGAAAGTAATACCGCCATGAAGCCACAAATGCTCGATTATCTGTTTCTCAGCCTCGGAATCGTCCCAATGGACCTGGGAACCTGCTGCGAAAATGCCGAAGAAGAGGAACGGCTGGTCAACCACATTGCCGGCATCTCAGAAACGCAGGCGCGCAATGCGTGGGGTGCAGGCATCCTCACCCTGGGACGCTGAACAACGGCCACCCATTCAAAAATGCCCCGCTCTCACGAGTCGGGCATTTTCTTTTTTATTAAATTAATATCCTGCGCGATCCGCACCAATATCCTCCTTTCTCTCCCGGATATCTGCGACTGCAACTTCTGTCGTCAGGAGAATCGCCGCTGCACTGACCGCGTTCTGCACGGCGTGACGCGTTACCTTCACAGGATCAATGATGCCTGCGGCGACCATGTCATCCACGAAGACATCGTTAAGCGCATCGTACCCAGACTTGGCTCCGCCGCTCATTACGGTATCTACAACGCTATCGGCATCTGCCTTACCGACGTTGACTGCAATCTGCCTGAGAGGAGCCTTGAGCGCCTTGATGACGATCTCATATCCGATTCGATCCTCGTCGCTCATCTTCTTGCCGCCCTTTGCAAGCTTCTCCTGCAGCATGCCCGCGGTCTTGGCGAGCGTACTTCCTCCTCCGGCAACGATCCCCTCATCGACAGCAGACTTGGTCGCATTCACCGCATCCTCGATCTTGAGCTTGAGATACTTCATCTCGGTCTCTGTAGCGGCGCCCACCTTGATCACGGCAACTCCGCCCGACAGCTTGGCCACGCGCTCCTCGAGCTTTTCCTTCTCGTACTTGGAATCGATATTCTTTATCTGTGACTTAATTTGTGAAATTCGCTCCTCGAGTTCTGACTTCTTTCCCTTTCCTCCGACGATTACGGTCGAGTCCTTTTTGGAAACGACACGCTGCGCCTTGCCGAGCATCGATAGCGTCGCCTTGTCGAGCGCAATACCAAAATCATCTGATATAACTGTTGCGCCAACGGTAATTGCAATGTCACGCAGCTCCTCCTTCTTGCGATCACCGAACCCGGGTGCCTTTATTCCAAGAATACTGAATACGCCCCGCAGTTTGTTCACCACGAACGTTGTCAGTGCCTCTCCGTCGATCTCGTCCGCGATGATCACGAGCTCCTTCTTGCCCGACTGGACGACCGCCTCGATGATAGGCAGGACTTCCTTGAGAGCGGAAATCTTTTTGTCCGTTACTAGAATGAGCGGATCACGAAACTCAGCCTCCATTCGCTCCGAGTCTGTCACCATATAGTGAGAGACATACCCCTGCTTGAACTCCAGTCCCTGCGCTACCTCGCTCTGGATACCAAAGCTCTGCGACTCCTCGACGGTCACCACGCCATCCTTGCCGACCTTCTCGATCGTGTTCGCAATAATTTCTCCAAGCTCTGATGACTCGGCCGAAATGGTCGCGACATGCACGATCTGCTTTTTGTTCTTGATGGTCGTTGCGGACTTCTTGATAGCCTCGACCGCGTCCTTGCCCGCCTTTTCAATTCCAGCGCGGATACCCATGCTGTTTGCGCCAGCAGCGGTATGCTCGAACCCTTCGTTGATCAGGGCCTGCGCCAGGATAACAGATGTGGTCGTTCCGTCTCCTGCGGCGTCGTTCGTCTTGGTTGCGACTTCCTTCATAATTTCCGCGCCCATGTTCTCAAAGCGATTCTCGAGTGAGATTTCCTTTGCGATTGACACGCCGTCGTTAGTAATCGTCGGCGAGCCAAACCCCTTGTCTAGGATTACGTTGCGCCCCCGCGGACCGACCGTAACGCGCACAGCATCACCGACCATGTTCACTCCAGCGATCAGCGCCTTTTTTACGTCTGCGTCAAATAGTACTTTCTTTGCCATACCTTATATATAGAGTTAGCGGATAATTACTTGCTTTCGATCTTTGCTGAGATTTCTGACTCTCGAACCAAAAAGTACTCCTCTCCCTCGAACTTGATCTTGTCTCCCCATGAGAAGAGCACGACGTCCCCCTTCTGCACGAAAAGTTCCACGAGCTCGTCGTCAACGTATCGTCCGTCACCAACAGCGACGACCAGCGCTTCCTTGAGATCCTTGTCCGAGTCCATCGAGTCAGGCAAAATAATGCCCGTCTGTGACTTGGCCTCCCCCTTGATTTCCTTGAGTAAGACCTTGTCCCCAATCGGAACTACAAATCTTTTAACAGTCATTTTTGTCTTTGACATATGTTCAAATCCTTTAACTGGTAATGCTGGTATTGTATGAGTTTGGGGGTGGAAGTCAATTTCAAAACTATTGACATATATTTTATTTGTGTTATCTTAGAAAAAGCCATGAACATCCCCGCCCAGTTTCGAATATGACGGACGGCCTTGGGCCGTCGCACATACCCTGCAGTACGTGAGCCACGACCACCGAGAGTGACCACGTACTTAACCCCTCTGCCAGCATAAAAGCTTCTTGTAGCAAGTCCTTGGTTATACAACATCAATCCCACGCCCCCGGGCACAGCCAAATAGGCACACGCGGATTAGGATTACCGGCAACCTTGGACCCTGACTCATTCCAGATCATCTAGAGACCTGGAACAGCAGGAGAAACGCGAAGGAAGAAAACCCCTGGCAGAGGGGTTTTCGCTTTTTACATGACCACAATGCCTTCTTTTCATACAGACATCTATATGATATAGTCTCTCAATCACAGATATGCATACATCATTGTCAATCATTCAAATAGTTTTGTCGGTACTGCTCATCGCGGGCGTATTGATGCAGTCCAAGACCAGCGGCCTTAGCGGCGCGTTCGGTGGTGACGACGCACAGGGTGCGTTCCAGACACGACGTGGACTCGAGAAGCTTATCTTCTATGCCACTCTTGTTATCGCCACCCTTTTTGCAATCGTCTCTTTCGTGATCTTCGCACGTTCATAAGAACTGCGTTTCTAAACTACCAAACAACAACGTGGCTTTTTCGGACAACAACCAAAGTGGGTCCAAATATAAGAATTTCGTAGCAAAGCTTACGGAGATTTTTTATGAGTTCTCTCTCTTTGAGCGCGTACTCGCTTTCGTGTTTGCTGCCCTGCTCGCATACGCGTCATTCTCCATCGTACTCAAGTTAAACGGGCAATTCCTTGTGGAGGTCCCTGCAGATGGAGGAAAGCTAGAGGAAGGGATGCTCGGCACTCCGCGGTTCGTGAACCCGGTACTCGCGACCAGTGATACGGATCGCGATCTGTCGACCCTGATGTATTCCGGACTACTGCGACTCAATGCGGCCGGCGAGCTCGTTCCCGACCTCGCAGAATCGTTCACCATCTCGGATGATGGTCTGACGTACTACTTCAAGCTACGCGAGAACGCGGTCTTCCATGACGGAACACGGGTTACAACAAGCGACGTTATCTTTACCATACTTAAAACACAGGACCCTGCGATCAAGTCCCCAAAGCGCCCCAACTGGGACGGAGTGCGCGCAGAGGTTATCAACGAGCATGAGATCGAGTTCACACTCAGCTCTCCGTATTCCCCATTCATATACAACACGACTCTCGGAATCCTGCCTGAGCACAAGTGGAAGGACATCACGGCCGAAGAGTTCCCGTTCAGCTCGCTCAATACCAACCCGATCGGTTCTGGTCCGTATGAGTTATCTGAAGTAAAAAAGGATCAAGATGAGATTATCACGTCATATGAACTGAAGAGCTTCTCCAAGTATGCGATCAAAAAGCCGTATATAAACAAGATGCATATCTCGTTCTTCAAGAACGAGGACGAGATGCTGGCCGCGTTTGAAAAGCGACTCATTACGTCAATGCACAGCGTGACACCAAGCAATATTGCGGGACTCAATCTGAAAAAGGAAAACGTGGTCACCCTACCATACTCACGAATCTTTGCTCTTTTCTTCAACCAGAACAAGTCTGCAGTGCTGACGGACAAGAATCTGCGAGATGTACTCGACACAGCGATTGATCGTCAGGAAATCGTCGAGTCAGTCATGTCAGGATACGCGACTCCGCTCTATTCCCCGCTCACTCTCTTTACGAGCTCAACTTCAACCCAGAAGACGTACGGAATCGATGAGGCCAAGAAGAAACTTGCAGGACTCGGTGATAAATACAACACCAGCACGTCGACGGATGCTGACGGGAACACTACGCAGAAGGTCTCCTTCACCATCGCAACCAACGATGTTCCCGAGTTTGTGGCCGTCGGTAACAAGATAGTGGACGCGTACAAGGCAATCGGCATCAACACCGAACTCAAGATCTACGATACCAACGACCTGACCGCCAACGTCATCCGCCCACGCGAGTATGATGCGATCCTTTTTGGAAACGTGATCAATCGTGACCTCGACTATTACGCGTTCTGGCACTCGTCACAGAGAAACGATCCTGGACTCAATCTCGCATCATACACAAGCATCGAGGGTGACCGAGCACTTGTTGAAGCGCGCTCAAGCATCGACCTCGAGGAAAAGCTTCCTCTCTTGCAAAAATTCGAAAATCAGGTTATAAATGACATACCAGCAGTATTCTTATACTCACCTGACTTCATCTACGTCGTTCCACAAATCGTCCGAGCGCAATATCCACAGATTATTGTTACGCCGGCAGATCGCTTTGCGGAGGTGTATAATTGGTACATAGAAACTGACACGGTGTGGAAGATTTTCGCACAGAAAAACGAAGAGTAGAAATTGGTAGCTGATATCTGTTGCCCTATGAAATGGCATTAGACATTAATTACTAATAATTAAGAAAAATGAATAGAGAATTTAGACCGAGACAGCAATCATCAAACAACGGAGAGCGAAGCGGCAATAACGAGAGGAATGGCAACAGTGACAGAGGAGGCCGAGGAGGCGACCGAGGAAATGGCGGAGGGAACTTCAAGAACACCGTCAAAGACTCAGTGCGACGAAAGGTCGACCGAAAGCGACGAGGCGGAATGCGCCCTCAGCGCAAGTTTAACGGTGCCCCACAGGAGATCCCACCAGTCGGTGACAACGTTCGAATCATTCCACTCGGAGGAGTTGAGGAGATCGGAAAGAACATGACAGCCATCGAGATCGGTAACGACATCATCGTTGTCGACGCGGGATTCCAGTTCAAGGACGACACGACTCCCGGAATCGACTTCATGATCCCGAACACCAAGTACCTGGAGGAACGAAAGGACCGCGTGCGCGCAATCTTCATCACGCACGGTCACCTTGACCACATCGGAGGTCTTCCTTACGTAATCGAGAAGCTTGGTAATCCCAAGATCTACTCACGAACGTTCGGTGCAATCATGATCAAGAAGCGACACGAGGAGTTCCCTCATCTCGCCCCTCTTAACCTCGTAACGCTCGACGGAGACGAGACCATCGTCATCAACGACAACATGAAGGTCGAGACCTTCCCCATCTCGCACGCGATCCCGGACTCAATGGGTCTGGTCATCCACACGCACATGGGAGACATCGTCTTCATCGAGGACGTTCGAGTTGATAACATCGCAGGAGTTCCTACCGACGAGGAAAACGAGCAGTACAAGCGATTTGCAGGCAAGAAGGCCCTTCTTCTGACAATGGACTCCACGTCTATCGAGAAGTCAGGATGGTCACTGTCCGAGTCAGTCGTAGTAGAGACGTTGGAGCGAATCTCACGAGAGGTTCCAGGACGACTCTTTATCGGTACGTTCGCCTCACAGGTGGAGCGAATCATCGCGATCATCGAGATCGCTCAGAAGCTCGGCAAGAAAGTCGTAATCGAGGGAAGAAGCATTAAGTCCAACGTCGAGATCATCAAGCATCTCAAGCTCGTGAACACCGACAACGTGATCAATATCACGGACATGGACAGCTACCCGCCGGACCGACTTATCCTGCTCGTTACGGGATCTCAGGGTGAGGACTTCTCAGTGCTCTCTCGAGTAGTAACAAAGCAGCACAAGTACATCCAGCTCAAGAAATCTGACACGATCCTGCTTTCATCTTCGATCATTCCAACCAACCACGCGTCAATTACGCGACTCAAGGACCAGCTGTACCGATCAGAGGCAAAGGTTATCACCTTCCTAGACGCTGACGTGCACGCATCCGGACACGGTAACCGAGAGGAGCTGAAGTGGATCCACCAGCACATCGACTACAAGTTCTTCATGCCGGTTCACGGGTACCACGCGTTCCTGCGACAGCATGCAGAAATGTCCATAGCGCTTGGAACTCCGCCTGAAAACGTCATCGTTCCTGACAACGGATCGATCATCGAGTTCAGGGATGGCGGAAACAAGATGACGGTTCTTCCAATGAAGGCCCCTCACGAGGTGATCACGGTCGACGGATTCACGATCTCTGACATCCAGGATGTCGTGATGGAGGATCGAAAGCTTCTCTCTCAATCAGGAATCTTCGTCATCGTCGCAAGCGTGAACACCAAGACGGGACGGCTCAAGAAGTCACCGGACATCATTTCACGTGGATTCG
>JACCDX011654728.1_pt1 | contig 11648 bp, 10 predicted proteins | sample 7449681 | NCBI WGS metagenome assembly JACCDX01 (sample SAMN15323450, study PRJNA562643) | freshwater metagenome | isolation source: river surface water | place: USA:Blue River Watershed | collected 2017-08-18 | reverse complement strand
CTCCTGACCCCGCACCCGCACCTGCACCGTCACTCGCACCCGTGTGTGCCGAATGGACCGCATCCAAGTGGTACGTTGCCGGTGAGCAGGTGAACCGCCTCGGCAAGAGCTACCGGGCCACGGCCGGGAACCAGAACTCGCCGCCGGAATGGACCCCCACCCACTGGCAGGTGACCACCGGCTGCGGCACGGTCACGCCCCCGCCGACGACCTGCAACTCCACCGCCTGGGTCATGGGCAAGTGGTACAACGCCGGCGCGCTGGTGACCTACAACGGCCGCCTGTACAAGGCCAAGTACGCCAACCCGGGCTACAACCCGACCATCAGCACCTACTACTGGGCCCCGGCCACCTGCTGATCGCTTCGCAGGCCGGCGGAGGAGGGCGATGCCTTCCTCCTGCGCTCATGAAAAAGGGCGCCCTTCGGGGCGCCCTTGTCGTTGGGGCAGATTGCCGGTGGCGCGATCAGCGCGGCTGCGACTCGACTTCCTTGATCCAGCGGTCCACCAGGCGGCGGCGCTCGGCGGCCTTGCCGTATTTCTCGAAGTCGTAGCGCACCAGGCGCACGTTGTCGATGGAGGGGATGCGCGGGTCCGGCTTGAAGGTCTTGTTGGCTGGTACCTGCAGGCTGTTGGCGCGCGCGCCCACCTGCTGGCCCACCGGGCCCATCAGCCAGTCGTAGTAGCGGCGCGCGGCCTCCTTGTTGCGGGCGCCCTTGACCAGGGCAATGCCGCCGATCTCATAGGAGGTGCCTTCGCAGGGCGCGGCCGACTCGACCGGGAACTTGTTGGTGACGCGCTCGTTGTCGAAGCCGAAGATGAAGCTCACGCCGACGGCGACGTCGCCCTTGGCCACGTCACGCGCCTGCGCCTGGCCGCTGCGGGTGTAGGCGGCGACGTTGCGGTGCAACTTCTTCATGTAGTCGAAGGCGGCATCCTCGCCCATCAGCTGCACCAGGCCGGCGAGGATGGTGTAGGCGGTGCCCGACGATGCCGGGTGCGAGATGCCGATCTCGCCCTTGTAGCGCGGGTCGAGCAGGTCCTTCCAGCATTTGGGCGCGGGCAGGTTCTTCTTCTTCAGCAGCTCGGTGTTCCAGCCGAAGCCGATGGCGCTGGTGTAGAAGCCGCCGACGAAGTTCTGGCTCATGGCGTACTGGCGCACCGACCAGGTGTGCAGGTCCTTGAGGTACTCAGGCCGGTAGGCGTCCAGCAGGCCGACCTCGGCCGCCTGGTAGAAGGGGTCGCCGGTGCCGCCCCACCAGATGTCGGTCTTGGGGTTGGCCGCCTCGGCGCGCAGCTGGGCCAGGGCCTCGCCGGTCGGCTTGTGGGTCTGCAGCACCCGGATGCCGGTGGCAGCCTGGAACTCGCGGGCGGCCAGGTCGCACCAGCTGGCGTCGGTGCTGCACAGGGCGTTGACGGTGTTCTGCGCGTGGGCAGAGGGGGCGATGGCGGTCAACACGGCGAGCGCGAGGCCGGCCAGGGCAGGGCGGATCATGGTCAAAAAGCTCCTCAGGTATCTCCGGACGAACTGTAACTGCTCCCGGGGGCGCCTCCGGGCCCCCCGCCGCCGCGGCCCCGGCTGAGGCGGATGGGGCGACAATTGAGGGCCGCCGGATGCACGGACCCATCGCCGCCACCGGCCCGCGCCGACCGCCCGACCATCGAACGAGGAGAACCCCATGCCCCAGAACGACGTCTTCATCATCGCCGCCGCCCGCACCGCCATCGGTACCTTCGGCGGTACCCTCAAGGACACCCCGCTGTCTGACCTGGCCACCACCGCGGTCAAGGCCGCTGTCGCCCGCAGCGGCATCCCGGCCGATGCCTTCGGCCATGTGGCCATGGGCAACGTGATTCCCACCGAACCGCGTGACGCCTACCTGAGCCGGGTGGCCGCGGTGCAGGCCGGCCTGCCCCATGAGGTCCCCGCCTTCAACGTCAATCGGCTCTGCGGCTCCGGCCTGCAGGCCATCGTGAGCGCGGCGCAGGCCATCATGCTGGGTGACGCCCAGGTGGCCCTGGGCGCAGGCGCCGAATCGATGTCCCGCGGTCCGTACCTGGCCACCGGCGCCCGCTGGGGCCAGCGCATGGGCGACATGCAGATGCAGGACTACATGCTCAATATCCTGCACGACCCCTTCCATCGCATCCACATGGGCGTGACCGCCGAGAACGTGGCCGACCAGTTCGGCGTCAGCCGCGAGCAGATGGACGCCCTGGCGGTCGAGAGCCACCGGCGCGCCGCCGCCGCCATCGCCGACGGCCGCTTCAAGGAGCAGATCGTCCCGGTGGTGATCAAGACCCGCAAGGGCGACATCGAGTTCACCCTCGACGAGCACGTCAAGGGCGACACCACCGTGGAGGTGCTGGCCAAGATGAAGCCTGCCTTCCGCAAGGAGGAGGGCCGGGTCACCGCCGGCAACGCCTCCGGCATCAACGACGGCGCCGCCGCCGTGGTGCTGGCCGGTGCCGAGGCGGTCCGTACACACGGCCTCAAACCCATGGCCCGCCTGGTGGCCTATGCCCATGCAGGCGTCGATCCCCGCATCATGGGCATCGGCCCGGTGCCCGCCACCCGCCGCGCCCTCGAGCGCGCCGGCCTGACCATGCAGGACATCGACGTCATCGAGTCGAACGAGGCCTTTGCCGCCCAGGCCTGCGCCGTGGCCCGGGAGCTGGGCTTCGACCCGGCCAAGGTCAACCCGAACGGCTCCGGCATCTCGCTGGGGCATCCGGTGGGGGCCACCGGCGCCATCATCACCACCAAGGCGGTCTATGAGCTGCAGCGCACCGGCGGCCGCTACGCCCTGGTGACGATGTGCATTGGCGGCGGCCAGGGCATCGCCGCCATCCTCGAGCGGGTCTGAGGCCGCCAGACCGGCGCCACGGCCCTGACCATCCTGCCCTCGATTTCCCGGACGTATTGAACCGACCCTTCTCCATGCAACGCAAGACCTTCCTCCATTCCCTGGCCCTTGGCGGCCTCATCCTCACCACCGCAGGCATGGCCCAGGCCCAGGGCGCGGCCGCCGGTGCCGCTGGCGCCTTCCCGACCCGGCCGCTGCAGATGATCGTGCCCTTTCCTCCCGGTGGCGGCACCGACATCCTGTCGCGCCTCATCGCCACGCGCCTGGCCGACCAGACCAAGTGGAACGTGATCGTGGAGAACAAGGCGGGCGCCGGCGGCACGATCGGGATCACCGAGGCCGTCAAGGCCTCGCCGACCGGTCATGAGCTGGTGATGGGCCAGAAGGACAACCTGGTCATCGGCCCGTGGCTGTACAAGAACCTGCCCTGGGACCCGACGCGCGACCTCGTCGCAGTGGCGCACGTGGCGTACTCGCCGGTGATCATCGCCACCAGCGCCAGCTCCCGTTTCAGGACGCTGGCCGACGTGGTCGCCGCGGCCAAGGCCGCGCCGGGCCGGGTGTCCTACGGCTCGCCGGGCAGCGGCACGTCCATCCATCTCGCCGGCCACCTGTTCGAGAAGGCCGCGGGCGTGGACCTCAATCACATTCCCTACAAGGGCTCGAACCCGGCCCTGCTGGACGCCCTCGCGGGCAACGTCGACCTGCTGGTGTCGTCGGTGCCCTCGGCCATGGCCCAGATCAAGGCAGGTAAGCTGCGCCCGCTCGCGGTGACCTCCCTCAAGCGCAGCTCCTCGCTGCCCGATGTGCCGACCGTGGCCGAGTCCGGCTTCAAGGATTTCGACGTGTCGACCTGGTATGGCGTGTTCGCACCGGCAGGCACGCCGCCGGCCGTGGTCAATCAGCTCAACGTCGAGATCAACCGCCTTCTGGGCCAGGCCGATGTCCGGGCGGCCATCCAGGCCCAGGGCGCCGAGCCCGAGGCCATGACCCCGGCGCGTTTTGCCACCCAGCTGCGCACCGAGTACGCCAAGTGGAAGTCGATCGTCGAGGCCTCCGGCGCCAAGATCGACTAGGGCCGCAGGTCGCGGCGCGGCGGTCGCCTGCCTGCGTCCGCCGCGCCAGGCTCCTGGGGCCGATCCCATCTCAAAAAGAATACTTTAAGTTTTAATCTGAAGTGTTTATGCTTGCCCGCGGAGGGCCGGCATGAACATGGTTCCACACAGGCAGCAGTTTCGCCTCGAAGAGGAGGCCCGATCGGGCGGGCAGCCCGCAGCGTCCCCCGGCGCGGCCCCGTTCTTTCGCGCCTACAACCTCACCATCTGCGCCGCCTACGCGATCCTGCTGTCGGCGCTGGCGGGCTTCTTCGCCTGGCAGCTCCAGCGTGCGTTCCTGGAGGAGCTCGCAGCCATCCGGGGCCACTTGCAGCGGCACGGCCAGTTCCTCGAGTTCGTGCTGCGGTCGTCGACCGATCAGATCGAAGGCCTGCGCCTGGCCGCCAGCGCCGAGCGCGAGAGCGGGCGCGCCTGCCTGGCGGGCCGGCAGGAGGCGACGGCCGGCGAGTTGCGCGAGTCGGGCGGAGGCTTCCACCGCGACGGCGCCCACCAACCCGATGCCGGCGGCAACCTGGTGGGCGTGGGCCGCCTGCGCGGGCGCAGCGACGACTTCTACTGCGACCTGGGCAGCGCCCTGGCCGTGAGCGGCCACCTGCCGGCCCTGGCCTTTCACCTGCCCAATGCCGCCCGGGTGCGCTTCCTGGCCGTTGAGGGGTTCCAGCTTGTCTTCCCATGGCAGCCCAGCAAGCATGTGCCCTTCGACCTCGGCCTGTATCGCGATCCGGTCTGGACACTCGGGCAGGCGCAGGCCAATCCGGATCGCCAGAAGTACTGGGCGCCCCCCTTCTTCGGCGGCGAGGAGGTGGGCCTCCTGGCGCCAGTGGCCGCGCCGGTCCATGCCGGCAGTCGCCTGATCGGGGTGGTGGCCATCGACATGAGCCTCGACTACCTGAACCGGGTCAACGGCAACTTCGGCTACCCGCTGGGGACGGTCGCCGTGGTCGATGCCGGCGGCCATGTCCTGGCCCATCCCGAGGCCTACGCCGAGCCCCTGGCCGTGCGCACCGCGGTGACACTCGACAAGGCCGTCCCGCCCGAGCTGCTGCCCACGGTCGAGTCCCTGTCGCGGCTGCCCCCGGGCGAGCCGGTCGAGCGCGCGGGCTGGATCCTGGTTCGCCAGCCCTTCGTTTCGGCGCCCTGGCACCTGATCTATGCAGTGCCGAAACAGGCTCTCTGGGCCCGGCTGCTGGCAGACCGGGCCCCGGCCATGGGCGGGGCGCTTCTGGCCGTCGCCCTGATCATGGCGATCACCTACGCCCTGACGCGGCGCGAGTTCGTCGGCCCGGCTGCGCGACTGGTGGCCCATGTCGACGCCGAGAGCCGGCTGCAGTCCCCGGCCATGCCGCGCGTGCCAGCGGCCTGGCGGCCCTGGTTCGAGGCCATCACCCGCGCCTTCCGCGAGTCGCTGCAGCTGGGCAGCCTGCGCAAGGAGCTGGACATCGCCGCCCGCCTGCAGCAGGCCATCCTGCCGCGGCAGTGGCCACAGGACACCCGCTTCTCGCTCTGGGGCGCGATGCAGCCGGCCAAGGAAATCGGCGGCGACTTCTACGACCACTTCCCCCTCGTCGACGGCCGCCGCGGGGTGGTGGTGGCCGACGTGAGCGGCAAGGGCATCTCGGCGGGCCTGTTCGGCATGGTGTCCAAGACCGCGCTGCGGGCTCAGGCCACGCATCGCCTGCTGGGCCCGGGCGCCACCCTGGCCGAGGTCAACGAGTCGCTGTGCGTCGACAACGACTCGGCCATGTTCGTGACCACCTTCTATGCCCAGTACGACCCGGTGACGGGCGAGCTGAGCTACGCCAACGCCGGCCACCCGCCGCCGCTGGTCGTGCGCGGTGACGGCTCGCTGAGCTGGCTGGTGCGCGCGGATGGCCCGGCGCTGGGCGTGGTCGAAGGGGCCGCTTATGTCGACCGCACGGTGGTGCTGGCCCCCGATGACATGGTCCTCATCTTCACCGACGGGGTGAGCGAGGCCATGGATATCACCGGCCAGGAGTTCGGCCTGCCGCGGATCGCCGAGCTGTTCGACCGGCTGCCGGCCGGGGCCGCCAGGGAGGCGGTGGACCGGGTGCTGGCCGAGGTCGCCGCCTTTGCCGGCGGCGCGGAGCAGGCCGACGACATCACCTGCGTCGCCCTCCACTGCCACGGCCTGGGCCTGCCGAAGGGGATGGCATGAGACGCGCCCGCCTGCCGCTGCTGTCGTGGGCGATCTGGCTCTCCTGGCTTGCCGGGCTCCTGCACCCGACCGTCGTGCTCGCGCAGCCCGACACCCTGGCGCGCATCCGCGAGCGCGGCGTGCTGGTGGTCGGGGTCAAGCGCGATGTCCCCTTGTGGGGCCAGCTCAATCCGCGCACTGGACGGCCCGAAGGCCTGGAGCCCGACCTCGCCGCCGACCTGGCCGATCGGCTGGGTGTGCGCCTCGAGATGGTGGGGGTGCTGACGGCCGAGCGAATCCCTGCGTTGCAGCAGCGCCGGGTCGACCTGCTGCTGGCCACGCTGTCCGACACGCCCGAGCGGCGCGCGCAGATCACCCTCGTCCAGCCGCACTACTACGCCTCGGGGGTCAACATCCTGTCCCGCCGAAGCGCCGCCTTCCGGGACTGGGCCGACCTCCGCAACCGGCGCGTCTGCGGCCGGCGCGGCGCCTTCTACAACCGGCCGATCACGGTGAGCACCGGGGTGGACGTGGTGGCGCTCTACGACAACCACCGGGCCATCGCCGCGTTGCGCGAGGGCCGCTGCGACGGCCTGCTGTACGACGACACCAGCATCGTCGCCATGCTCAAGGAGCCGGCGTGGTCCCGCGACTTCGAGATGCCGCTGCCGACGCTGTTCGTCACCCCCTGGTCGGTCGGCCTGCACCGCGACGACGCTGGCAGCCCGATGGAGGCCTTCGTCGCCGAGGCCGTGGTCGACTGGCACCGCCGCGGGCTGGTGGCGGACCTCGAGCGGCGCTGGGGCATCCCGGTCTCCGCCCACACCGCGCGCATGAGCGCCGCCTGGCGACGGCGCGATGACGGCGGCGGCTTCATCTGCCGCCTGCCGCTCACCCCGCAGACGCCCAGGGAATGCCTGTGAGCAGCCCGCAGGATCCGCTGCGGTACTACGACAGCGCCTTCGCCAGCCGCGACTACCAGGCCCGCTACCCGGTGGCCAATCCGGCCACGCTCGAGTTCCTGCGGCTGTGCCACCTGGACCGGGCGCGCGAGGTGCTGGACCTGGGCTGCGGCAACGGGCGCTACGCCATTCCACTGGCGGCCATGGGCCAGGCGCGGGTCACGGCCTGCGACCCCTCGCGCGAGGCCTTGTCGGCGCTGGCGCAGCTGCTGGCCCGGACGCCCTGGCAGCACCGGTTCCAGCTGGTGCAGGGCGGCGCCGACTCGATCGACCCGGCAGCCCGCTTCGACGGCTTCATGCTGATGTTCGGGGTGCTGGGCCTGCTCGGGCCGGCGCCGGAGCGGGTGGCGGTCCTGCGCCGGCTGCGGGCGCAGGCCCTGCCGGAGGCGCGACTGGTCCTCTCGGTGCCGAGCGCGTGGCGCCGGCTTCCGATCGCCCAGCTCCAGGCCCGTTTGCGACGCCTCTGGCAGACCGATGGGGGGACGGACGTCGCCAGCAACCCGGGCGGATCGCGGGATGTGCACCTGACCCGGCGCATCGCCGGGCAGCGCCGCGGCTTCACCTACCACCTCTACCGACCGGGCGAGCTGCGGCGCGAGCTGGCCGCCGGCGGCTGGCGCATCGTCCGCCTGGAGGCCGAGAGCCTGCTGCCCGAGTCGATGGTGTGCCGCTGGGACAGCGTGGGCGCGCTCGACGGCCGGCTGCGCCCCTGGCTGCCGGCGGCCTGGGGCTATGGCATGCGCGCGCTGGCGCTACCGGCGTGAGGCCCCCTCAGGCCCGGCGTGACGCCTGCTGCAGGGCGCGGGCGGCTTCGGTCACCAGCGCCGGGCCACGGTAGATGAGCCCGGTGTAGATCTGCACCAGGTCGGCGCCCGCCTCGATCTTCGACACCGCGTCCGCTGCGCTGAGCACGCCGCCGACGCCGATGATCGGGTAGTCCGGTCCCAGGCTTGCGCGCAGCCGGGCGATCACCCGGTTGCTGGCTGCGAGCACCGGCGCGCCGGAAAGGCCGCCGGCCTCTGCCGCATGCGGCAGGCCCTGCACCGCGTCGCGGGCCAGGGTGGTGTTGGTGGCGATGACGCCGTCCATGCCATGCCGCCGCAGCGTCGCGGCAATCACGTCCACCTGGTCCTCGTCCAGGTCCGGCGCGATCTTCACGAAGAGCGGCACGCGCCGCCCCTGGGCCTGGGCCAGGGACTCCCGTCGTTGCGCGAGGGCGCCGAGCAGGCCATCGAGCGCCTCGTCCGACTGGAGCGCGCGCAGGTTCTTGGTGTTGGGGCTGGAGATATTGACGGTGACGTAGTCGGCGTGCGGGTAGACGCCATCGAGGCCGATCAGGTAGTCCTCGGTCGCCCGCTCGATGGGCGTGGCGGCGTTCTTGCCGATGTTGAGGCCCAGCACCAGGGGCGGCGGGCTGCTGGTGGCGGCGGCGCCTGGCGTGATCGGCCCCGATTGCCGAACTGCCGACCGGCGCACGTTGTCGATGAAGGCGGCCAGGCCCTCGTTGTTGAACCCGAAGCGGTTGATCAGCGCCTGGGCCTGGGGCAGGCGGAACATCCGCGGCTTGGGGTTGCCGGGCTGGGCCAGGGGCGTGACCGTGCCCACTTCGACGAAGCCGAAGCCCATGGCGGCAAAGGCGTCGATGCAGCGCGCGTTCTTGTCCAGCCCGGCCGCCAGGCCGATCCGGTTGGGAAAGCGCAGTCCGGCAATCTCGACCGGGTCCTCGACGCGCGCCGCGCGCCACAGGGCCTGCAGCGGCGTCCCCTGCAGGCGGGCCAGGGCGGCGAGGGTGGCATCGTGGGCCGCCTCGGCGTCCAGGCAGAAGAGGGCGGTGCGCGCCAGGGCGTAGGGAAGCAGGGGCATGGATAATTCCGGCTCTTGTTGCAGCTCAGGGATTGTCGCGTGACTCAGGATGAATTGAAGACGCTGGTCGGCCAGGCCGCCTTGGCGCATGTGGTGCCCGGCGAGATCGTTGGCGTGGGGACCGGATCGACGGTGAACAAGTTCATCGAGGCCCTGGGCACGATGCGTGATCGTATCCCCGGCGCGGTCTCGAGCTCCGAGGCCTCCACGGCCCGCCTGCAGGCGCTGGGCATCCGGGTGTTCGACGCCAACGAGGTCGGCGAGCTGGCGGTCTACATCGACGGCGCCGACGAGATCGACGGCACCGGCTGCATGATCAAGGGCGGCGGCGCGGCCCTCACGCGCGAGAAGATCGTGGCCGCCCAGGCCCGCAAGTTCGTGTGCATCGCCGACGAGTCCAAGCGCGTCGAGGTGCTGGGCGGCTTTCCGCTGCCGGTCGAGGTGATCCCGATGGCGGCGGCCCATATCAGCCGACGGTTTGCCGCCCTGGGGGGCACGGCCCGCCTGCGTCTCAAGGATGGCCAGCCCCTGGTGACCGACAACGGCCAGCACATCCTGGATGTGACCGGGCTGAAGATTCGCCAGCCGCTCCAGTTCGAGAGTGACGTCAACCAGTGGCCGGGCGTGGTGACGGTGGGCGTGTTCGCCCATCAAAAAGCCGCGGTCTGCCTGTTGGGCACCGCGGCCGGGGTGGTGACGCTGGACTACGCCAGCTGACCGGGTTCAGCCGAAGATCGCGGCGCCGTCCTGGCCTGCCATCGGATGCGCCGGGGCTGCCGGTTTTTCCTCGGCGACGCCATTGCGGATGTCGACCAGGCGCTTCTTCCAGTGCTCGGTCTGGTTGACGAAGCCCTCCACCCATTTCTCGAAGCCTGCCTCGTCGACGGCCGCCAGCAACCGGCGGTCGGCGAGGATGATGCCGTTGGAGGCGTCCTCGAGGCCGAGGGTGGCGCCGTCGGTGCGGTGCCAGTAGAGGTTGGCCACCATCATCGCCCGCAGCATGCGCTCGGGGTCTTCACCGTCCAGCTCGTCGAGGTAGGCGGAGAGGATCATCTGGCCGCCGGGCTCGTCGAACTCGATGTTGAGCACGATGTCCTGGTCGAACAGCAGGACGCAGCTGTGGGTGACATCGTCCAGCTTGAGCTGGGGCAGGTTGAGGGTCTTGCCGAGGCTGGTGATCAGTTGCTCGGCGATGGCGCGGTAGTTCATGGGGGCCTTTCTGGAGCTTGGATAACCGGGTGGGGGTGTTACTGCTGGGAGTTGACGCCCAGCCGGTGACTGTGGAGGCGACGCCAGCGGGAGCGGAGGCGCCGCAGGCGCCCCAGAAAACGTGACCAGGGGGTGGGTGCCGCGATGCGGGGGCCGCCGGTGCTTCCCTGCCACACGGTGCGGGGTGGGAGTGCGGGGCTGGGCGGCAGCGGTTGCCGCAGGGTGTGGGCGTGAAGCCCCGGACCGTTCAGGCCCGGGGCATAGGCTGCTTCCATGGGTACTCCTCCGTCCTTCTGTTCTCCGGCCGGGCCGGCGAGAAGCTTCGTAACGGAAAGTACCGGGCTGTTCCCGGGCGCGTGTGCTCAGGGCCTCAGGCCATGCCCTGGTGCCGCAGCAGCGCGTCGAGGGTCGGCTCGCGGCCGCGGAAGGCCTTGAAGGACTCCAGCGCCGGCCGGCTGCCGCCCACCTCGAGGATGGCCTGGCGGTATCGCCGCCCGGTCTCGAGGCTGGGGCTGCCATCGGGGTTCATGGACTCCTCGAAGGCGGCATAGGCGTCGGCGGACAGCACCTCGGCCCATTTGTAGCTGTAGTAGCCCGCCGCGTAGCCGCCGGCGAAGATGTGGCTGAAGGTGTGCGCGGTGCGGCTGAACGCCGGCGGCTGCAGAACGGCCACCTCCTGGCGCACCTCCCGCAGCAGGCCCATGAAGTCGTCGCCCGGGGCCTCGCCGGCATGCAGGCGCATGTCGAACAGGGCGAACTCGATCTGGCGCAGGGTCTGCAGGCCGCTCTGGAAGTTGCGGGCGGCCAGCATCTTGTCGAACAGTGCGCGCGGCAGGGGCTCGCCGGTGTCCACATGGGCCGTCATGTGGCGCAGCACCGACCACTCCCAGCAGAAGTTCTCCATGAACTGGGAGGGCAGCTCCACCGCATCCCAGGCCACGCCGTTGATGCCGGAGACCGCCGCGCAGTCGATCTCGCTCAGCATGTGGTGCAGGCCGTGGCCGAACTCATGGAACAAGGTGGTCACGTCGTCGTGGGTCAGCAAAGGCGGCTGGTCGCCCACGCCATCGGCAAAGTTGCAGACCAGGTGGGCGATGGGGGTTTGCAAGTGGTCGGTGTCTGGGCGCAGGAAGCGGGCGCGCACGTCGTCCAACCATACGCCACCGCGTTTGCCACTGCGTGCTGAGGGGTCGAGGTAGAACTGTCCGACCAGCTGGCCTTGGCGCTCAATGCGGAAAAAGCTGACGCTGGGGTGCCAGACCGGCGCCTGGTCGCGGCGAATGGCGACTTCAAACAAGGTCTCAATGATCTTGAACAAACCGTCCAGCACCTTGGGCGCAGTGAAATACTGTTTGACCTCTTGTTCGCTGAAGGCATAGCGCGCTTCTTTCAGCTTTTCGCCAATGTAGGGCCAGTCCCAGGGCTGGGGGTCATTCAATTGAAGGGTCTCGCGAGCAAAGTCACGCAGGTCTTGCAGG
>JACCDX010984586.1_pt1 | contig 11648 bp, 8 predicted proteins | sample 7449681 | NCBI WGS metagenome assembly JACCDX01 (sample SAMN15323450, study PRJNA562643) | freshwater metagenome | isolation source: river surface water | place: USA:Blue River Watershed | collected 2017-08-18 | reverse complement strand
CATCGCACACAATGGCCCCGCCCTTTTCGCCGGGTCCGGGCCCCATGTCGATCACGCGGTCCGCCGCCAGCATCACGGCCGGGTCGTGCTCGACCACCACCAGCGTGTTGCCCGCGTCCACCAGGCGCTGCATGGCCAGGTTGATGCGGTCCATGTCGCGCGGGTGCAGGCCAATCGAGGGCTCATCCAGCACGAACAGCGTGTTCACCAGCGAGGTGCCCAGCGCCGTGGTCAGGTTGATGCGCTGCACCTCGCCGCCGCTCAGTGTGCGGCTCTGGCGGTCCAGCGTCAGGTAGCCCAGACCCACGTCCACCAGGTACTTCAGTCGGGTGCGGATCTCGTCGAGCAGCAGCTGCAGGGCTTCTTCGCCCGAGTCTTTGTGGCCCCGGCTGGGCAGGGTCACGAACGCGAAAAACCGCTGCAGCTGCGAGATCGGCAGCAGCATCAAATCGTGCAGGTTCAGGCCGGGCAGGGCCTCGAAGGCAGCGCGCGGCACGGCCATGCCCTTGGGCGCAAAGCGCTGGGCGGCGGGCAGCACGGCGTCGGCGTCGTCTTTCGAGCCCAGGCGCCACAGCAGCGAGGTGGTCTGCAGGCGCGCGCCCTCGCAATCGGGGCAGGGCGTGTAGCTGCGGTACTTCGAGAGCAGCACGCGGATGTGCATCTTGTACGACTTGCTCTCCAGGTACTCGAAGAAGCGCTTGATGCCGTACCACTGCTTCTGCCAGTTGCCCTTCCAGCCCGGGTCGCCATCGATCACCCAACGCTTGTGCTCAGGCGTCATCTGCGACCAGGGCAGGTCGCGCGGCACGCTGGCTTCGCCCGCGTACTTGATGAGGTCGGCCTGGCATTCGGCCCAGGCGGGCGTTTGCAGCGGCTTGATGGCGCCGCCACGCAGCGTCTTCTTGGCATCGGGGATGACGAGGCCGAAGTCCACGCCGATCACGCGGCCAAAGCCCCGGCAGGTGGGGCAGGCCCCGGCCGCCGAGTTGAAGCTGAACAGGCCCGGCGTGGGCGCGCTGTAGCGGCGGTTGCTCTCGGGGCAGTGCAGCCCGCTGGAGAAGCGCCACAGCTCGGGCTCGCCGTCGTCCGCCAGGGCATACACGGTGACGTGGCCCGAGCCGCGGTGGAAGGCGGTCTCCAGCGCCTCGATGATGCGCGAGCGGTCCAGGTCGGCGCCAGTGGCGTCAGCCCCCATGCGGAAGCGGTCGACCACCACGTCGAGCATCAGGCGCTCGGTCTTGTCCACCTTGACCGTGCGCTGGGCCTGCACGCGCGAGAAGCCGCTGGCCGACAGCCATTCTTCCATCTGCTCGGGGCTGGTGTTGGCGGGCAGCTCGGCGGCGAAGGTCACCACCAGGCGGCGGCCACCTTCCGTGGCCGCTGCGCGCTTGAGCAGCTCGGCGAACACCGACTGCGGCGTGTCTTCACGCACCGGCAGGCCGGTGTCCTGGTCGAACAGCTGGGCCGCGCGGGCGAACAAGAGCTTGAGGTGGTCGTTGAGCTCCGTCATCGTGCCCACGGTCGAGCGCGAGGTGCGCACCGGGTTGGTCTGGTCGATGGCAATCGCCGGGGGCACGCCCTCCACGCGGTCCACCGCCGGGCGGTCCATCCGGTCGAGGAACTGCCGCGCGTAGGCGCTGAAGGTCTCGACATAGCGGCGCTGGCCTTCGGCATACAGGGTGTCGAACACCAGCGACGATTTGCCCGAGCCGCTGGGGCCGGTCACCACCGTCAGCTCGCCCGTGCGGATGTCGAGGTCGAGGTTCTTGAGGTTGTGCTGGCGCGCGCCACGGATGCGGATGTCGGACATGAAACACCTTGTTGCAGTCGGCGCCCGGATGGGGCCGTGACCCAGGGCGTGACGGGCACGCACTGGGGCCAAACATTGTAGGGAGCCTGGCTGGACGCCGGCTTGCGTCGGGGCTTTGTCACCGAGAAGACTCAAGTTGCGGTTCCTGCTGCCGACATCCCCTCATGCCCGGCTTCCGGGCGCGCCAGCGTCCCGGGGTGGAGGCGCCCGGCGCCCCTGCACTCCACCCCCACTCAGACCAGGGGCGGGCGGCAGTTCAGCGCGCGTGCCTGTGGGGGCATCGTCATGAACTGGATCCGTCACCTCAAGCTGCGCCACAAGTTTGCGCTGATGACCTGGCTGGCCCTGGCGGCCACGGCCTTGCCAGCCACCATTGCCATCCGCTCGGCCTGGCTGCACTGGCATGTGCTCCACGACGAGATGGCGGGCCAGGCCCCAGCGACGGCCGTGCTCAAAGCGGTGCGCGTCACGCAAGAGCACCGGGGCTTGACCAATGCGGTGATGAGCGGTGCCGACCAGATGGAGGCCAAGCGCAAGGACAAGCAGCAGGCCGTGAACGAGGCCATGGTGGCCTTGAACCGCAGCCTGAGGGAGGCGGGCTTCGACGCCCTGAGCAAGGACAGTGAGGCCCTGCACGAGACCTGGCAGGCGCTGAGCAAGGACGTGGACCAGCGCCATGTCACCGCCCCGGTGAGCGTGAAGCGGCACACGGCTTTGGTGGTGTCCCAACTGGATTTGCTTGACCGGGTGCTGGACACCTCGGGCATGAGCTTGGATGCCGACACCCACAGCTACTTCACCATCATGGCTGGCTTTCGTGACCTGCCGCGCATGGTCGAACGCTTCGGCCTGTCGCGTGCCAAGGGCGCGGCCGTGCTGGCCTCGGGCGAGCGCGATCCTGCGGCCGTGTCCAGCCTGTTGTCGCAACTGGAGGCGGCACAGGTGCATGCCCGCGATGCCACACGCGGCCTGGCCAAAGCGGCCGTCGACACCGATCCCGCGCTGGCGTCGGTGAACAAGCTGTGGCAGCAGGCCCAGGCCAGCCAGGCGCAGATGCAGACGCTGGTGCAAGAGGTGGCGGCCGGCCGCAGCACGTTGAGCCCTGAGGCCTACTTCACGCAGATGACCGAGCACATCAAGGCCCAGTTTGCGCTGAGCGACGCGGTGCAGGCTTATGTCGGCGAGCGGCTGCAAGCCCGCCAGCACGCCGAACTGCTGACGATGGTGCTGGTGTGCGTCAGCATCCTGGGCCTCAGCAGCCTGGCCTTTGCCGTCAGCGTGGTGACGCGCCGTGCCGTGCTGGGGGCCACCGCCGAAGCCAGCCGCGTGGCTCAGGCGCTGGCCCAGGGCGACCTGACCGTGCGCGCCCACAGCAAGAGCCGCGACGAACTTGGCGACATGGTGGGTCACCTTGGCCTGGCCATGGACAGCCTGCGCGAACTGCTGGGCAACATCCGGCAGGCCAGCGACATGGTCTCCACTGCGGCTGGCGAGATCGCCCAGGGCAACCAGGACCTGAGCCAGCGCACCGAAAGCCAGGCTTCATCCCTGCAGCAAACCGCCGCTTCAATGGAAGAGATCTCATCGATGGTGCGGATGAACTCGACCACCGCCCAGCAGGCCAATCAACTGGCCCATGACGCCTCGAACGGCGCGAGCCGCAGCGGCGACACCTTCCGCGAGGTCATCGGCAAGATGGGTGACATCCGCGACGCCAGCCGCCGCATCGCCGAGATCAACGCCGTGATCGACGGCATCGCTTTCCAGACCAACATCCTCGCGCTGAATGCCGCCGTGGAGGCTGCGCGCGCAGGCGAGCAGGGCCGGGGCTTTGCCGTGGTGGCCTCTGAGGTGCGCAGCCTGGCGCAACGCAGCGCGAATGCGGCCAAGGAAATCAAGTCACTGATCAGCCAGAGCACGGACATCGTCGAGGCGGGCTACCAGCTGGCCGAAAGCACGGGCCAGAACATCCATGCCCTGGTCGACCACGTCATGGAGGTCAGCCAGCTGATGAACAACCTCGCATCGGGCAACGAGCAGCAGCAGATGGGCATCGAGCAGGTCAACCAGGCTGTGACCTTGCTGGACCAAGGCACGCAGCAGAACGCAGCGCTGGTCGAGCAATCGAGCGCGGCGGCCATGAGCCTCAACCAGCAGGCGACGGGCCTGCGCGACATGGTGTCGGCCTTCAAGCTGAGTTGACCCCGCTTTCGTGCCAACATGGAGGGATGCGCCGTTTGAGGCGCCTGTCACCGGTGTGAGTCCCTCGCATGAACGTCAAAAAGATTGCCCTGATCGCCCTGGCCGCTGTGGTGGCCGTGCTGGCCCTCTACCTCACCTTCGTGCTCACGTGGAGCTATTCCAGCGGCGAGCGCGCCGGCTGGGTGCAAAAGCTCTCGCACAAGGGCTGGCTGTGCAAGACCTGGGAGGGCGAGCTCGCTCTGGTGTCGATGCCCGGCGCTCCGGTCGAGAAGTTCTTGTTCACGGTGCACGACGACACCGTGGCCGCCGACATCAACCGCCTCATGGGCCAGCGGGTGTCGCTGCACTACGAAGAGAAGGTGGGCGTGCCCACCAGCTGCTTTGGCGACACGCACTACTTCGTGACCAAGGTGCAGCCGGTCGATGGCATCTCGCTGTCGCCGGGTGTGGTGGTTGAGCCTGGCCACGCCGCATCGGGCGCGGCCTCGGCGGTGGCGCCGGCCTCCGCGCCCTCCGCGCCCGTGGCCCCTTGAGGCCCCTTGAGGGCCCTCTGGTGTTCAGCGCACCAGCAACACCGGCACCTTGGTGCGGGCCATCACCTGGGTGGCCACCGAGCCGGTCACCAGGTTCATCAGGTTGCCGTGGCCGTGGGAGCCCATGATGATCAGGTCGGTGTCCAGCTTCTTGGCTTGCTTGGCGATCACCTCGGGCGCATGGCCCACCTTGCTCACGTAAGCCGTGGCCAGGTCGTGCCGTGCGGTGAACTTGCGGATGGGCTTGAACACCGCCTCGGCGGTGTTGTCGTAGTAGGCCTTGAGGTCTTCGGCGCTGAACATCGACGCCGCATGCGGCGGGATCATCGGCACCACATGCAGCACCGTGTAGCTGTGCGGAGCCGCCAGCCATTCTTCGTGCGTGGCCAGCCAGGCCAACATGCGCTTGGTGTAGGGACTGCCATCGACGGCGAGCAGGATGTTCATGCACACACTCCTTGATGAGGTGCTTCCAGTGTGCGCCTGCCGTGTGACGAAGGCTTGATGGCGATCAAGTAAAAAACAGTCAACGCCCGGTGCCGGGCACCTGGATCACCAATTGGGGGTCGTGGCCCATCGGCTCGCCCTTGTGCTGGTGGCCTCGGGCGTTGCTGACCACGCGGGTCACGCCCTGCGCATGCTGCACCAGGTAGTCGTGGCGGCAGTGCAGGTGGCCGTGCAGCCACAGGTTGACGCCCGGCATCAGCGCCTCGTCGTTGTTGCAGAAGCTGGCCGTGCCGGGTTGCTTGCCGTAGCGCGGGTCGGCGCTGCGCAGGCTGGGCCCGAAGTGGGTGATGACCACGGTGGCCGCCACGGGCTCGGCGGGCGGCGTGGCCAGCGTGGTGGCCAGCCAGTCGCGGGCGGCCAGGGCCCGCTCGCGCACGGCGGCCGGGTCGAACGGCTGCCCTCCGATGTGGGCGCGCATGACCTTCACGAAATACGAGGCCGCACGCATGGCGCGGGGGCGCTCGTGGGCCCCGAACACGTCGAAATCGCACCAGCGGGTGCAACCGACCAGGCGCACCGCCTGGCCGGCGGCGCTGTGCACCACCAGGGTGTCTTGGTCGAGCAGGTGGATGCCCAGCTCGGCGCACCAAGCGCGCAGGCCCGCCAGCGCCTCGTTCACGTCGCGCTGGTCGAACTCGTGGTTGCCGGGCACGAACACCACCGGCACGGGCCAGTGGGCAAACTGCCGCAGGCCGGCCCAGGTGCTGTCGATGTCACCCGCCAGCACCAGCAGCTCGGCACCGGGCGCGGGCTGCGGGGCGTAGGCCTCGGTCTCCAGGTGCAGGTCAGACAGCAACTGCAGCTTCACGCGGGGCCTGTGGCGCTGGGGTCAATGCGGCGGCGCTGCAGGGCTCAGTTCGAGCCGTGGCACTGCTTGTACTTGCGGCCGCTGCCGCACGGGCAGGGGTCGTTGCGCCCCACTTTGGGCTGTTCGCGCACCACGGTCTGCGTTTTGCGCTGTTGCACGGCGATCTCGGCGAGGTCAACGATGTCGAACACCAGCGCCTCGATGCCCGCATCCAGCGAGTTCAGCGGGTGCTCGTCGTCCAGGGCCTTGGTCATGGCCTGCTGGGTCTCGTCTTGCTCGGGCAGGTGGCGCCAGATCGAATCGAGCAGGTCGGGCACGCCGGGCAGGGCGGCGTCTTCCAGGGCGGTGAAGTTGGCCAGGGCCCACTCGAAGCCGGCGGCCCAGTAGCCCAGGCCTTCCATGGCGGCCTTGCCTTCCACGGGCTTGCCGTCGTCGTCCTCGATCATCGGCACGATCGGGTCGAACCAGCCCTCTTCGAGGATGCCGCGCCAGATCTCGTCCTTGCGGCGGGTGATCAGGCCCACCAGCTTGTCGTGCTGGGCGGCGCTCCAGCCCGGGGTGTCGCCATCGGGCATGCCCTGGGTGCCGAAAATCGGCGGCAGCCACGCTTCGGGCTGCAGCACCACGGGTTGCACCAGCACGCCGGCCAGGTAGCCGTCGAGCAGCACGGCATCGACCGTCTCAAAGGGCTGCGGCACGGCGGCCAGCAGCATGTCGATCTCGTGGATGTCTTCGTCGGTCAGGGCGGGAGTGGGCTTCATGGGCAGGCGTGGTGTGGCGCGTAAACCGCCATTGTGCCTGTGCGCCCGTGCCGCCTGCTGAAAAACCCGTCAGAACTCCACGTCCAATTCGTCGATGTCGGCCGGCTCTTTCAGCGCGTCGGCGTGCCAGGCCTTCATCTCGGGCTGGCTGAGCATCAGCGTGCAGTAGGCCTGGCAGACCGGGTCGAGTTTGACGTCGTAGGTGACGAAACGGGTGCACACCGGGGCGTACATGGCGTCGGCCACGGTGCGCCGTGCACCAAAGAGGAAGGGGCCGCCGTAGGTTTGCAGGCAATCGCGCCAGATGGTGGTGATGCGGTCGATGTCGGCCTGAGCGCGCGACCACACCTTGAACTTCGGGAAGCGTGCGCGCAGGTTCATGGGCAGCGAGGCGCGCAGCGCGGCAAAGCCCGAGTGCATCTCGCCGCTGATGGCACGGCAGTGCGCACGCGCGGCGGCATCGGCGGGCAGCAGTTGCGCCTCAGGGCAGACCTCGTTGAGGTACTCGGCGATGGCCAACGTGTCCCACACGCGGATGCCGTTGTGCGTCAGGCAGGGCACCAGGATGGACGAGGACAGCAGCAGGATCTCGGCGCGGGTGCTGGGGTCATCGGGCGGCAGCACGTGCTCGGTGAAGGGCAGGCCGGCGAACTGGGTCAGCAGCCAGCCGCGCAGCGACCACGACGAGTAGTTCTTGCTGGTGATCGACAGCTCGGTGGCCAAGGCGGCCGAGGCGCTGGCGGGCGGCGGCAGGCCGACCGGCGCTGCCGGGGTGACGGCCGGGGCCGCTGACGGCTTGGCCCGCGCCTGATTGGCTGGCGTCTTCCTGGCCGGCGTCTTCTTGGCCGGCGCGGGTGGCGCCGTCACGGGCTGGGCCGCCGCCTGTTTGGGCGCGGCGGCTTTCTTGGCGGCGGCCTTCTTGGCTGTGGCGCTGGCTTTCTTGGCTGGGGTGGCCATGCAGTCTCCGGCTGGGCGTGGTTGTGATGGCCATGCAGCAAGCCTCATGCCACCATGACGAGGGGGCAAGCGGCGCGATGGCGCAGAACTTGCGGGTGCACCACCATGCTCTATGCCACCTACCACGCTCAACACACCCTGATGGACCCTTGGCGTCAGATGGCGCGCCACGTGGCCGACGCCTGGCACCACATCTTGCCCGAGGGGCCCGCGCAGTCCAGCGTGCACGAGTTGGTGGCCGGAGGCGCTGTGGCGCGGGGCCTGGCGGCGGCCAGCGACGTGTTCGCCCGCCTGCGGCTGACCCACGCGCGGCCCGCCTACGGCATCGACACCGTGACGTGCCAGGGACGTGCGTACGAGATCACCGAAGAAGCCGTGATGTCGCTGCCGTTTGGCACCCTGCTGCGCTTTCGCAAAGAGGGCGGGCCCGAGCTGCCGCGCGTGCTGCTGGTGGCGCCCATGTCGGGCCACTTCGCCACGCTGCTGCGCGACACCGTGCGCACCCTGCTGCAAGACCACGACGTCTACATCACCGACTGGCACAACGCCCGCGACGTGGCGCTCAAGCACGGTGCCTTCGGCCTCGACGACTACACCGATTACCTGATGCGCTTTCTGGAGCGCATGGGCCCAGGCTCGCACCTGATGGGCATCTGCCAGCCCTGCGTGGCCGCGCTGGCCGCCACCGCCCTGATGGCGCAAGACAACCACCCCTGCCAGCCGCGCAGCCTGACGCTGATGGCCGGCCCCATCGACTGCCGGGTGAACCCCACTGCGGTCAACGAGCTGGCCACCAGCAAACCACTGAGCTGGTTCCAAGAGCACATGATCCACACCGTGCCCTGGCCCTTGAAGGGCGCGGGGCGCAAGGTCTACCCGGGCTTCGTGCAGCTGTCGGCCTTCATGAGCATGAACCAGGCGCGGCACATCCAGGCCTTCGAGACCATGCAGGCCCAGCTCGCGGCGGGCGAGCACGACAAGGCCGCGCACGCGCAAGCCTTCTACGAAGAGTATTTTGCGGTGGCCGACCTGCCGGCCGAGTTCTACCTGGAGACGGTGGGCAAGGTTTTCCAGACCTACGACCTGCCTCGGGGCGAGCTGGTCTGGCGCGGGCTCAAGGTGGCGCCCCAGGCCATCCGCCGCACCGCCTTGATGACGGTGGAAGGCGAGCGCGACGACATCTGCTCGGTGGGGCAGACCGTGGCCGCGCAAGACCTGTGCTCAGCCGTGCGCCCCTACTGGCGCCAGCACCATGTGCAGACGGGCGTGGGCCACTACGGCGTGTTCAGCGGCCGCCGCTGGCAGCACGAGATCTACCCGAAGGTTCGCGACCTCATCCACCAGACGGCGGTGTGATGGCGGGCCGCCGAGGGCCTCACTCGCTGGCGGGCGCGGCCGTCAGGGCTGGGTAGCTGCCGTTGAACTTGAGGGTGGTGGTGCTGTTGGTTCGCACGCTGCTGGGCACGGGCGGTGAGGTGCTGTCGTCTCCCGTGTCCACCTCGGTGAGTGTGATGCCGGTCGATTGGTAGGTGCGTTTCACCAGGTCCACGGTCAGGGTGCCTGTGCAGCGGGCAATCGAAACGTTTTCGGTCAGCCCGATGAGCTCTGCCGACAGGGCATTGACTTCGGCTTCGGTGAATCCGGGCCCTGCGCACATGTAAACCTTGCTGCTGGGCAGCACCCAAACCATGTAGCGGGTGCTGTCAGTGGGCGAGAGCCAGATGGTGGTCTTGCCGATCGCAGCCGTGACGACTTTGGTTGTCTTGTACTTGACCACGGGCTTGCCGTCCACGATCAGTTCGAGACCCGTCAATGGGTCGGTCACCGTGCCATCGGGGGTTTGCGTGGTCGTGCTTTGTTCAACCTGGGGGGTCAACTGGAACAGGGACAGGGCTATCGTGCCATTGGACAACTCTGAGGACTGCACAACGATGGGCGTGTTGGCGTCGTACGTTTCCGTGTAGGTGCCCACGGTGGCCTCCGTCGAGCTCACCACCTCCACCGTGCCCGTCGCAGGCAAGGACACGACCGGTGCCGGCGGTTCAGTGGGGGTGGTGGTGTCCACCGGCGGCGTCGTGTCCACAGGCGGCGTCGTGTCCACCGGCGTGGTGGTGTCGACTGGGGTGACCGGGGTGTTCGTCGAGGGCGTCACGCCCAGACCTGGGATGCCCCATTCCCGCTCAGAGCCACCGCCGCAAGCGGTCAATGAAACGACAAGGGCGGTGCAGGCGAGTGCGGTGAGCTGGCGTTGGAACATCTGGGGCCCCGGGGTATCCGTGAACAATGGCACGCAATGTACAGATGCGCGACGTTCAATCGTCCCCATGGGTACCCTGAGTTACCCCCCAATCAGGCGCCACGGATTTGCGCTATGCGACAGCCGCGGCCCATTTGGCTTGCAGTGCGGCCAGCACGCTCGGGTCTTCCAGCGTGCTGGTGTCGCCCGGGTCGCGTTGCTCGCAAATCGCCAGCATCAGCCGGCGCAGCAGCTTGCCTGAGCGTGTCTTGGGTAAAGCGGACACGAACAGGATCTGCGCGGGCCGGCCGATGGCGCCCAGGTGCTGGTCCACCTGCTGCATCAGGGCCTGGCGCAGTGGCGCGGCGCTGGCCTCGGTTTGGCCAGCCGTGCCGTCTTTGAGCACCACGAAGGCCACGGGCACCTGGCCCTTGACGGCATCCTGGATGCCCACCACCGCCACCTCGGCCACGCCGCTGTGGCTGCTGAGCGCTTCTTCGATCTCTCGGGTGCCCAGGCGGTGGCCGGCCACGTTGATCACGTCGTCGGTGCGGCCCAAGATGAAGTGGTAGCCGTCGGCGTCGCGCACGCCCCAGTCGAAGGTGTTGTAGACCTGCTGGCCGGGGAAGCTGCGCCAGTAGGTGTTGACGAAGCGCTCGTCATCGCCCCACACGGTTTGCATGCAGCCCGGGGGCAGGGGGTAGGCCAGGGTCAGCACGCCTTTTTGATCGGCGCCGCTCACCGTCTCGCCAGTCTGTTGGTCGAGCAGCTTCACGTCAAAGCCGGGCATGGGCACGCCGGGCGAGCCCCAGCGCGAGGGGGTGTCGGGGTCGATGCCGCGCGCGATGCTCAGGATGGGCCAGCCCGTCTCGGTCTGCCAGTAGTTGTCGACGATGGGCTTGCCCAGGGCATCGGCGATCCACTTGGCCGTGGGCTCGTCCAGCGGCTCGCCCGCCAGGAACAGGTGCTTGAGCGACGACAGGTCGTGCCGCGTGAGGCAGGCCGGGTCTTGTTTTTTCAGCACCCGCACGGCCGTGGGCGCCGAGAACATCACGTTCACCTTGTGCTGCTCCACCAGCTTCCACCAGATGGCCGCATCGGGCCGGATGGGCAGGCCCTCGTAAATGATGGTGCTCATGCCTGCCAACAGCGGGCCGTAGACGATGTAGCTGTGCCCCACCACCCAGCCGATGTCGCTGGTGCAGAAGAAGGTCTCGCCCGGCTTGCCCTGGTAGATCAGGTCCATCGAGGTGGCCAGGGCCACGGCGTAGCCGCCGGTGTCGCGCTGCACGCCTTTGGGCTTGCCGGTGGTGCCGCTGGTGTAGAGCGTGTAGCTGGGGTGGGTGCTGTCCACCCAGGTGCAGGGCACGCGGGCGTCGATGTGCTTCTGGCGCAACTCGGCATAGTCGGCGTCGCGGCCGGCCACGCGGTTGAACGGCGTCAGGCCGCGGTCGACCATCAGCACCGCCCTGGGCTTGTGCTTCGCCAGCGTGATCGCCTCGTCCAGCAGCGGCTTGTACGGCACCACCTTGCCGCCGCGGCTGCCGGCGTCGGCGCTGACGATCACGGTCGGCTCGGCGTCGTCGATGCGGCTGGCCAGGCTGCCGCTGGCGAAGCCGCCGAAGACCACCGAGTGGATGGCACCGATGCGCGTGCAGGCCAGCATCGCGAAGGCCGCCTCGGGAATCATCGGCATGTAGATCCGCGCCCGGTCACCCGGCTGCGCGCCCTGGGCCAGCAGGATGGCCGCCATGCGCTGCACCTCGTCGTGCAGTTCGCGGAAGCTGTAGCGGCGCTCGGTGTCGGTCTCGGTGGAGACGAAAATGAGTGCGTT
>JACCDX011258542.1_pt1 | contig 11649 bp, 12 predicted proteins | sample 7449681 | NCBI WGS metagenome assembly JACCDX01 (sample SAMN15323450, study PRJNA562643) | freshwater metagenome | isolation source: river surface water | place: USA:Blue River Watershed | collected 2017-08-18 | reverse complement strand
GCGGCCGAGTGCATCGGCGACGGTTACTGGTTCATCGACAAGGTGACCAAATACGTCAACGAACGCATCGTGTTCGGCCGTCCGATTGGCCAGAACCAGGGCGTGCAGTTCCCGATCGCGAAGGCCTTCGTGAACATCGAGGCAGCGAGCCTGATGCGCTACAAGGCCTGCGAGCTGTTCGATGCCGGCCTGCCCTGCGGCGCCGAGGCGAACATGGCGAAGATGCTGGCGGCCGATGCGTCGTGGGAAGCGGCGAATGCCTGCCTGCAGTATCACGGCGGCTTCGGCTTCGCGGCCGAGTATGACGTCGAGCGCAAGTTCCGCGAGACCCGGCTCTACCAGGTCGCGCCGATCTCGACCAACCTGATCCTGTCGTACGTCGCCGAGCATGTGCTCGGGATGCCGCGTTCGTTCTGACGCGACCACCGGCTAATGGAGGCCCTGATGAAAGACACGATAGCACCTGGTGCGCAGCTCGCGGCATTCGCCGCCAACCTCCGCTACGAAGACATTCCCGAGCCGGTGCTGAGGCGCACCGAAGACCTGCTGCTCGACTGGTTCGGCTCTGCGCTGGCGGGCAAGGTCGGTCGCCCGGTGCAGGCGATCGAGGCGCTCGCGCTCGAGCAGGGGCCGCGTGACGGCGGCGCCGAAGTGCTGATCTCGCGCCGCAAGACCACGCCGCTGTTTGCGGCGATGGTGAATGCGGCTTCTTCGCACTATGCGGAGCAGGATGACGTGCACAATGGCTCGGTGTTCCATCCGGCCACGGTGATCTTCCCGGCGGTGCTGGCGGTGGCGCAGGATCGCGGGCTGTCCGGCAAGGCGCTGCTGACGGCATCGGTGGCGGGCTACGAGGCCGGCATCCGCATCGGCGAGTTCCTCGGTCGTTCGCATTACAAGATCTTTCATACCACCGGCACGGTCGGTACGGTCGCTGCGGCGGTCGCTGTCGGCCGGCTGATCGGGCTGGACGCGCGCCGGATGCTGGACGCGATCGGTTCGGCCGGCACGCAGGCGGCCGGCCTGTGGGAATTCCTGCGCGACGCGGCCGACTCGAAGCAGCTGCATACCGCGAAGGCGGCCTCCGATGGCCTGCTGGCCGCGCTGCTGGCCGAGAAGGGATTCGCCGGCGCGAAGCAGATCCTCGAAGGCAGGCAGGGCATGGGTGCGGGCATGTCGCAGGGCACGAATACGGCCGCGCTGACCGACCGGCTCGGCGAGCGCTGGGCCACGATCGAGACCTCGTTCAAGTTCCACGCAAGCTGCCGGCATACGCATCCGGCAGCCGATGCGCTGCAGAAGGCGATGAAGGAGCACGGCCTGAAGCCGGACGACATCGTCGAGGTGATCACGCATGTGCACCAGGGCGCGATCGACGTGCTCGGCCCGGTGGTCGATCCGCAGACGGTACATCAGGGAAAATTCTCGATGGGCACCGTGCTCGGGCTGATCGCGATCGAGGGCGCGGCCGGCGTGATGGAGTTCGAGCAGCGCTATCGCGATCCGGACGTGGCGGACTTCCGCGTGCGCGTGAAGATGGCGCTGGACGAAGAGGTCGACGGCGCGTATCCGGCGCGCTGGATCGGCAAGGTCACCGTGCACACGCGCGACGGCCGCACGCTGCAGGCGCGCGTCGATGAGCCGAAGGGCGACCCGGGCAATACGCTGACGCGGCCGGAGCTGGAAGACAAGGCGATGCGGCTGGCAGCGTTTGGCGGCGCGGCGGATGAGGCGGAGATGAAGCGGGCGTTTGGGGTGCTGTGGGGGATGGCCGGCTGCGAGAAGTTGCCGGTGCTACTGGCGAACTGAAGCGTTCAGGAAGCGGGTCGGTCGTCCCGCTCCGCTTCGCGCTGGGTCAGTTCAGGTAACAGAACCAGCAGCTCGGGCAGGGCGCTGCGGACGGTATCCCATACGACATCGAGGTTCATTTCGAAATAGCCATGCGCGATCCGGTTGCGCATGCCACGCATGCTTCGCCATGGGATATCGGGATTGGCGCCAGCAAAGCTTTCATGGTGGTCCATGATCTTCGTCGCGGCTTCGCCGATGATGATCAAATCCATGATCACAGCGAGTTGCGTACGCTTGTCATTGATGAATTCCGCTTTCGACAGACCTTCGACGAAACCGCAAGCCTCACGGGCAGCCTGCCGCATGTGATCGACATAGTCGGTCAGGCGGCTTGCGCTCATAAGGGTTGCGCTTCGCCGATGACTTGGGCGCGAATCTTCGGAGGCAGGTCGCCGGGCGTCAGCACATCCACGTGCACGCCCAGCAGGGATTCCAGCTCGACCTGCAGCCCCCCTAAATCAAAGAGCGTGGTGCCAGGCAGGGGATCCACCAGCAGGTCAAGGTCACTGCCATCCGCGTCTGTTCCATGCAAGACCGAGCCAAATACCCGAGGGTTGGCCGTACGGAAGCGACGCGTCGTTTCAAGGACGGCGGCTCGATTCGATTCGAGGGCAATGGACGGTCGCATGGTTTGAGTATATCCAAGTCGCGGAACTCGCGGCAAAGGGCAGTGGCCAAATCGGCAAGAACCCAACAAGAAGACGTGCACTGTCCCGGAAAGCAGTGAACGATCAGTCCGCGGATTTCAAGTCAGCAGCCCTCAGGCCGAAAGCACTCGCGTGTGTCCCGGCACCTCATGATCGGCCGGTTCCCGAATGATGATGTCCACGTCAGCGCCCAGCCGGTTCAGGCAATCCATCATCCTTGCTTCGCTGATGCCGCGAAACTGGCCACGCAACATGCCTGACAGTTTTGGCTGGGGCATGCCGAGGATGGCAGCTGCCTGAATCTGGGTCAGTTGCCTTTGCTTGATGAGTTCGGTGATCTTCGAGGCGAGGCCGGCCTTGACCTGCATCGCTTCGGCATCGGCGTAGCCAAGCGCTTCGTAGACATTGTCGCTACCGCGTCGGATATCAGTCATTGGATACTCCTTCGATTCGGGCCAATACCATTTTCAATCTTTCCGTCACCAGGTCCAGCTCTTGTTTCGGTGTCGCGATGCCGTGCCGTGACTTCTTCTGGAAGCAATGCAGCACGTAAATGCCATTCGCAATCTTGACTGTGTAGACCGCTCGGTACGTATCGCCCGCATGGTCTTCAACCACTTCCAGCACGCTCGCGCCGCCAAAGCCTTTCAGGGGCTTGGCCTGAGCGTGCTTTCCCCCTTCTTGCGCGAGGTGTAGCGCATAGCCGAACGTGTCTATGACATCCGCAGGCATGGCCAGCAGGTCGCGCCTTGAGGATCCAACCCAGTAAAGTGGCTTGATTGGTCGAGACATGAGAATCCTATATCCAAATGGGTATATTTGGCAAGGCGCAAATGAGCCAGCCAGACTTGATTTGCATCGACCGCGAAAGTGGGCTCAAACGAGCGAGGTAAGGCCAGATCGGGTTCTGGCGACGCAATGCAAGACGCCGCTATTGCATTCGGGATCGCAAAATGTTGCGTTGATATGTGGTTCTGGAATGAACGGCACAACGCAACGAGCGTTGTGATTATCGGGGACGTGGTACTTCGTTTGCGGGGAAGGATGGGCGCGAGCGGGGCTTGATCCGTGCGCTGTGTGGCGGGTTTATGCGCCGAACGCAACCCGTTCGACGAACAGCCCGAGGCCAACGGCGAGCACCGCCAGCGACACCAGTCGCACAACGCGTGCCTCGAACGGCGTGCTGCGCAGCCAGGCCAGCAGCGGCACCACGATGATGACGGCCACCAGCTGGCCGGCTTCGACCCCGAGGTTGAAGTTCAGCAGTGCCAGCAATTCGCTGCCTTTCGGCAGGCCGATCTCCTTCAGCACCGATGAAAACCCGAAGCCATGCACCAGCCCGAACGCGAAGCTGATGGTCCAGCGGCGCGAGATCGCATAGCGGGGATACAGGTTCTCGAAGGCGACGTAGGCGATTGACAGCGCGATCACGGCCTCGACCAGCGTCGAGGGCAGCGTCACCAAATCGAAAGCGGCCGCACCCAGCGTGACGCTGTGCGCGAGCGTGAATGCGGTGATGATCTTCAGCAGCTGCAGCAGGCTGCCGCCGCACAGCACCAGCGCCAGCACGAACAGCAGGTGGTCATAGCCGGTCGCGATATGCTCGACGCCGAGCAGGAAGAAGCTGGCCGCACCGTTCGGCGTGGCCTGCTGCCGCAGGTTCGCCTCCAGCGTCGGCTGCGACGACGAGAACGCATGCGACAGGCTGCCGCCGTCCCAGGTCAGCAGCGCGATCACATGATGGCTGTCGCCCAGCACCGCCGGCAGCCGGTCATGCAGCACCAGTCGACCGACCGGGTGGCCGCAGTCGAACTGCGGGCTGAGGTCATCGCCCGGCAGCGGCCGGCAGCGCTGCCCGTCGGCCTCGAACTGCAAATGCTCGCGCAGCTGCGCAGGCAGCGCCGCGCGGTCGACGGCAGACTTCTCCGTCGGCGTGTACGCATAGCTGACGATCGCATCGCGCACCGACAGGCTGGCGAAGCCGGTGGCGTCGCCGGAGTGCGCCAGCGCGCCGCCGGCGACGAGCCACGCGGCAAGCGCGAGCAGCAGGGCAACCAGACGCATGCGCCGCATCGGGCTCAGCGTGCCGGCGCCGCCGGCGCGGAGGCGGGCGACGCCGCGGGCGTGGATGCAGACGCCGCCGCCGGTGTCGCAGCGGCAGGCGCCATCGCCTTCATTGCCGCGATCAGGTCGAGCAGGTTCGTGATGTGGAACTCCGGCACCGTCACGATCTCGGCGCCGCCGACCGGCAGCAGGTAGCGGCCGTAGCCGTCCGGCGTCACGCCGCCGGCGGCGTAGCGCGCCAGCGGCGCGTCGGCACTGCCGCGGTAGACGACGATGAAGATGTCGGGACGGGTGACGCCATATTCGTCGTCGCCGGCCTTCAGCGGAATCTTCTGCTCGCGCTGTATGCGGCCGAAGCCGGTCATTGCCGTGGCAATGGTTTCCGATTGCGCCGGATCGATGCCGTGCTCATGGCCGGCCTGCGACGCATCATGGATGCCGTGGTAGAACCACTTGCCGTTGGCGGCACGCTCGAAACGATGCATCGTCCCCTTGACCATCACTTCGACCACGCCGATGTCCTCGATCGGCGCCGGCAGCAGCTGCTTGGTCTCGCGTACCGACATCGCCGAGATCTCGTTGCTGCGGCGGACTTCGCCGCGCCAGATGACGACCGCCAGCGCGATCAGCACGCCCCAGATCAGCCACAGTCTGCGCCCGCGCATTACTTCCTCCTCCACCAGACGGCCACGCCGAGCGCCGCCATCAGCAAGGGGATCAGGATGATCGACAGCACGAAGGTGCCTTTCATCTGCGTGTTCGTCATGATCACCAGCGGCAGGTCATAGGTGCGCGGCTTCAGGCCGATCAGGTTGTCGCGCGCGGACAGGAAGTTCACCGCATTCATGAACAGCGTGCCGTTGCCGACCAGGTGGTAGAACGAGTTGGTCGCGAAGTCGGAATCGCCGACGACGACGATGCGCGACTCCTTGCGCTCGACCACCGGTTTGGCCGCTTCGACCTCTTCGCCACGCAGCCGGCGCATCAGCGTCTCGGCCGATTCCACCACCTGCGGATTGACGCGCGCGGTGGCCATGATGGTCAGCGGGCCGCCGCGATTTTTCCCCTCGACGAATTCGACCTTCGAGCGGTCGCCATTCGAGAAGCTTTTCTTCGACGTGTTCACCAGCTGGCGCACGGTCACGCCGGGCACCGGCTGGGCAGTCGGCGAGAGCGTGCGCGCGCCCGGGAAGAAGGTCTGCGGCAGCTTCGAGGTGATCTCGTGCGGGTTGTAGTCGCTGACGGCCGGCGTCGATGGATCGGCCCAGAAATGGCTGGCCGGATCGATCACCATGTCGTCTTCCAGCACGATGCCGAATTTGGCGATCACGCGGTCCAGTCCGCTCTTGATGAAAGGGTCGATCAGGAACATCGCCTTGCCGCCATTGTCAAGGTAGGCATCGATCGCCTTCACCTCGGGCTCGAGCAGCGGCGCCTGCGGGCCGGCGACGATCAGCACCGAGCAGCGCGACAGGTCGGTGCCGGCCTGCATCAGCGACACCTTCTCGACCAGGTAGTTCAGCGCCTCGAGTGCGCCGCGCGCCTTGGCCATGCCGTGCTGCTCATGCTGCACGACCTTGGTTTCCAGTCCGTGCGAATGGCCGGCGCCGCCTTCGGTGTGGTCGTGCGACTCGAGGCTGAACGGATTCGGCTCGCCATGGCCGTCGAGGAAGCAGGCGACCTGCTGCTTGCTTTGCGTGACGCGCAGCAGGCCGTTGGCGATATCCGTCTCGGTCGGGCCGTTGACAGTCAGCTTGCGGCCTTCGCTTTCGAGCAGCGCGGTGCCGGCATACTGCACGCCGCGCAGCTTGGCCTGCGCGGGATTCAGCGTCGGGTCGAAGAACTCGACGCTGATCTTGCTGTTCTGTGCCGCAAACAGCTCATACAGCTCGACGGTCTCGCGCATGCCGCGGTCGTGGAAGAAGGTGACGCGGACCGGGCGATCGATGGTCTTCAGCATCGCCACCGTTTCGGGCGCCAGCGAGTACTCCTGGGTGGCCGTCAGGTCGATGCGCTTCGGGTACAGCGCACTGACCCAGGCGATGGCGATCAAGACGCCGAGCACGCCGACGGTCGACAGCAGCAGTTCGCGCCGGCTGGCGGAGAACAGCAGGCGGATGTCGTTGCGCAGCTTCAGCAGCGCCCATCCCGACAGCAGCAGGCCGGCCACCAGCAGGATGTTGGTGACGGCGGACGAATCGACCGACAGCGCGCTGGCGATCGCCGAAGCGATCAGCAGGACGATGCCGGCAATGAGGATCAGGCCCGAGCGAAAAGTGCTATCCATGGTGTTCGGAAGCTTTCATGGTTGTTCTTGTGATGCCTGCCGCGCTGCGCTCAGCGCCGCCATTGCAGCCAGGTGGTGTTGAGTGTCAGCGCGCCTGCGGCCACGACCAGGAAGAAGGTGATCGCCTCGGTGCGCAGCAGCCCCTGGATGAAGTCCGCATAGTGCTCGGAAAATGACAGATGCGAGAACAGGTCGCGCAGCAGCACCGAGGATTGCAGCCCTTGCAGGTGGCCGATGAACCAGAACAGCAGCAGCGCCGGGATGGTGATCAGCGCGGCGACGATCTGGTTCTCGGTCAGCGCGGAGAACAGCTGGCCGATGCCGATGCAGGCCATGCCGAGCAGCAGGAAGCCGATGTAGCCGGCCACGATGTTGCTGGTGTGCGGCGAACCGTACAGGTACAGCGGCACCAGGTTGATCGCCGAGGCCGCCGTCATCAGCACCAGCATCGTGACCGCGCCGAGGTATTTGCCGAGCACCACCTGCCAGGTACGCAGCGGCAGCGTCATCAGCAATTCCATCGTGCGCCCGGTGTATTCGCCGGAGAACAGACGCATCGTCAGCACTGGCGACAGCGTGATCAGCAGGATCCCCATGTTCTGCAGGGTCGAGTCCATCGTGCCGACGCCGGTCAGGAAGACGTTGTAGGTGAAAAAATAGCCGGTCCCGAGCAGGAAGACGGCGATCACGAAATACGCGATCGGCGAACGGAAATACGTCTGCATTTCCTTGCCGTAGACCGCAGCCACGCCATTCCATGCATTCATGCGCGGCCTCCTTTGTGTCCGATGTAGTTGAGGAAGACGTCCTCGAGCGTCGGCTGGCGGCGCTCGAGACGATACAGTTCGCCGCACTGCGTGACGACGCGGGCGATGCGGGCTTCGACGCCCTCGACTGCGCTGACCTGGCAGTCGATCGCGAAGATGCCGGGGCGGGCGCTGAAGGCCTGCAGCTGCACGCCGGCCACGCCATCGGTGGCGAGCAAGGCCTGCTTCAGCGCATCGGCATCGCCGCCGGCTTCCAGCGTGACGGCGCTGGTCTGGTCGGCCGCCTGCTGCAGGTCCGCCGGCGAACCGGTCGCCAGCAGCCGGCCCTGATTGATGATGGCGACGCGATGGCAGATCAGCGTCACTTCCGGCAGGATGTGCGTCGACAGCAGCACCGCGTGATGTTTTCCCGCATTGCGGATGACTTCGCGGGTTTCCTGTATCTGTCCCGGATCGAGGCCGGCGGTCGGCTCGTCCAGCAGCAGCACATCCGGGTCGCCCAGCAGTGCCTGCGCCAGGCCGACGCGCTGGCGATAGCCTTTCGACAGCTTGTAGATATCTTTCTTCGTCACGTCTTCCAGCCGACAGGCGTTGAGTACGCGCTCCAGTTCCGAGCGCGCCTGCGTGCCGGCCAGGCCCTTGGCCTTGGCGACGAATTTCAGGTAAGAGGCGACGTCCATCACGTCGTACAGCGGCGGCTGTTCGGGCAGGTAGCCGATCTTCGGGGCCGCCTGGTGATTTTCCCTCGCCATGTCGTGACCGGCGACGCGCACGGTGCCGGTGGTCGCGGCGGTGTAGCCGGCGATCAGGCGCATCGTGGTGGTCTTGCCGGCGCCGTTCGGGCCGAGGAAGCCGACGATCTCGCCGGGTTTTACGTCAAAGGAGATGTCGTGCAGGATGGGCTTGGAGCCGTAACGCTTGCTGACTCGGTCCAGTTCTATCATCAGAATATTTGGCGGTGGTGGCAGGAGGGCACAAAAAAGCCCCCCGGGTGGGGGGCTTCGGGTACGGCGTTTGCAGCAATTACTTGTGCCAGCGGTCGCCCAACTTCGCGAACTGGTTCGCGTCGTGCGACATCAGCACCTGTGCGCCCTCGAGGTCGCGCATCATCTTGATGCGGTTCACCGAGTCCGTGTAGTCCTTGACGCTGTAGTTCAGGCCGGCGACATAGCCGTCCAGGTTTTCCTGCATCCAGACCGCATCCTGCGTGATGATCACGGAGCCGGTCTTCGGCAGCTTGACCTTCATCGACTGGTGGCCGATGGTGTGGCCCGGGGTCGGGATGATCTTCACGGTACCGTCGCCGAACAGGTCGTATTCGCCGTCGAGCTCGAGGTAGTTGAAGTCACGAGCAGCGGCGATGTCGGCCAGCACGAAGGAGCCATTGACTGCGCGGCCCTGGATCTTCTCCGGCCACCAGCCCTGGTACAGTTCCTTCTTCTGCATCACATGGATCGCCTTCGGGAACATGCCGATGTTGCCGATGTGGTCGAGGTGCGAGTGCGAGTGGACGACGGCCTTCACGTCATCGACGCTGATGCCCAGCTTCTTGAGCTGCATGTCGATCACGTCGGAACGCTTCTGGCTCGGCTTCAGGAAATCGCAGTTGCCGGCGGCCCAGTGCTTCTTGCAGTTGTCCATGCTGTCCGAGATGGCGACGTTGTTGCCGCTGTCGAACACGACGATGCCCTTCGGATGCTTCAGCACCCACATCGACACCGGAATGGTGATCTGTTTGGCTTCCGGGTAGGTGGGGATCAGGCCCTGGATGTTGAAGGGACCGAAGTAGCCGCTGGTTGCCCAGTAGAGTTCCTGCGATTGAGCTGACGGTGCGGTGGTGATGCAGAATGCAGCCAGCAGCGATGCGATAAGACCAGTCTTCTTCATGCGTGCTCCTCCGTTGTGGTTGTTGTAGGCACCGGAGCCGGTCTGCTTCGCCGGATCCCCAGCTTGCTTCTGACGGCCACCGGAACCGAAATGGATCCTGCAGCCTGTGAATCAGTCTTTTTTTTATGATGATGCAAGTGACTTTTTGTCATGTCAATCAAAAATGCGAATCGCTCCGCATACGCTCGAAGCAGGCTTGTTGCGTCGCGCCATCCGCATTTTTCATTCTGCGCACGGGGTGCTGCAGCTTGATGAAATGGTGCAAGACGTGCGAATTTACTTTTTCCAAACGCCCCCTTTAACAATGCATTGTTGCCGCCGCGGGAAATGTCATTCAGACTCCGCGGCAAGTGCCGCTACCCACTCATAAATGGCGCCGTGATAATAGGTTCAGGCCGGACTTACCCTGTCCGGTCTTTCTGGAGATGACAATGAAATTTTCCGTACTCGGCCGGGTTCTTGCGGGCTCCGTAGCCGCATTGGCGATGTCGGGCGCGTTCGCGCAATCCAAGCCGGCCCAGCTCAAGGTTGGCGTTACCACCTTCCTGTCCGGCCCGGCGTCGGTGTTTGGCGTGCCGGCGAAAGCCGCAGCCGAGCTCTACATCGATCAGCTGAACGCTGCCGGCGGCATCAACGGCGTGAAGATCGTGCCGACCTTCATCGACGAAGGTGTCGGCGCCGACAAGCTGCTGTCCGAGTATCGCCGCGTGGTCCAGGAGAGCGACACCAAGGTGATGATCGCCGCGATCTCCAGCGGCAACTGCAATACGCTCGCTCCGGTCGCCGAAGACCTGAAGGTACTCAACATCATGTGGGACTGCGGCACCGAGAAAGTGCTGGAGGACCGCCGCTACAAGTACGCCGTGCGCACGCAGGCGAACGCAACCTCCGAGATGGTCGCGACCGTGCTGTACATGCTGAAGCAGAAGCCGGACATCAAGACGATCGCGGTGGTCAACCAGGACTACGCCTGGGGCCGCGATTCGTGGGAGCTGTTCCGCAACACGCTGCTGGCGCTGAAGCCGGACGTCAAGATCGTCGCCGAGATGTTCCCGAAGTTCGGCGCGACCGACTATTCGACCGAGATCAGCCGCCTGCAGGCGTTGCGCCCGGAAGTGGTGCTGTCGACCGCCTGGGGCGGTGACCTCGATACCTTCGTGCGCCAGGCATCGCAGCGCGGGCTGTTCCGCCAGTCGCAGTTCGTGCTGCCGCTGGCCGAAAGCTCGCTCGAGCGCCTCGGCAGCGCGCTGCCGGACGGCGTGATCGTCGGCGCGCGCGGCGACCACTATTTCCTGCATCCGCAGCACGGTGACAATGCGAAGCTGAACAGCTTCACGAAGAAATTCCGCGAGAAGACCGGCACCTATCCGATCTATCCGGTGTTCCACATGGTGCAGGCGCTCGACGGCCTGGTGGCCGGCTATGACAAGGCCATCAAGGCCAACAAGGGCGCATGGCCGACGACCGAGCAGGTGGCGGCCGCGATGCATTCGGTCGAATTCCGCGGCCTGACCAACACGGTCAAGATGCGCGAAGACGGCCAGGGCCTGGAAGACCAGCTGCTCGGCGTGACGAAGAAGGTCGCCGGCTACAACTTCCCGACGCTGGAAAAGATCGCCATCTATCCGGCCGAGCTGGTCACCACGCCGGTCGGCCAGAAGTCGCCGGAATGGGTGAAGACCCTGAAGCCGGCCGCCATCAACGACCCGCGCATCAAGCAGTACTGATCCCCGGCATGGCGCGGTGCGCGGCCAGCCGGCCGCGCGCCCGCGCCTGACCTTGTCCTCCAACGTTTCCAAAGTTCTCGATGCCGCAGGATCTCTACATACTCGCGGTGATGGACGGCCTGTCCTACGCCGCATTGCTTTTCCTCGTCGCGCTCGGCATGACCCTCGTGTTCGGCGTGATGAACATCATTAACATGGCGCACGGCAGCTTCTATGCGCTCGGCGGCTACATGGCGGCCAGCCTCGGCATGTTGGCTGCGTCGCAGGGGCTGTCGCCGGCGTGGTCGCTGCTGATCCTGCCGCTGGCCGCGGTCATCGTCGGCTGCGTGTTCGGCACGCTGATGGAGACTTCGCTGATGCGCCGCATCTACACGAAGGATCCGATCCTGCAGCTGCTGGTCACGTTCTCGGCCTTCATG
>JACCDX010363130.1_pt1 | contig 11650 bp, 9 predicted proteins | sample 7449681 | NCBI WGS metagenome assembly JACCDX01 (sample SAMN15323450, study PRJNA562643) | freshwater metagenome | isolation source: river surface water | place: USA:Blue River Watershed | collected 2017-08-18 | reverse complement strand
TTCTACACCATGCATTCCAGGCATCGAGTGATCAGTCAGTACAAGATCGTATCTATTCTTTTGCAGCAGATGGATCGCTTCTTCTCCATTGGCGCATTGATCTGCAGTGATGTCTAGGGCTTGTAATTGCATCCATAAAATTTGACGATTTGCAGGATGATCTTCCACAATTAATGCACGAATATTCTTGAAATGAATTCGATGGTGATGCGCTAATCCCTTATCACTCGATTCAAGTGGTAAGCCAGTCCTCGAAAAGGCTACGGCAAAATGAATATTGGTGCCTAGATTAGGAGCACTTTCGATAAGCAGTTGACTTTGCATTAACTCAACTAGATGGTTGCTAATGCTCAAGCCAAGACCTGTTCCAGGATTAGACTCAAGCCCGGGCGAGAAATGGGAGTGGACTTGTTCAAATGGCATCAAGGCCCGTTTTATGGCATCCTGACTCATTCCAATTCCATGATCAATAATTCGGAACTCAATGAGTTGACCGGCATGGTCGTTAGCTAGAATCCGAACATCAAAGTAAATCAGACCATGTTCGGTAAATTTGATGGCATTGCTCAGTAGATTGTGAAGAACTTGTCGCAGTCTCAGTTCGTCGATGAGTAAAACGTCCGCAATCGAGGGGTCAACACTTGCGTTAAGCATCAAGCCTTTGTTATGGGCATATACGGAGAATGTTTGATTAATCTCAAACAGTATTTGCTTGAGATCAACTGGCTCAAATTCAAGTGTAAATTTGCCAGATTCAATTTTGGCAACATCGAGGACCTGATTCAATATTCCCAAAAGTGATGCTGCAGATGATTGAGCACTCTGCAACAATGACTTTTGTTTACTATTGAGACTTGTATTTTTAAGTAACAGCTCTTGAGCGCCAATGACCGCATTCATTGGTGTTCTGATTTCATGACTCATCGTTGCCAAGAAAGCCGATTTAGCATCGCTGGCCGTTTTTGCTTGATGAGCAATCTCCAATAGACCAGCCTCTTTCTTTGCTTGTCTTTTTCGGTGGAATTGATGATGAATTACTCCAAATCCTAGAACAAATAAAGCAGTAATTGCAGCAGTCACAATTGGGCTAATGCCAAATCTTTTTTTATCGATTGTGCTATCCAAGGGGTTTAACTCAGGTATTGGGATGGATAAAAGATCTCCTAGAACAATTGGATCAATCTGTTTGAGGGATTTCTGAATAATGGAATTTAGAGGCTCATCATGTTTGGAAATTAACCATCGATAAGCAAAGGGCTGATGTCCCCAAGGCTTTATTTGGAAATGGTTAAGTTTGAGATCTTGGTTGATTGCCATTGCCAGCCGCAGTGGCATGACCGCAAATTGTGCCTCACCATTGATTAACTTTTGCATCACGAGCTCAGGCGAGCTGAATACCGTTTTTTTAGAGGAGTTATTTTCTAAAGAATAGCCTCGATCGAAATAGATCGTTTGGCTGGTTTGTAAGGAATGCGCTTTTGTATCGAGATTATTTGTGCTCAACACCACATCCTGACCCCAAAAAATAGTATCGGAGATAAATCCCGCTGTGAGATTGGAGGGGGAAAATACAGGATCAATAATGAAGTTAATTTGCTTGCTTTGAAGTTGCTCCAGAGTGGTTTGATCTGAGGTGCGCCATATCGGCTGAAAATCCAGTCCAGAGCAGTCTTTCAGCTTCGCGAGAAGCCTTGGATAGATTCCGCTATTCCAGTAGTGACGATACTTCTCGTGAATACTGAATTTCACAACTGGATTCGATTGAATCCATTGTTTTTCAGTCCCATTAAATTGGGGGAAACCATCTTTTGCAATAAGTGGCGTAGAAATGCAAGAGATGCACAGCATGCAAAGTAAGTGCCGAACATGATTCATGTAAATACCCTTTGTCACACTGCGCATCCGGTCTCTCATCCCTCGATTACGCGGTTGTTACGACAAAATAAAACAAGATCGGCAATATTGTTGACACCTAATTTTTCAAATAATCGTTGTTTATAGGTAGCAACCGTTTTGCTACTAATGTTAAGGTTGTCGGATATTTCGTTATTGCTTCTTCCTTTGGCTAGATATTTCATCACTTGCAATTCGCGATCAGAAATTAAGGCCATTTTTTCACTATCACTTAGTGCGGCTTGACCATTTCTGCCAGTTGAAAAGAAGGTGTAACCTTGAGACACTGCAACGCAGGCGGCCAAAATAATATTAGCGCTCGCTGTCTTGTTGACAAAGCCATGGCCACCGAGAGAGCGTACTCTTCCGCCATAGACTTGTTCATCCAGACTAGACAGAATAAGCATCCGAATATCCGGATACAAAATCCCGATGCGGCGGATCACATCAAAACCATCTGTCTTGGGCATGTCCAGATCCAAAATCACCACATCTGGCTGTGTTGTTTTAATTAAGCTAAGACACTCTTCGCCATTCTGGGCTTGGGCAACGACCTCAAAAGGAAGTTGGTTGAAGAGCATTGATTTCAAAGCCATCAACATTGCAGGATGGTCATCGACCAACATCACTTTATTTCGCATTACAGGTCTCCTTGGGGGTTGGTTTTTTTAGATGTTTGAATAGAAAAAAGTGCCTTACCGATTCGACTATCTTGAATATGAATAATCTGATGACGGCTTACAGGGGAGAGCATTAGGCTGCCATAGCAATAATCAATCGCTAGCTGATAAGCCATTTCGTTATCGTGGACAAAAGTGACATGGCTTAAATAGGTTTTGCATCCCCATTTCTTAAACAACTGTATTTGATCAATCGCCCGCTCGATTCCCTCGGAATAGGTGCCTCGGAGTATGTCAGCATGAATATGGACTGCTTCAAATTGAAAGTCAGCTATCAATTTCATCATTTCTGGGTTGCTATCGAAATTTAGCCAATGAAACAACACCCCTAGGCGGCGAAGGCGCGCAATGCTCTGAATCACCTCGGTAGAGATGGAGTGCTCATGAATTAGGCCAATACTAATTAGGCCAACCGGTAGACGTGAGTTGAGTATCAGATCGCAAATGCCGTCTACATGGCTTGGAGATTGAAGGGTGTCGATATGGATTGGCAAAATGAGGGGAATGATGCGATTACTGCATTGCCAGTAATGAATTGCATCAATACCTTCCAGGCAATGGCGTAGCACCTCATGTTTCTTGGCACTTAGAAGTGGCCTATAAAGAACTCCTTTTAGAGCACTACCGGAGCGGTTAAAAATGGGTTCAAAGTGAATGCCTCGATAAATATTGATCCCACCCTTAGTAGATTCATGGTCTATTTGTGAGGCGATTGTGTTACCCGATATGGTCTCTTGCCATTGAGTGCGTTCGATGTCGCGAAGTTCACGAAAAGGCTTATTTTTCCAAGCCATTACGAGGTTATAAAGCCGTGATTTTGGGCTCATGGTGTTCTCCAATCTGAGTTCAATCAGTCTATGCAGGCCAAACTATTTAAGTAAGGGCATATGGATGATTTATATGTAGGAAATCTCCTACAAACTGCTCCTATCCCTTGATCGCGTTCGGCCTTCATAGGGCCCCACTTATTTTTTGGGGAGCTCTTGAAAACCGTGGGATAAGACCTATATAATCAGCACTCGCTACACAAGAGTGCTAATAAATGTTCAGTATTTATTTACCATTAAAAAAATAAATATATAAATCATTGACTTAGCAAGTTGTGCAGGGATTATAAAACATGCCGTATACCAATTTAATTAGTTAATACTTACTAACATAGGAGAGGGAATGAATCTACGTCCTTTACACGATCGCGTGATCATCAAGCGTTTAGATCAAGAAACAAAAACTGCATCGGGAATTGTGATCCCAGACAATGCTGCTGAAAAACCAGACCAAGGCGAAGTATTGGCTGTCGGTCCTGGCAAACGGGATGACAGTGGCAAATTAAACGCCCCAGACGTCAAGGTTGGTGACCGTGTTCTTTTTGGCAAGTATGCAGGTCAAACAGTAAAAGTCGACGGTGATGAGCTTCTCGTAATGCGCGAAGAAGACATCATGGCTGTTGTTCAGAAGTAATTTGGCATTCAGAAAGGAATTTAATCATGGCAGCAAAAGATGTAGTGTTTGGCGATAACGCCCGTGTCAAAATGGTTGAGGGTGTCAACATCCTTGCAAATGCGGTCAAAGTGACCCTCGGGCCAAAAGGCCGTAACGTTGTAATCGAGCGCTCATTTGGTGGTCCAACCATCACCAAGGACGGTGTGTCAGTTGCAAAAGAAATTGAACTCAAAGACAAGCTCCAGAATATGGGTGCGCAAATGGTTAAAGAAGTTGCCTCCAAAACCGCAGATATTGCTGGTGACGGTACAACGACTGCAACCGTATTGGCCCAATCAATCGTTCGTGAAGGAATGAAGTACGTAGTGGCCGGCCACAATCCGATGGATCTAAAGCGCGGTATTGATAAGGCAGTTAGTGCTGCAATTGAAGAGCTGAAGAAAATCAGCAAGCCTTGCACTACTACTAAAGAAATTGCTCAAGTTGGCTCTATTTCAGCGAATAGCGATGAAAGCATCGGTAAGCGTATTGCTGAGGCAATGGAAAAAGTAGGCAAAGAAGGTGTGATTACAGTTGAAGACGGCAAGTCTTTAGAAGACGAGCTCGAAGTTGTAGAGGGTATGCAGTTTGACCGTGGCTACCTATCCCCATACTTTATTAATCAGCCTGAGAAGCAAACAGCCGTACTCGACAACCCCTACATCCTGTTGTTTGACAAGAAGGTCAGCAATATCCGTGATCTCTTGCCAGTGCTAGAGCAAGTAGCAAAATCGGGTCGTCCTCTCATGATCATCGCAGAAGATGTTGAAGGTGAGGCTTTGGCAACTTTGGTGGTCAACAATATTCGTGGAATTCTGAAGACCTGCGCGGTTAAAGCCCCTGGCTTTGGCGATCGCCGCAAAGCAATGCTCGAAGATATTGCAATTTTGACCGGTGGCCAAGTAATTGCTGAAGAAGTTGGTTTAACTCTTGAGAAAACTACTTTAGAGCATCTCGGTCAAGCTAAGCGTGTTGAGATTGGTAAAGAAAACACCACCATTATTGATGGTGCTGGTGATGGTAAATCAATCGAAGCGCGTGTTAAGAACATTCGTGTGCAAATCGATGAAGCAACTAGTGATTACGATCGTGAGAAGTTGCAAGAGCGTGTTGCGAAGTTAGCAGGCGGTGTTGCTGTGATTCGTGTTGGCGCTGCGACCGAAGTCGAAATGAAAGAAAAGAAAGCACGCGTTGATGACGCTTTGCATGCGACCCGCGCAGCCGTTGAGGAAGGTATTGTTCCTGGTGGCGGTGTTGCCTTGATTCGTGCAAAACAAGGGATCGCTGGCCTCAAGGGCGACAACTCTGATCAAAATGCTGGTATTAGCATTGTCTTGCGCGCCATGGAAGAGCCTCTTCGCATCATCGTTTCTAATGCTGGCGATGAAGCAAGCGTAGTGGTTAATTCAGTTGCTGCTGGCAAGGGCAATCATGGATATAACGCCGCAACTGGCGAGTATGGCGATTTAGTTGCTCAGGGTGTGATTGACCCAACCAAGGTGACTAAGACCGCATTAGTGAATGCTGCGTCTGTAGCTGCACTCTTGCTTACCACGGATTGCGCAATTGCAGAGAGTCCAAAAGATGAACCTGCAGGTGGCGGTATGCCAGGTGGCATGGGTGGTATGGGTGGTATGGGCGGTATGGACGGGATGATGTAATCCAGCCATATGCTAGTAAACAAAAGGGCAGCCTAGGCTGCCCTTTTTACTTAGCTCATGATCCCAATTTGCCAGGGAACAAATTCGTGATCTCCAAGGCCTAATTCTTCACTCTTCGATTTTTCACCAGAGGCAATTCGTAAAAAGAGTTCAAAAATTTTTTGCCCCATCTCCTGAACTGAGATTGTGCCGTCTAGAATCTCGCCGCAGTTGATATCCATATCCTCAGTAAGACGTTGATACATCGGTGTATTCGTGGCCAGCTTGATACATGGTGCTGGTTTGGAGCCAAACATCGAACCGCGACCTGTTGTGAAGGCAATTAAATTAGCGCCACCGGCGATTTGTCCTGTTGCAGATACAGGATCAAAGCCGGGCGTATCCATGAAGACAAAACCTTTGCTGTTAACAGGCTCAGCATACCGGTACACATTCATTAAGGGGCCGGTGCCACCTTTCATCGATGAGCCTAGTGATTTCTCAAAGATATTAGCAAGCCCGCCAATTTGATTTCCAGGGCTTACTTTGCCATTAATTTGCACATCGCGATTCACTGAGTACTCGTCTTTCCACCACCGAATTCTCTGGATCAGTTTTTCACCCACCTCTTTTGATACAGCCCGACGCGTTAGAGTGTGTTCCACACCATAAATTTCTGGGGTCTCTGAGAGGATTCCTGTGCCACCATGACGTGCAAGAATATCTACCGCTGCACCTAAAGCGGGGTTTGCGGTGATTGATGAGAATCCATCGGAGCCTCCACATTGCAGGCCAACCATTAGGTGACTTGCTGAAACAGTCGATCGTTTAAACCGATTGGCATCTGCAAGTAATTCTTGAACGGCAGCAATTCCTGCCTCGATCGTTTTACGAGTCCCGCCAGATTCTTGCATGATGAAAGTATGCAAGCGGGGATTCGGTTGGAGGCTCTCTTGCTCAAGCAGGCCTTTGAGTTGGTTGCGTTCACAACCGAGGCCAATAATCAGCGCAGCAGCGAGATTCGGATGCCGTGCATAGCCCGCCATTGTTCGGCGTAGCAATTGCATGGGCTCCCCAGTCATTTCCATACCACAGCCAATCGAATGCGCAAAAGCAACTACGCCATCAATATTAGGGTAAGGAGCAAGACGTTCAGGCGTAAAGTACTCCGCAATTTTTTTAACCACAGTTGCAGAACAGTTAACGGTTGAGAGGATGCCGATGTAGTTCCGAGTTCCTACCTTACCATCTTCACGAACTATTCCCTGAAAAGTAGCTCTCTGGTTTTCTGGCAATAGCTCGGTGGCTTTATATTCACTTGCATAAGCATAGTCACGATCAAACTCCCTAAACTCGGTATTGTGGCTATGAACCATTGATCCTGGCTCAATATCTGTATTAGCAAATCCAACGATGACGTTGTATTTGAGAATAGGCTCACCCGCAGTAATTTTTTTGGAAGCAATCTTATAGCCTGCCGGGACCTGACTGCGAACAGAGAGGTTCTCACTTGGAACAGAGGTGCCGATAGCAACATCTACCCGAGCAACCACCACATTGTCGTTGGGGTGCAGACGAATTACAGGACCAATCACTTTTTTTTCTGATAGTTCAATCATATTGCCGGAGTTCCGAGATAATCTTCTAAGTCAATAAGCGGTAACGACTCATTCTAATCAATATTAAGCACCTCAAATGCAGCTTTTAGCCTTCTAGAGTATGACTCAGTAATTGTTTGTATTTCTGTCTGAGTCCACTTTCTAAAACCCTCGCCTGCCTTCATACCAGTCTTACCGCTATTCATCAATAATTCTAATTTGGAAGGTAGTGTGGTGATATTTGATAGAGAGGGGTAGATTTCCTTAGCAGCATTCGCCATCCCATCCCATCCAGAAATTTCTTTTTGAGTCATTGGGCCAACCGCAGCATATCGAAATCCAAAACTATAGCGAACAGCATCATCAATATCCTCTGGTGTTGCAATACCAGCCTCAACGAGTGATAAGGCTTCACGCATTAAAGCGTGTTGAATGCGATTTGCAAGAAATCCCGGAATGTCTTTTTTAACTAAAACCGGTTTTTTTTGGATATGTCGATAGAGACTACATACTTCTTCTGCATAGCGAATATCTGTTTTTTCCCCGAGCACAATTTCAACTAATGGAACAACTTCTGCCGGCATAAAGTAGTGGGCGCCAAGCATTCGATTTGCAGTTTTTAGACCATCGGCAATTCTGCTAATAGGAAAGCCAGAGCTATTGCTACCAATTGGAATATGAGGTGGAACTTTTGTATCAAGATCTTCGAAGATTTTTCTCTTAAGGTGTATATCTTCGGAGACTGTTTCAATGATCCATTCTGATTGATCCCAGTCATGCCATGAGCCAATTTCGCCATGATTTTGATTAGCCTCTAATTCAACATCATTTTTATCGGCGTTTGCTCCAGATATGCCCATTTTTTTTGAGAGCGCAATAGCTTTTTTTACACAGGCCGCTGATTTTTCTGTGTTTCGACCCAATATTGCGATTGGAACGCTTTGAGAAATAAAGCCGGCCGCAATTCCAGCAGCCATGGTGCCGGTACCGATGATAACAACGTTCTTCATGACAATCCTATCTTATACGGATAAGTTAATACTTAAAAGGTCGTAATAAACTATATTCTTCATAAGATTAACATTAAATATGGTTTAATTTGCCATTCGATGAAAATCGTAAAGAAAAACTTATCCGTATAACTAGAATCAGGAGCCTAATCATGACGATGCATAACCCTTTTCAGCCCGTAGAGAAAATAAAGACGGAAGTCTTTATGTCAATGCCGGATAAATTTAGAAAAAAAGCACGCACTAGTTGGTCTGATCCAAATCGACAAAATGCTGAGGTGGAGTGTTTTTTAGAGGGCCCATCTTTTGATCGTGAAGGCAATCTTTGGTTTGTTGATATTCCCTTCGGAAGGATTTTTAGAATTACTCCTAAGGGAGAGTGGGAGTTAATCACACAATACGATGGTTGGCCAAATGGCTTGAAATTTCACAAAGATGGAAGAGCCTTTATTTGTGATTACAAAATGGGTCTTTTATCGTTAGATACAAAAACTGGTCGATTAGAAACAATCCTAGGTTCTATGTACAGCGAAGCATTTAAGGGTTTAAATGATTTACATTTTGCCGCTAATGGAGATTTATACTTTACGGACCAGGGCCAAACAGGAATTGCCGATCCCACTGGAAGAGTATTCCGATTGCGCGCAAATGGCCAATTAGATCGTTTGGCACTCAATGTCCCAAGCCCTAATGGGATTACCCTTAATACTCAGGAGAAGCATGTTTTTGTTGCGGCTACCCGCTCGCAACAAATTTGGCGCTTACCCTTGATGGCGGATGGCTCTGTTTCTAAGACTGGGGTTGCTGTTCAGCTAACGGGTGGAGTGGCTGGCCCAGATGGTATTGAAATGGATTCTGAGAATGGTCTATTAGTCTGTCACCTAGGTGTTGGGATTTGGCGCTTTGATAGCAATATGTTACCTACCCATTTGATTTATTCAGAGAACCCGCATCATCATCATCTTGCCAACTTGTGTTTTGGGGGGTCAGATGGCAGAGATCTTTACATCACAGAGTCTTTATCTGGTGATATTTTGAAGGCCAGACTTCCAGTGGCGGGTAAGAAAATGTTTGGGTTAAGCTGAGTTGAAAAACCGGGAGCCGCTCTATCAGGCTTTAGCAAATATGCTGGAAGAGCGTATTCAAAGCGGTTTTTGGTCTGTTGGTTCTTTATTACCCTCTGAGGCAAGCCTTTGCAAGTCCTATAAAGCCAGCAGACATACTCTACGCCACGCTCTACAAACCCTAGAGGTAGCCGGTTTAATATTGCGACGACAGGGCGCTCCAGCACAGGTCATATCGCGACAAAAGCCAAGAAAGTTCACGCAAAGCTTTAATTCGCCTGCGGACATATTACGTTATCCCCGGGATACATACAGGACGAATTTAATTGAGGAGTATGTTGAGCTAAACGACTCCACAAGCAAACTTGTGGGTGCGCCGGTAGGCTCCTCCTGGTATCACATTGGTGGCGTACGTAAGCAGGAGGGATCGAAGCAAATTATTGCCTGGACGGATATATATATTCTTCCGCAGTTTGCTCAATTGAGCAGGGAGCCAGATCATTCTCAATTGATGGTATTCGAACAAATTGAAAAAAAATTTGGTACAAAAATTGATCGAGCGGAAGTCGATGTGTACGCTGCGAAAGCAATGCCAATAATTGCAAAGCACTTAAAAATAAAGCTTGGGGATCCTTGCCTGGTTATTATTCGCCGTTACTACGACAGTAGAGACCAATTATTTGAGATTACCGTAACCCATCATCCAGAGGATCGGTATACCTATAGCATGGAGTTTAAAGGCGCATCAACTAATTAAATCTATGAGTAATTATTTTTTATCAGTAAGCGCAGCAGTAGATTTTATTACGAACAATTTAGTCGCATTAGGTGTGCCACAGTCTGATGCCCTTATTGTTGCCAATCTAATGGTCCAATCTGATTTGGCTGGAGCCGACGGGCACGGAATTTTTCGTTTACCAGCTTATACAAAACGTATTCGAGCGGGTGGAATTAATTTGCATCCAAATATACGTCGTGAACGAGAACAGGGCGCCGTTACTCTTATTGATGGAGATAACGCCTTGGGACATTTGGTGATGGCAAGAGCTGTGGAAACGGCGATCGAGAAGGTAAAAGAATACTCTGTATGTTGGGTGGGCAGTCATCATGGTAATCACTCGGGTGCAGCCTCGGTATATGTCAGAAAAATTGCTGAGGCGGGTTATATCGGAATATACATGGCTGTTGGGAACGCCAATCATATGGCACCTTGGGGAGGCATTGATCTATTGTTGTCTACCAATCCAATTGCAATTGCAGTTCCGGCAGGTGATCAGCCAATTGTTTTGCTGGATATCGCCACCACAGTTGCAGCTTATGGAAAAGTAAAGCTAGCAGCTCAAAAAGGACAAATGATTCCAGAGGGTTGGATGATCGACAAAAAAGGAAATGCCTTAACTGATCCATCTAGAGCATCTGAAGGATCGCTTTTACCAATTGGTGGGCATAAGGGCTATGGACTTGCTTTAATGATCAGCTTATTGGCGGGTACCTTAAATAATGCTGCTGTTGGTAAAGAGACTATCGATTTCAATGCACATCACGACCTTATTACCAACACGGGCCAGGCCATTATTGCCTTAGATCCTAGCGCCTTTGGAGATCCTAAAGAATTTATTAGGCGAGTAGGAAAGGTTATTGATGATATTAAAAAATCGAGCAAGTTACCTGGAATTGACAATATTCACATACCAGGTGAGGGCGCTGATAAATTAGCCAAGGAGCGCCATTTAAATGGAATTCCCATTTCGCAAGAACTACTTAATGCCCTTAATCATTGTGCAAGAGAATGCGGTGTAGTACCCTTAAATTTATAAATATTATTAACAAGGAGACATTGATGCAAGTAATTAAAACTAGTTTTATGAGGTACCTGGCTCAGGTGGTGCTCTTGGTGCCACTTATGATTTCTTCTGTCTTTGCTGCTTATCCTGATAAACCAATTAAGATGTTGATTGGTTATGCGCCAGGAAGCTCTACGGATATTGTTGGAAGAATTATTGCAAATGATCTCAGTATTGCTTTAAAGCAACCTGTCATTGTTGAAAATCGTGGTGGAGCGGCCGGCAGTCTTGCTGCCGATGCTGCTGCTAAAAGTACGCCAGATGGGTACACAGTCTTATTCGCTCAAAATGGACTGGCCATCAATGTGGCCGCAAATCCAAAATTACCTTTTAATGGGCAGAAAGATTTAATTCCTGTTGTTGGTGTTGCAGCAACCCCTCACATATTAATTGTGAACAATAACTCAAAAGCGAAAAATGTTGCAGATTTAATTGCAAT
>JACCDX011141553.1_pt1 | contig 11653 bp, 12 predicted proteins | sample 7449681 | NCBI WGS metagenome assembly JACCDX01 (sample SAMN15323450, study PRJNA562643) | freshwater metagenome | isolation source: river surface water | place: USA:Blue River Watershed | collected 2017-08-18 | reverse complement strand
CTGGCGGGCTTCGCCACCGCCATCACCCCCGTCAACCTGCTGTGGGCCCTGGTGGGCTGCGCCCTGGGCACCGCCGTCGGCGTGCTGCCCGGCATCGGCCCCGCCGTGGCCGTGGCCATGCTGCTGCCCATCACCGCCAAGGTGGAGATCACCTCGTCGATGATCTTCTTCGCCGGCATCTACTACGGCGCGATGTACGGCGGCTCGACCACCTCCATCCTGCTCAACACCCCGGGCGAGACGGCCTCCATGGTCACGGCCATGGAAGGCAACAAGATGGCCAAGAGCGGCCGCGCGGGCGCCGCGCTGGCCACCGCCGCCATCGGCTCGTTCGTGGCGGGCACCATCGCCACCGTGGTGGTGACGATGTTCGCGCCCTTCGTGGCGGAGTTCGCCGTCAAGCTGGGCCCGCCGGAGTATTTCCTGCTGATGGTGCTGGCCTTCACCACCGTGAGCGCGGTGCTGGGCAAGAGCACGCTGCGCGGCATGACGGCGCTGTTCATCGGCCTGGCGGTCGGCCTGATCGGCCTGGACCAGATTTCCGGGCAGGCGCGCTACACCCTGGGCGTGCCCGAGCTGCTGGACGGCGTGGAGATCGTGCTGGTGGCCGTGGGCCTGTTCGCGGTGGCCGAGGTGCTGTTCTACGCGCTGTTCGAGGGCCGCGTGATCGAGACCCAGAACAAGATGAGCCGCGTGACCATGACGGCCCGCGACTGGAAGCGTTCGCTGCCGGCCTGGCTGCGCGGCACGGTGATCGGCACGCCCTTCGGCTGCATCCCCGCCGGCGGCACCGAGATCCCGACCTTCCTGTCCTACGCCGTCGAGAAGAAGCTCGCCCGCCCCGAGGACAAGGCCGAGTTCGGCACCCGGGGCGCCATCGAGGGCGTGGCCGGTCCCGAGGCCGCCAACAACGCCACGGTGACGGCGGCGATGATCCCGCTGCTGACGCTGGGCATCCCCACCTCCAACACCACGGCCATCCTGCTGGGCGCCTTCCAGAACTACGGCATCCAGCCCGGCCCCCAGCTGTTCACGGCCTCGGCCGCGCTGGTGTGGGCGCTGATCGCCTCGCTGTACATCGGCAACGTGATGCTGCTGATCCTGAACCTGCCGCTGGTGAAGCTGTGGGTGCAACTGCTCAAGATCCCGAAGCCGCAGCTGTACGCGGGCATCCTGATCTTCTCGACGGTGGGTGCCTACGGCATGCGCCAGAGCGCCTTCGACCTGGTGCTGCTGTGGGGCATCGGCCTGGTGGGCGTGCTGATGCGCCGCTTCGACTTCCCGACGGCCCCGGTGCTGGTGGGCATGATCCTGGGCCCGCTGGCCGAGGCGCAGATGCGCAACGCGGTGTCGATCGGCGAGGGCAGCTTCACGGTGTTCCTGCAACGCCCGATGTCGGTCACGCTGCTGGTGGTGATCGGGTCGGTGCTGCTGCTGCCGCGGCTGTTCAAGTTCTACGCCTCGCGCAAGCAGCTGCGCGAGGGGATGACGGGCTGACGGTCGAGCCTGCCGGGGGTGTTCGCCCCCGGGCCTTAACATCGGGGGACCATGGCGTCCCCCGTTTCACTTCATGTCACCTGTGCCGGCCGGCAGCTCCACGTGATGGACTGGGGGCCGCGCGATGCGCCGGTGGTGGTGGCCTGGCACGGGCTGGCGCGCACCGGGCGGGACATGGACGACCTGGCGCAGCACCTGTCGTCCCGGTACCGGGTGATCTGCCCGGACACGATCGGGCGGGGGTTGTCGCAGTGGAGCCCGGACCCGGGGAATGAGTACCAGTTGTCCTTCTATGCGCGGTTGGCGCGGGGGCTGCTGGATGCTCTGGGGATCGACCGCGCCCACTGGGTGGGGACGTCCATGGGCGGTGCCGTGGGGATGGTGTGTGCGGCGGGGCCCCTCCAAGGGCGGCTGCGCAGCCTGGTCCTCAATGACATGGCGCCTCGGCTGGCCCAGGCGGCGATTGACCGCATCCGGGCGTATGCGGGGACACCACCGGCCTTCGACACGGTGACGGAGCTGGAAGCCTTCTTCCGGCAGGTGTACCAACCCTATGGGTGGCTGAGTGATGCGCAGTGGCGGCGGCTGACGGAATCCTCGACACGGCGGTTGCCGGATGGGCGGGTGACACCGCACTACGACCCGGCGATGGTGCGGCAGTTCATCGACCATCCTGCGGATTACGAACGGTGGGACGATTACGACAGGATCGACATTCCGGTGCTGTGCCTGCGGGGGGCGTCGTCGGACCTGGTTCTGCCGGATGCGGTGGAGGAAATGCGGCGGCGTGGGCCCGGGGCCCGCGGGTTGCTGCAAGTGGTCGAGATCGCTGGGTGTGGGCATGCGCCGGCGTTGAACGTTCCTTCACAGTGGGACCTCGTCACGCGGTTCATTGACGAGGCGGAAGGCCTTTCCTGAGGTCCATGACGCGGAGGGCTGCCTAGGCTTGGGGGGGTGATTCTTCGCGCATAGGCGTTGGCGTTGGCCCACAACGCGCCAGGCACGCGGCACGGGGCCGGCAGCTTCGCTGCGGGGGTCGCTTCGCGACTTCCTTGCGGTGCTCGGTCGCTGGGGGCCCGCTCGGCAACTCGCCCTACGGGCTCAAACAGGCCTCGCTTTCCGCCCCCATCGCCCTGCGCTCCTCAGCCCCGCAGAGGCGCTGCCAACCCCGCGCCGCATGCCCGACGCTTACCTCTCCCATCAACCGTTCACGCCCTCCAGCCCTCCTTCCATACTTCCCTCCATCCCTCCATCCCTCCATCCCTCCATCCCTCCACCGCTTCACTGGTTCACTGGTTCGCTGGTTCGCTCTCCGATGAATCACTTTTGATGGGGTAGTGGAGTCTTGTGTTGGAGAGGGGAGCGCAGGGTGAGTGGGGTGGGCCTGGTGGCGACTCTACGGGGCCGAGGCGCGCAGGGAGGCGGGGGCGGAAAGCGAGGCCTGTTTGAGCCCGAAGGGCGAGTTGCCGAGCGGGCCCCTGCCGAGCGAGCACCGAGGGGAGCCCGAAGGGCCCCCGTAGCGGAGCCGCCGGGCGCGCCCCGCTCGCCCGGAGCGTTGCCCCGTCAACGCAGCACCGCAGGCGTGAAAAAAGCAAAAAGAAAAATGCAAAAAGAAAAGGGGCCCACACGAGCCCCACAAAAACCGGCAGGAGTCACCGGCAAGCAACTGAAAAAGGAAAAGTCAGCCCAACAAAAAACCGATCAATGCGCAGCCAGACGATCCAGCTCTGCGCTGACCTCGTCCACTCGCCCGCTGACCACAATCCCGCCGGTGGCCACACGCACCACGCGGGCGGCGCGGGCTGCGCGTTGGCGTTGCACCGGGGGTTCGTCGCGGTCGTCATCCGCGGAGGGCCGAGGCGCCGGCCCGCCGGCCAGCCATTCGACGCCACGCTGGATCATTTCAGCCAGTTCAACGATGAGGGAAAGAGCGATTGCCATGTGAAGGTCCTTGAGAAGTCGAGGGTGGGGACACAGGCAGGATTTGCACATCAAGGAACGGCTCAGGGTGATGGCTCATCGCCATACGCCCGCCACCTGGGCCGCTCCGGAGGAAAAGGTTGCTGGGGCCGCTTACATCAGCATGGTGTTTCGGATCAGCCCCACCGCCAGGCCCTCGATCTCGAAGGGCTCGCCGGGCTCCACCACGATGGTGGGGTAGTCGGGGTTCTCGGCATGCAGCTCGATCAGGTCGCGGTTGCGGCGGAAACGCTTGACCGTGACGTCGTCACCCAGCCGGGCCACCACGATCTGGCCGTTCTTGGCGTCCTTGGTGGCCTGCACGGCCAGCAGGTCGCCGTCCATGATGCCGGCGTCGCGCATGGACATGCCGCGCACCTTCAGCAGGTAATCGGGCTTGCGCTGGAACAGGCTGCTCTCGACGTAATAGGTCTGGTCCACATGCTCCTGCGCCAGGATGGGCGAACCGGCCGCCACCCGACCCACCAAAGGCAGGGCCAGCTGGGCCAGGCTCTGCAAGGGCAGCGAGAATTGCTTGACGCGGGACTCGTTGATGGAACGCAGTGCGTCGCCGCGCAGGCGGATGCCACGCGAGGTGCCGCTGACCAGCTCGATCACGCCCTTGCGCGCCAGCGCCTGCAGGTGCTCCTCGGCCGCATTGGCGGACTTGAAGCCGAGCTCGGCCGCGATCTCGGCACGGGTCGGCGGCGCGCCGGTGCGGGCAATGGCACTCTGGATCAGGTCCAGAATCTGCTGCTGGCGGGCCGTGAGCTTGGGCGATTCGATCATGTGAAACCTCCGGGTCTGGCGGGGGTGAAACAATCGGGTCGGGGATGAAAGACTGTTTCGATATCCAGTACCTGTATTTTTAACCAGCTTTTCGGAGAGTGCAAGTGGGTCAAGGAAAAATTGTGGTGCTGGGCACCGGCGGCACCATCGCCGGCACCGCCGGGACCGCGGGCGACAACATCGGCTACACCGCCGCCCAGCTGGGCGTGGCCCAGCTCCTGGACGCCCTGCCAGCCCTGCGCGGCCTGCCGCTGGAAGCCGAGCAGGTCGCGCAGCTGGACAGCAAGGACATGGACGGGGCCACCTGGCAGCGGCTGGCCGCGCGCTGCGCCCACTGGCTGGCCAGGCCGGACGTGCAGGGACTGGTCATCACCCACGGCACCGACACGCTGGAGGAGACCGCCTGGTTCCTGCAGTGCGTGCTGCAGCCGGCCAAACCCGTGGTGCTGGCCTGCGCCATGCGCCCCGCCACCGCACTGACGCCCGACGGCCCCCAGAACCTGCTGGACGCGGTGGCCGTGGCCCGCACGCCCGGCGCGCAAGGCGTCGTGGCCGTGTGCGCGGGACGCGTGCACGGCGCGCGTGAAGTGGCCAAGGTCCACCCCTACCGGGTCGATGCCTTCGACTCCGGTGAGGCCGGCCCGCTGGCCGTGGTGGAGGAGGGCGCCGTGCGGCTGCTGCGCGGCTGGCCCGGGGCCGGCCAGGCGGATGATGTCCTGCTCGCAGCCCTGGCCCAGGACCGCGGCTGGCCCCGGGTGGAGATTGTGATGAACCACGCAGGCGCCAGCGGCGCCATCGTGGAGGCACTGGTGGCCCAGGGCATCGACGGCCTGGTGGCCGCCGGCACCGGCAACGGCACGCTGGCCACGCCGCTGGAGGAAGCCCTGGCCGCCGCCCAGGCCGGCGGCATCCGCGTGCTGCGGGCCAGCCGCTGCCCGCTGGGCCGGGTGCTGCCCCATGCCGGGGCGCCGCTGCCCGATTCGGGCGGGCTGTCGCCCGTCAAGGCACGCGTGTCGTTGCTGCTGCAACTGCTGCGCGAGCGCGCCGCCTGATGCTCGCGGGCCTGGCCACCCACCCCTGGGCCTACCCGGCGCTGGAGGCCCTCCACATCCTGGGCATCGCGCTGCTGGTGGGCAACCTGGTCCTGCTGGAGCTGCGCGTGTTCGGCCTGGGCGCCGCCCTGCCCGCGAAGCCGCTGGCGCGCCTGAGCCTGTCGCTGGCGGTGACGGGCTTCTGCCTGGCCGCGGCCACGGGCCTGCTGATGTTCGCCACCCAGGCCGGCGAGCTGCTCGCCAACCGGGCCTTCACCCTGAAGATGCTGCTGTTATTCGCCGCGGGCTGTAATGCGGCGGCACTCCACGCGCGCCGCTCGCTCGAGCGACTCGACGCCACGGCCCGCGTGCTGATGCTCGTGTCCACGGCGATCTGGCTGGCCGTCATCGGTTGCGGCCGGGCCATCGCCTACCTGTGAACCGCTGTCGCCCACCATGCCCCGCAGGAGCCCGACGATGAAGCCTTCCACCACCCGCCGCCACCTCGTCCTGGCCGGCCTGTCGCTGCCCGCGCTGTCCCTGGCCCCGGCTGCCCACGCCCACCACGGCTGGAGCAGCTTCGACACCGACCGACCGCTGTGGCTGGAAGGCCGGGTCACGAAATCCAGCTGGCGCAACCCACATGCCGAACTGGAGCTGGAAGTGACCCAGGGCCTGCGCCTGCCGCCCGACCTGGCCTCACGCACCTGGCCCGCCCAGTCCGCCGCTGTCGACGGCCGGGCGCTGGCCGCACGGGCGGCCCTGCCGCGGCGCACCGACCGGCGCTGGACCATCGAGCTCGCGCCGCTGTCGCGACTGGAAGCCTGGAAGGTGGCCGAGATCAAGCCTGGCGCGACCATCGGCATGCTGGGCTACACCTTCAAGGACGAAAAGGGCGAGGCCATCCTGCGGGTCGAGTACCTGCTGGTGGATGGCAAGGCCTACGGGCTGCGCTCGTCACCGGCCTGAGCGGCGGCGCCGGTCCCCCAAAAAGCAACAGGCCGCTGCTGCGGCCTGCTCCTGTCCGGTGCGGCAGACGCAAGGGGGTATCCCGTGCGTCGTTCGCGGTCCCGCGCGGCGATCAGCTCGCCAGGGCGCCCAGCGCGCGCGCGGTGATGTCCTCCACGCTACCCATGCCGCTGATGGCTCTGTACTTGGGGGCGATGGCCGGATCGGCCTGGGACCAGCCGGCGTAGTAGTCGACCAGCGGGCGCGTCTGCGAGGCGTAGACCTCCAGGCGCTTCTTCACGGTCTCTTCCTTGTCGTCGTCGCGCTGCACCAGCGGCTCGCCGGTCACGTCGTCCTGGCCGGCCACCTTGGGCGGGTTGAACTTGACGTGGTAGGTGCGGCCCGAGGCCGGGTGCGAACGGCGGCCGCTCATGCGCTCGATGATGGCGTCGAAGGGGACGTCGATCTCCAGCACGTAGTCCAGCTTGACGCCGGCCTCGCGCATGGCCTCGGCCTGCGGAATGGTGCGGGGGAAGCCGTCGAACAGGAAGCCGCCAGCGCAGTCGGGCTGGGTGATGCGCTCCTTGACCAGGCCGATGATGATGTCGTCGCTGACCAGGCCGCCCGCGTCCATGACCTTCTTGGCGGCCACGCCCAGGGGCGTGCCGGCCTTGACGGCGGCGCGCAGCATGTCGCCCGTCGAAATCTGGGGGATGCCGTACTTCTGGCAGATGAACGCGGCCTGCGTGCCCTTGCCGGCGCCCGGTGCGCCCAACAGAATCAGTCTCATGGATGTCCTCGGAGTCTTGTCAATTTGGCGCGCCGGCTTCGCAGCTGGCGCGCGCGGGATGGGTCGGCCAGGCAGCCCTCCCGCGTTTTGCGGGCGAGGATAGCACGTGAGCTTTCGTTGTCGCTTACGCGGCTGTCCCGAAAAGCGCACGCACGCGCGCCAGGTCCTCGGGCGTGTCCACGCCGGGGCCCGGTGCCTGCGCGGCGGTATGCACGGCGATGCGGTGGCCGTGCCACATGGCGCGCAATTGCTCCAGCGCCTCGGTGCGTTCCACGGGCGCCTGCGCCAGGGAGGGGAACACGCGCAGGAAGGACACGCGGTAGCCGTAGATGCCCACGTGCCGCAGCGGCCGCGGGTGCGGCAGCTCGGCCAGGCCGCCGGCCGAGCCGTCGCGCCACCAGGGGATGGGGGCGCGGCTGAAGTACAGGGCCATGCCGTGCGCGTCGGTCACGACCTTGACCACGTTGGGGTTGCGGAACTCGTCGACGGACTCGATGGCATGGGCCGCGGTGCTGATGCTGGCCTGCGGGTGCTGGCGCAGCACGCCCGCCACGGCGTCGATCAGCGCCGGGTCGATCAGGGGCTCGTCGCCCTGCACGTTGACCACCACGGCGTCGTCGGGCAGGGCCAGCTTCTCGCAGGCCTCGGACAGGCGGTCGCTGCCCGAGGGGTGGTCGGCGCGGGTCATCACGGACTCCACGCCATGGGCCGCGCAGGCGCGGGCAATGGCCTCGGTGTCGGTGGCCACCACCACCCGGCCGGCGGCCGACTGGCGGGCGCGCTCGGCCACGCGCACCACCATGGGCTTGCCGGCGATGTCGGCCAGGGGCTTGTCCGGCAGGCGGGTGGAGGCCAGCCGCGCGGGGATCAGGACGGTGAAGGAGGCGGATGCGTCTGCCATGGCCGACCCCTCACACGTGGGGCGTGCGCGCGGGCAGGCGCTCAAGGTCCTCGTCGCTGAGGGGGCGGGCTTCCTCCTCCAGCAGCACGGGGATGCCGTCGCGGATCGGGTAGGCCAGGCGCGCGCTGCGAGAGACCAGTTCCTGGCGCTCGCGGTCGATGTCGAGGGGGCCCTTGGTCACGGGGCAGACCAGCAGCTCAAGCAGTTTCGGATCCATCGGGCGATGATAGCCGCGAAGGCGCCCGCGATGCCCGCAGCCGCCCGTCGAACGCCGTCCAGAAGCCGGGGTCGATGGCCACGTCCAGCGGCACGGCCCAGGCCTGCGGGTGCGTGCGCCACAGCTTCACGGCGTCCTTCTCGGTGCACAACACGGCCCAGCCCGGCGGCAGCTCGGGCGGCGCGGCGTCGAAGTCGTGGTGGTCGGCCAGCGCCAGGGTGCGCTGTGGCTGCACGCCGGCGGCGCGCAGCATGGCGAAGAAGGCCTCGGGCCGGGCGATGCCGGCCAGGGCCAGCACCGGCTCACCGGCGAAAGCGGCCAGCGGCCGGCGCGTGCCGTCGGCCTGCACGGCATGGTCGGCCAGCCGGCGGGCGAGGGGGAAGGCTTGCCCGCCCGGGGGCAGGGCCACGGCGGTGCCGGCCGGGTGCAGCACCAGGTCGGCCGGGCGCGGCCAGGGCTCGCGCAGGGGGCCGGCCGGCATCAGCCAGCCGTTGCCGGTGCCGCGTTCGTCGAAGACACAGACCTCCAGGTCCCGCGCCAGCGCCAGGTGCTGCAGGCCGTCGTCGCTGACCAGGACCTGCGTGCCGGGATGGCGCGCCAGTAGCGCGCGGCCGGCGTCGGCGCGGCGCGGCGCGACGAACACCGGCACGCCGCAGCGGCGCGCCAGCAGCAGCGGCTCGTCGCCGGACTCGGCGGGGGAGGAGGCGGACAGCACCTCGCGGCAGTCCTCTCCGCGACGGCCGTAGCCGCGCGAGACGATGCCCGGGCGCAGGCCCAGGGCCTGCAGGCGTTCGACCACGGCCGCCACCACGGGGGTCTTGCCCGCCCCGCCCGCGACCACGTTGCCCACCACGATCACCGGCACCGGCAGGCGCTGCGACCGCAGCAGGCCAGCGCGGAACAGGCTGCGGCGCAGCGCGCCCAGGGCGCCGAACAGGGCGGCCACCGGGCGCAGGCTCCACGCCAGCGGCCCCCGGCCCAGCCAGGCCTGTTGCAGGCGGCTCACTTGGCAGCGGCGCCGGTGGCCGATGTCTGCGCGGCGAATGTGATCTGCGCCAGCCCCGTGCGGCGCGCGGCCTCCAGCACCGTGATGACGGACTGGTGCGGCGAGGCGGCGTCGGCGCTGATGATCAGCACGCTGTCCTTGCCCGCCTTGGCGGCCTCGTTCAGCGCCAGGGCCACGGCCTCGACGCTGCGGCCGTTGACCGGGTTGCGGTTGATGACGTAGCGCCCGTCGGCGGCGATGGCGACGATCACCTCCTTGGGGTAGTCGCGCTGGGTCTGCGCGTCGGCCACCGGCAGCTTGAGCTGCAGCTCGGTGAACTTGCTGTAGGTGGTGGTCAGCATCAGGAAGATGAGGATCACCAGCAGCACGTCGATGAACGGGATCAGGTTGATCTCCGGTTCATCCTTCTGGCGGGGGCGGAAGTTCATCGCGTGGCGGGCGGGCGCGGCGGCTCAGTGCGTGCCGTGCTTGCGCAGCGACAGCAGGTGGCGTACGAAGCGCTCGGAGGACAGCTCCAGCACCAGCAGGTACTCGTCGACGCGGGCGCGGAAGTAGCGCCAGAAGATCAGCGCCGGGATGGCGACGATCAGGCCGAAGGCCGTGTTGTACAGGGCGATGGAGATGCCATGCGCCAGCTGCGCGGGGTTGCCGCCCGTGCTGCCGCCCGGCGCCTGCGAGCCGAAGATCTCGATCATGCCGATGACCGTGCCCAGCAGGCCCAGCAGCGGCGCGGCCGAGGCGATGGTGCCCAGGGCGCTGAGGTAGCGCTCCAGCCGGTGGGCCACCGAGCGGCCCGTGCCTTCCATGGCGGCGCGCAACTCCTCCTCGCTGCTGCGGGGATTGGTGGCCAGAACACGAAAGCCGCTGGCCAGGACCTCGCCCAGCGCCGAGTTCTGCTCGAGCTGGGACACCACGTCCGACGCCGGGACGGAATGCCGGGACACGGCGACGGCTTCGTCGAGCAGCCGGGGTGGCGCGACCTTGGCGGACTTGAGGCTGATGAACCGCTCGATGATGAGCGCCAGGGCCAGGACGGAGCAGGCTATCAGCGGCCAGATGGGCCAGCCTGCGGCTTGTATGATCGAAAACAAGGGCGGTGATCTCCGGCGGCTGCACCGGCCTGTCGCACAGGCCTGTCGGGTGGGGGTGCGGCCGATTATGGGGTATCGGACGAGCCTCGTAGGACTTGAGCCGGGGGCGGTCGGAAGATTCGCACAAATCCTGTGGATAACTTTGTGCAGAAGTGCTCCCCGATGGGCCCCGAACCCGCGCCAAACCGTCATTGTGACAAATCGTTCACAAAATAAGCAAAAAAAAGTTGTTTGAAATCAATTACTTGCGACGAAAAACCGTGATTTTCGCAAGACCTTCTCCCCGTGAAGGGCGAACGGGCACCACTGTGGACTACCAAGGTTTGCAGGTACCGGCCCATCCCCCGGGAAACCGCATGAAATCTGATGTCTGACCGGCCGAACCCAGGATCCACGCGGCGTGTGTGGCCAGTTGGCGCGCTATGCCGCGCCATTGCTGATGCGCTGGACGCGCGCTTCAATCCCGTGGCCGTGCGCGGGGAGATTTCCGGCTTTTCGCGCGCGGCCAGCGGGCACTGCTACTTCACGCTCAAGGACGCCAGCGGCGCCATCCGCTGCGCCATGTTCCGGCGCGCCGCCGGCGGGCTGGACTTCGCCCCCCGGGACGGCGACAGCGTGGAGGTGGTGGGCCGGCTGGACGTGTACGACGCCCGGGGCGACTTGCAACTGATCGTCGAGTCGCTGCGGCGGGCGGGGCAGGGGACGTTGTTCGAGCAGTTCCTGCGGCTGAAGGCGCAGCTGGAGGCCGAGGGGCTGTTCGACGCGGGACGCAAGCGGCCGCTGCCGGTGATGCCGCGCGGCATCGGGCTGGTGACCTCGCGCGGGGCCGCGGCGCTGCACGACGTGGCCACCGCGCTGCGGCGCCGGGCCCCCCACGTGCCCGTGCTGCTGGCGCCGGCCGCGGTGCAGGGCGCGCAGGCCCCGGGCGAACTGGTGGCGGCGCTGCGCGCGCTGTACGCCCGGGCCCAGGCCGGCGAGATCGACGTGATCCTGCTGGTGCGCGGCGGCGGCTCGCTGGAGGACCTGTGGGCCTTCAACGACGAGCACCTGGCCCGCGCCATCGTGCAAAGCCCGGTGCCGCTGGTGTGCGGCGTGGGCCATGAGACCGACTTCACCATCGCCGACTTCTGCGCCGACCTGCGCGCGCCCACGCCCACCGCGGCGGCCGAGCTGGTGGCGCAACCGCGCGAGGCCTGGCTGGGCGCGCTGGGCCAGCTGGCGCAGCGGCTGTCCGATGGCGCGACCCGGCGGCTGGACCAGGCGGCCCAGCGCCTGGACCACCTGGCGCTGCGCCTGGGCCGGCCCTCCGGCCGCATCTCGCAGCAGCACCAGCAACTCGAGCGCCAGGGCCAGCGCCTGCGTTACGCGGCCCTCGCGCGCCTGGTCCGCGAGCGCACGCGCGTTGGCGGCCAGCTCGAGGCCTT
>JACCDX010789499.1_pt1 | contig 11657 bp, 14 predicted proteins | sample 7449681 | NCBI WGS metagenome assembly JACCDX01 (sample SAMN15323450, study PRJNA562643) | freshwater metagenome | isolation source: river surface water | place: USA:Blue River Watershed | collected 2017-08-18 | reverse complement strand
GTATGCAAGCATGTGCAAAGGCAGATCCTCGTCGGTGCTCTCAGCGCATGGATTGTTTGACGCAACGTGGATTGCGTGACGGGAACGCTAAGGTGGGGCAATTTTGTATTGATCTTAAACTTGTCGCTGCACTCAAAGGTGATATTCAAAAAGGTCTGTTCTTTCGGGGCGCAGGCCAGTTGCCTTTCGGACGCGCGATGCGTTCGGTCAAAGATCTGATTGATTATTTACTGTACGGTCAGTTATGCATGCAGCCAGCTTAAGTCAGGTCCAGTTTGATGCGGATTTGATTGCACGTTATGAGGGGAGCGGCCCACGCTACACCTCTTATCCCACCGCAGATCGTTTTGCTGAAGGGAGTGTCGGTCAGCAATATGAGTATGCGCTAAGTCTACGGCAACAGACCACACCCGACGTGCCGCTTTCGCTCTACATACATATACCGTTCTGTGACACCGTTTGCTATTACTGCGCCTGCAACAAAATCGCGACGAAAGATCGTGCGCGTGCCGACCTGTATCTTGATTACTTACAAAAAGAAATTCATCTTGTACGAAGTCGCTTTGCCAAAGCGCCCTCTGTGAGCCAACTACACCTAGGTGGGGGCACTCCCACATTCCTGACAAACGCACAGCTCGAAAGGCTATTACAAATGTTGCGTGCTTCGTTTGAGCTGCTGCCCAGCGCAGAGTGCTCGATCGAAATCGATCCACGGCGCTTGAATGCGGGGGCACTAGCCTTACTATCTAAGCGTGGGTTCAATCGCATGAGTTTGGGTGTCCAAGACTTGGATCCTGCGGTACAGAAGGCTGTTAATCGCACACAGCCTGCTGAGTTGACGGAATCGGTTTTAGATCAGGCAAGGTCGCTTGGATTTCGGTCAATCAACATCGATTTGATCTACGGCTTACCTCTGCAATCGACCGAGACAATGCGTGCGACGCTCGCAACCGTTTTGCAATGGCGCCCGGATCGTATTGCTTTGTACAGCTATGCTCATCTACCCGAGCGGTTTATGCCGCAACGGCGCATCGAGGCAGCTGCTTTGCCGAGCGGAGCTACTAAACTTGCAATGCTTAAGCTTGCAGTAGATACGTTATTAGCTGCCGGCTATGTCTACATCGGGATGGATCACTTTGCTCTGCCCGAAGATGAGCTCGCTCAATCCTTGGTGCACGGAACCTTGCAGCGCAATTTCCAGGGTTATGCCACGCAAGCCGATTGCGATTTGATTGCGTTGGGTGTTTCAGCCATTAGCCGAATTGGTCAGACCTACGCACAAAATCATCGGGTGCTACAAGACTATTACGATGCGCTTGATCGTAGTGAGCTACCTTTACATAAAGGCTTGACCATGACCAATGATGACGAGATCCGACGTGCAGCGATTCATGACTTGTTATGTCAATCTGAGATCGATATCCCAGAGTTTGAAAAGCGTTGGAATATCGGTTTTGCCGAATACTTCGATACAGAGATCGAGCAGTTGCAATACTTGGCGGCTGACGGACTTGTATCGCTCAACGAATCTGAGATCACAATCACGCCTCGAGGACGCTTTCTGGCGCGGATTGTCGCGATGCGTTTTGATCGTTATTTGCGCGAGACTAAAACACATGCTCGTTATTCAAAGGTCATCTAGCGTTGTGCGTCTTGTCTTGGTTACATTTTTAACCAATTTTTGATTGAGATTCTCGATCCCACTCGCTAAAGTGACACGTCAAAGTGTTGGTGTGAGGCAGTGAGAAAATGAGACGTTCGATTGACGGCGTGTTGAATGCCAGATGCGAGGCGATTGAATCGAGAATGGATGCGCGTGTTGCTGCCTTGAGGGGTGAGATCCAAGTCCTAATGGTCCGAATGGACGAGCGAGATTCTCGAAACGAAGCGACATTTAAGAGCATCAAGCATGAGTCGGTCGAAACCCGCAAGCAAATTGTCAATCTCAAATATATCGTCGTCACCACGGGGATCGCGTCGGTGATCGGCCTCTATGCGGCCAACGTCGCTACGATGCAAGCGTTGTTGTCGGCGTATGACTCAGGCAAAGCGATCGCTACCGTATTTGCCCAAGCTGCGGAGCGGATTCAACGCACAAATGAACGTCTAGACGTCATGGAAGAGCGACTAAATCAAAAAATGAACCTGCAGTAAAGAACCTAGGCGTTCGCCACCCAGCTCCCGCTTTTGCCACCATGCTTTTCAATTAGCTTGATGCTGTCCATGACCATGCCACGATCGATTGCTTTGAGCATGTCGTAGATGGTCAGTAGCGCCACGCTCGTGGCGGTCAGTGCTTCCATTTCCACGCCGGTACGACCGACAGTTTCTGAGGTGGCGGTGCAGGTGACGCTGCACGTTACTGCGTCTGTGACAAACTCAACGGTCACGCGTGTCAATGGGATAGGGTGGCAAAGTGGAATTAAAGCGCCTGTTTGTTTGGCTGCCATGATGCCAGCCAAGCGCGCAATACCCAATACATCCCCTTTTGCTGCGGTGCCTTCAGAAAGTTTCTTGAATGTCGCGGCTTGCATCGTGATACGGCCTTGGGCGATCGCACGACGATGTGTCTCGGCTTTAGCAGATACGTCAACCATATGTGCTTGGCCGCTTTCGTCAAAATGTGTCAATTGATTGGTCATGAGCGGCTCCGCGGAGTCTGAAACATTTCTAGGTTATTAAAGTTGCTGAACGCAAGCGCGTCATCAAAATGTACAGCTTGCGCATTTGCTTGTTCGAGCCAGCGTAAGACCGAACCATGCCCCACATCGAGGTATTTGCTTAGACTGCCCGCAATGCTTGGTCGTAGCAAGCAACACAGAGGCTGAGGGCCATCACTTGTCATGGCGAACGCAGCATGGCTGTCTGGGTGATCCTCAAGTGCTTGGTGCAATTTCTCAAACAGATTTTTGGGTAGTAGAGGGGTGTCGCAAGGCACGACAAGCAGTGGATTTTTTTTACAACGCATGAGTCCAGCTTCGACACCAGCGAGCGGTCCCATAAAATCTGGTCGCTCGTCAGTGACGACAACATGACCAGTTTGTTGGTACGCATCGAGATTACGGTTCGCACTGATAAAAATGCGAGAGGGGGCGGGTGTTTGAGACGTTAGCCGTGCCAAGGTGTGCTCGATGAGTGGCAGACCATCCCACATGATCCAGCCTTTGTCTCGTCCTGATAGTCGTGTTCCACGTCCGCCCGCCAGTACCAAGGCGTCATAGTTGACCGCCTTTACGTTCGTCGTGGATGCGAGTGGGGACGTCATTTCCATTTAGCAGCGGCATGGTCGTCACTGTCGCGCGCCTCGATCCAACGCGGGCCTTCAGGCGTCCATTCTTTTTTCCAGAAGGGGGCCTCGGTCTTGAGGTAATCCATGATGAATTGATTGGCCTCGTAGGCATCGCCACGATGCGCGCTCGCGGTCAGCACCATGACGATCTGGTCGCCGGGGTACATCTTTCCAACGCGGTGAATAATACGCGCGGCCTGAAGCGACCATCGCTGCTCGGCTTGTTGGGCAATTCTCAGAAGAGATTTCTCCGTCATGCCGGGATAGTGCTCAAGCTCGAGTGCCACGACATCTTCCGCCAGGTTTAAGTCGCGCACCATACCAATAAAGGCTACGACAGCGCCAACGCCCTTATCGCCTGAGACGAGCAATGCGCGCTCGTGCTTGAAATCGAAGTCCGCTTCTTGTATCGAGACGGTAAGGCGTGCGCTCATTTAACCACCTGTCACGGGTCTAAATATCGCCACTTCCGCGCCGTCTGTCAGCGCGGTCGTGAGGGTAACCATGTCTTGGTTTAGCGCCACCCGGAAAGCTTGTTCGCCGGAAAAGGTTTCTTGCCAGACACCACCTCTGCTGGCGAGGTGGGCGATTAGATCGGCGACAGTTCGCACTGAAGCGGGAGCCTGGATGGTTTCTTGGGCAATGCCAAATTTTTCGCGAAGCTGCGCAAAGTACAGAAGCTGAAGGTTCATGGCCTGCGGTTAGTAAAGAAGTTCTGATAACGAAAGATAACGCAGTTTGTCGCCAGGCGCGATGGTGGTCTCAGGCGCGAGATCCACAAGCCCATCAGCCCAGGATAAGCTGCTCATGACTCCTGACCCCTGATTCGGCCAAAGCTCTAGTACAGGTTCACCAGACACATTGGTAGACAGTTTGACTCGTAAAAATTCCCGTCGCTTGTCAGGGCGTGGCCAACTAAAGCCCGAGACTGCCGTCAAATAGCGTAGGCTTGTATCGGCAACACCCATACGCCTGAGCAAAAACGGACGAGCCATCAGAAGAAACGTCACGAAAGAGCTCACGGGATTACCGGGTAAGCCAATAAAGTCGGCCTGTTGTACGCGTCCATAGGCAAGCGGCTTTCCTGGTTTCATAGAAATCTGCCAGAGATCTAGTGATCCAAGAGCCTGCACGGCACCCTTCACATGGTCTTCCTCACCGACCGAGACTCCCCCGCATGTGATGATGACGTCGTTTTCGCTAGCTGCTTGCGCGAGCGCGTCGCGGGTGGCCTGTGCCGAATCCCGGACGATGCCGTAATCCTTGACGGCGCAACCTAGTTGTTTGAGTAGCCCGTTGATGGCGTAGCGATTGCTGTTGTAGATTGCGCCGGACTTGAGAGGCTGACCAGGCTCGGTTAACTCATCGCCCGTAAAAAAGACTCCCACTTTTAAAGCGGTAAAAACCTCGACTTGTGCAACGCCAATCGACGCGAGCATAGCGAGGTGCTGAGCCCCCAATCGTTGCCCCTCAGCTAAGACGAGACCTTGCTCAGCAATATCCTCACCTTTGCGTCGAATATGTTGCCCAAGCTGAATGGGTTGGGTTAAGCGCAAGTGACCGTTATCGTCTTGCGTGTTTTCCTGTGGGACAACGACGTTGGCGCCCTCCGGTACGGGTGCGCCGGTGAAGATCCGCGCTGCGGTATCTGGTGCAAGTGCTGCGCCTGTTTGCCCGGCAGCGATACGTTGCACGACTGCAAACGTCTCAGGCAGCGCATCGATCTTAACAACGTTTAACGCATACCCATCCATCGCCGAATTATCAAATCCGGGTACATTGATTGGTGAAACGACTGCTCGAGCGAGCACGCGCCCTTGCGCTTGCAAAATGGGCAGCATCTCGGTGGTGTTTAGGCTTTTTGCGCAGCCGAGGAGCTGTTCGCGGGCTTGCTCAAAATTCAGGAGATTCGCTCTGGGTTTCATAGATGTGACGCGCAGATCTATTGAATCGGCGCGTGCAGAGTTGATTGAAATAAACGGGATGTACCGCGCTGTGGTCAGCCGCCAGTTTGCGACATGAACCGAATGATTTTAGTGGGGGCTTCGCGGAACTCGTGTTTCTCGGGCTTAAGTTCGATTGCGTCACGTAGCGTTTGCTCGAGCTCGGCATCGCTAATGCCGTCACGCAGGAGAGGGCGCAGTTCAACTTTCTCTTCTTGGCCAAGGCATAAATAAATCGTGCCATCGACAGCCATGCGGACCCGATTACAGGTTTCACAGAAGTGCTGGCTAATGGGCGTGATGACTCCGATTTGCCCTCGTCCGTCCTTGGTGCGCCAGTAACGAGCGGGGCCGCCACCCATTTGCTTAATTTCGGGGATGAGATCAAAGCGAGCACGTAACCTGTCAACAATAGGACCCAGTGGCGCATAACCAGAAGCCAACCCCGTACTACCCATGGGCATTGTTTCGATCATGCGCAGGATGAACCCGCGATTGATACAGAACTCGGTCATTGACTCGACTTCATGATCGTTGACGCCTGGCATCACGACCATGTTGAGTTTGATGGGTGAAAAGCCGGCTTCTTGGGCAGCATCCAGGCCTGCCATCACATCATCAATGGAGTCGCGACCGGTGATCTGTGTAATACATTCGCGGTCTAGGCTGTCCAAGCTGATGTTTAAGCGCGTCACGCCTGCTGCGCGTAGCGCTTTGGCATGCTTAGGCAGTTGAGTGCCGTTGGTCGACAGTGATAGGTCGCGAATGCCGGGCAAGGCACTGATGCGCGCGGCCAGTTCGGGCAAATTACGGCGCAGCAGGGGTTCGCCGCCAGTCAAGCGCACGCGTGAGGTGCCTAGCCTGCCAAACGCTCCGATGACGCGCTCGATCTCGTCGAACGTTAGCCAGTCTTTGGGTTCTTGGTAGCCTTTGAAGCTTTTAGGCAAGCAATAGCTACACTTCATGTCACAGCGATCCGTCACGGACAGACGCACGTACTCAATACTTCTGCCAAAGCGGTCAATCAGAGGTGGTGAGGCGTGATTCATAGAGAGTCCAACAAAACGGGCCGTTCCTTGAAGGTTACTGTACCCGCATTTTTTAGATTTGGGCACAGCGACCTTGATGCGAATCAGGTTATGTTCTTGCAAGCTTATTTACTTAAGGGTTTTCCCTATAAAAAGATTTTTTGCTTCTGGGGCTCAGAATTGGGACATCAGCTTGGTGAAGCCGTACATTTTGTCATTGATACCGTTCATTCTGAGTGCGTGCCAATAGGTGGCCACATTCACGCTGATGACGGGTTTTCCGAGCCATCGCTCTGCCTCGTCGGCGAGCCGGGCCATCGGTAAATTTGCGCCAAATTGAACGATAGCCTCGATGTCATCTCCATCGATAGACTTAATCGCTTTGATCATGTCTTCGGCGGTGAGTATTGAGTATGAAGCAGGACTTTTACCCCGCATGTGATTGAAGCGTACGACCTCATAGCCGTGTGGGTTCAGAACCCCTTGCATTCGTGGTTCGATAGAGGGATAGTAGGGCTCCATCACGGCAACCGTGCGTTTGATTCCATGCGCTTTTAATGCTGCGACTACCGCGTCGCTTGCGATCGCGACAGGAATGTCCCAACCTGCGACTTTACGAATCCTGGCCTTTAGTTCATCCCCCCACTCTGGAGTGCCGCCCCATACGGCCAGAGCGGAGATTCCCAACGCGAATGCATTTGGTTTGCAATCCATCACTTGATCTACTGCCTCTTCCAGTGCTGCGTCGATCAAAGCGATGGACTTATCAAAATCCTCGGTGCAGGTAATCGCCATGTCAGGGATGACCATACGTCCTAAGTGATTCGTGACACCCGCCGGTCGCATATCGTCGTATTCGGGTTGAACGACTGTGTTCGTGGATGGAGTAGTCACTCCAAAGGCCATTCTCCAGGCTAAGTAATCACGCATGTTTTTGCTCCAATGGTTGTTATTGTTTGTCCGTTTGTTTTTTTAGATATGTTGCTCGGTCATCAAGCTATCTTGACACTATATCAACCTTCCGCTACCTTGAGACATCAATAACAAGAATCAGTCCTCGCGGATCGCTGAGACATTGTCAGGAATGAAAGATGGTTTCTAGCCAGAGCTTGTTGTTCAGCCCCTACCGGATTCGCGATGTGACGTTGCCAAATCGTATTGTGTTGGCGCCGATGATGCAGTGCAAAGCGAGTGATGGCTTTGCCTCCGATTGGCACTTTGCTCACTTCAGTAAGTTTGCGCTTGGGGGCTTTGGCACAGTCATGACCGAGGCGGTTGCAGTTGAACCTATCGGTCGCATCACATACGGAGACTTAGGTTTATGGTCCGATGAATTCATTCCTCAGCTCAGGCGCATTACAAATTTCATTCATGAGCAAGGCGCATTAGCCGCAATCCAACTCGCCCATGCAGGTCGCAAAGCTTGTTGGCAGCGTCCGTGGGAGGGAAATGGTCCGTTAACGAGCGACGATGCGGCGCGCGGAGAACCTCCCTGGGAGTTAGTTGGCCCAAGCGAGATCTCCGTCGGAGAGAAGTATCAAACTCCTCATGTGCTCTCAGAGATTGAGATTCAACAGATTATCAAGAAGTTTGGTCAGGCGGCAGCAAGAGCCGATGCTGCTGGTTTCGACATTATTGAAATACATGGAGCTCATGGCTATCTCATTGCTAGCTTTTTGACACCGCTTGTCAATAATCGGCAGGATAAGTACGGTGGCGACCGGGCGGGGCGAATGCGCTTTGCTCTAGAGGTCGTGGCCGAGGTTCGTGCAAATTGGCCCGAAGGCAAACCTTTATTTTTTAGGGTTTCGTCCGAAGACGGTGGAGGTGAGGGTGGTTGGGGTCTCGAGGATTCTGTGGTGTTGGCTGTAGAGTTGCACAAAGCAGGTGTAGATATCGTTGATTGTTCCTCCGGGGGGTTGCGGGTTTCTGCCACGTTGTCTAATCAGACGCGCGGTCCAGGCTATCAAGTTCCCTTTGCTGATCGCATCAAGCATGAGGGCGGTATTCCTACGATGGCGGTCGGCTTGATTTTGGATGGCCCACAGGCTGAGAAAATTCTTCGTGAAGATCGGGCTGATTTAATCGCGATTGGTCGGCAGGCGATGTTTGATCCTTTTTGGGCTCATCACGCAGCGCAACGACTTGGTGCAGACGCAGAGTTTGAAAAATGGGACCCGTCGGCTGGTTGGTGGCTTGATAAACGGGTAGGTGGTCTGGCTCAGGTTGGCTACGACTCTAGTGGATTAAGGAAAGTTGATTCGTAACAGTATTTTCTTGACAGTGGGTAGGCTGCACATTACAACGATATCAAGGTGCAAAACATCAAAGAATGTTCGCACTGCAAAATTTGTCCCAAGGAGGGGTCATGCACTACTTCAAATCCATTATTCGATCTGTTTTGTTGCTCGTTGGTTTGGGCCTAGTTTCCGCCGTGTCTGCTCAAACCAAGTGGGATATGTATGCTTTCCCAGGCGCGAGCCATCCGATCACCCTGCGTTTGGCAGAGTTTGCGGCTGAGGTTCGCAAGCAAACAAATGGTCAGTTGATTATTACGGTCAGGCCGGCGGGTGAGTTTCCCTTCAAAGCGACTGAAGTAGTGCGTGCAACGGGTACCGGTCAGGTTCAAATGGGTGAGGGATATTCAGGTTTCATCTCCGGCTCAACACCGCTGGCTTCAGTCGCAAACTTGCCGATGTTGGTGCGTAACGCAGAAGAGCTCGACAAGGTTTGGCCTATCATCAAAAAGTACGCAGAACCCGAGTTTGAGAAGGCTGGCGTCAAAACACTATTTTATTTTTCTTGGCCACCACAGAATCTTTTTGGTCGTGGAGCGCAAATTAAGACGATCGAAGAGTTTGCCGGCCGAAAGTTTCGGACGACGGATGGAAAACAAAGCGAAATGCTAAAGCGCCTCGGAGGCTCTGCGGTATCGTTGACTTTGGCTGAGGTTCCCCTCGCGGTTGAGCGAGGCGTTGTTGACGGTTTCATGACTGCTGGTTTCAACGTCATCGGCGCCAAGTGGCACGAGTTTGTGACCTGGGGTTATGTGCCAGGGATTCATGCCGGTGGGCCCGACTACATTATGGTGAATATCAACGCTTACAAAAAGCTAAAGCCAGAGGTTCGCGAAGCACTAGATAAAGTGGCGGCAGTCTGGGGCCAAAAAATGACCCGTGAAAACGCCGCGGATGAAACGCGCGACCTAGAGACGCTTAAATCCAAGTACAAGGTTGATCTATATGTGCCCCCTCAGGCGGAGCTTGATCGACTAACAGAGTTGATGAAGCCTTACTGGACCTCTTGGGCAGAGTCTCAAGGCCCCAACGCGGTTGCCGCGGTAAAAGAGATTCGCGCAGTGCTGAACCGTTAATGGGGTTTTGAATATGCAGCGACTTGCCTCCAAAATTGTTCAAGGCACCGGCTATCTTGCCGGTGTAGCCGCCGTGTTGATTTTGTTACTGGTGTGCGTGGAGGTCATTGCGCGGTTTTTCAATAGCTCCACCCAAATTGCGGACGAATATGCCGGCTATTTGAACGCGGCATTAATTTTTTTGGGGCTTGGGTACTCGCTCAAAGAGGGGGCGTTTATTCGTGTCGAACTTTTATATGATCGACTCAAAGGGGGAGCACTTTTTTTTGCGCGTGCGTTAATTACGCTCTCGGCCCTGACCTTTGCAGCAATCGTGACATATTTTTTAATCGTTCACACCTATTACGCGTACACCCAGGATGTGAGGGCTGTATCTATTTTGCAAACACCCGAATGGATCCCGATGAGCATCGTCGTTTTTGGTGCCGCTGTGTTGACCTTACAGCTTATTATTTTTACGGCAACTCGATTTAAAAATCTTCCTTAGAAGCAGTTTATGAGCTCAGAACTTGTCATTGCAGTCCTATTTCTTGGACTGGGGTTAATGTTGCTGGTAGGGCAGTGGACAGCGTTCGCCTTGGGCGTAGTCGGAATACTTGTGATCGCGTTGACTAAGGGTTGGGTCGGCATGCTTGGCCTGAGTTCCGTGGTTTGGAACAACTCTAATAGCTACATCCTAATTGCTGTGCCTATGTTTTTGCTGATGGGCGAAGTGATTTTACGTAGTGGATCTAGTAAGAGCTTCTACAACGGTATCGTCAAGATGACACATCGCCTGCCCGGCGGATTGCTGCACGCGAATATCGTGGCGTGCGCGATTTTTTCTGCTGTAAGTGGATCGAGTGTTGCGACAGCAGCTAGCGTAGGTACAGTCGCGATCCCGGAGTTGAAAAAGGCTGGGTATCAGCATTCCGCGATTTATGGGTCATTAGCGGCTGGTGGTACGTTGGGAATTTTGATTCCGCCGTCGATCATCATGGTGCTCTACGCAGCATTGGTCGAAGAATCAGTTGGCAAAATGTTTATCGCGGGGATTATTCCTGGGCTAATGCTGAGCCTGATTTTCATGATCTATATTGCAGTGAAGGTTTATCGCGATCCATCGATCGCACCTCATATCGCGAAGGCTGAAAAATTATCCACAGATCTCGCTTCTAGCAGTTTTGCGAGCGCCCTTTGGGATGTGGTGCCGATTGTGTCACTGCTTGTTGTGGTGCTCGGAGGGATCTACTCAGGTCTGACTACGCCGACCGAGGCATCTGCAGTCGGAGCGGCTGGTGCTTTGGTCATGGCTGCGGGATATCGCAAGTTAACGTGGGAGGTTTTTCGCGATTCCGTCATGGCGACGGTCAAGACCACTTGCATGGTAGCGATGATTATCATCGGCGCCCAGATCTTATCGATGGCCTTAATTTTTTCTGGGCTCAGCCGAGAAATCAGTGAGTGGATCGTAGAGCTTGGCTTAGGAAAATGGGAGTTTTTCGCAATTCTCGTCGTGCTCTACATTATCTTGGGTTGTTTTGTAGATGGAATTTCAATGATCTACATGACGTTACCTGTGCTTCTTCCTGTTATTAAGGTCTTTGGTTTCGATTTGATTTGGTTAGGTGTAATCATCACCATTTTGATTGAGCTCGGTCAAATTACCCCGCCGGTCGGATTGAACTTATTCACGATCCACGGAATTTCCGGTGGAGCGAAGTTCTCGGAGGTGGTGTCTGGGTCTGTCCCCTACGTTTTTCTGATGGTCATTGGGATCGTGTTGTTGACGATCTGGCCTGAAATTGCGACGTGGCTCCCGGAGACCATGCGCGGCAAGTAAGACTTGAGTTGGACGGCACCTAGGAGAGGGTTGGATCCTTCCTAAGGTGCTTTCCTCAGGCGTGCGAGTACAGTGGACGCCCCGCGACGGGCATGTCGGCCACTAGAATCGTGCCAGATTTTGATTCGGTAATGAAAAGCTGTTTATTGTCTTTTCCGCCGTAGGCACAGTTTGTGACAAGTAGGCCTTCTGGTGAGTTGAT
>JACCDX010346678.1_pt1 | contig 11658 bp, 8 predicted proteins | sample 7449681 | NCBI WGS metagenome assembly JACCDX01 (sample SAMN15323450, study PRJNA562643) | freshwater metagenome | isolation source: river surface water | place: USA:Blue River Watershed | collected 2017-08-18 | reverse complement strand
TCGCATCCAGCGATCAAGGCCGAGGTGGCCGTATGATTTTGTCTTCGATTGCAGCCATGGCGCAAAATCGAGTGATCGGGAAAGAGAACAAACTTCCCTGGAATCTTCCGGAAGACATGCGCTATTTCCGTGAGAAAACTCAAGGTCACGTCATGATCATGGGAAGAAAGACTTTCGAGTCTTTTCCCAAGCCTTTGCCAAATCGCTTTCACATCGTGATCACTCGGCAAGAAGGTTACAATTTCTCCGACCCCATGGTTCAAGTGGTCAATAACCTCCACACAGCAATTGAACTGGCTCATATGTTGACCAGCAAATACAAAGCCAAGTTTGGCGATGAAGCTTTCATCGTCGGAGGCGGGGAGATTTACAAGCAATCCATGGATGTGATTGACCGGCTTTATTTGACAGTGATCGAGAAGGATTTCGAGGGAGATGCTCAGTTTCCCGAGTTTCCCGAGGAAGATTTCAATCTCACCTATCAGGAAAAGCACACAGAACCGCTTCCTTTCTCTTTCCGCACCTACGAGCGAATTCGAAAATAACAGCGAAATTCAGAGACAAATCCCGACCGAGGTCCTGCAAAAAGCGGGATTTTCCTGTTCTTTAGGCCAGAATTTCTAAAAATGAGAACGTCTCACTTTAGGAAATCGGAGACCGTCCGATCAGTAAGGTAAGAGTAGGACCAACCCATGGAACCATTACGGTTCCCCAGCATCACGGATTGATGCCGGTAATCTTCAAGGAGGAAAATTATGGGTCTCAGGATTAACACGAACACGGCTTCGTTGAACTCGCAAAGAGTTCTGTGGAATACGAAGCTCAATTTAGATAAGAGCATGGAAAAGCTCTCGTCTGGATACCGAATCAATCGAGCAGGTGACGATGCGGCCGGCCTCGCGATTTCTGAGAATTTAAGAGCTCAGATCCGCGGTCTGAAGCAATCTGCACGAAACGCCAATGACGGTATCTCACTTGTCCAGGTGGCGGAAGGCGCGATGAACGAGCTTTCTTCAATCACGATTCGATTGAGGGAATTGGCTGTTCAAGCAGCTTCTGATACTGTCGGACCAATCGAAAGACAGTTTCTGAACGTGGAATACGATCAGCTGGTGTCTGAGATTGACCGTATTGCTGACTCGACAGAGTTCAACGGAACTCAGTTGTTGGCAGGTGTGGGATCGATCATGGACTTCCAGATCGGTATTCGAAACAACCCGGAAATCGACCGTATTTCGTTCGATTCATCAAAGGCAGATGCAAACTCAGCTGCGTTGGGACTCAACCTGACATCAGTTGCCGATAAAGCATCAGCTCAGAACGCGCTGTCAGCGATTGACTCTGCGATCATGAGTATCTCTGCGATGAGAGCGGACTTCGGTGCTCTTCAAAATCGTCTGCAAACCTCTGTTTCCAACATCCAGAATGCTGTTGAAAACATGTCAGCTGCAAACTCTCGTATCCGTGACGTTGATGTCGCTGAAGAGACTTCCGAAATGACTCGAAGTAATATCTTATTGCAAGCCGGTACTTCGGTACTCGCCCAAGCGAACCAGTCAGCGAATGTGGCACTTGGACTCTTGAACAAGACATTCCAGGGCTAATTCTAACGAGTTAGCAACCTTGAATGTCCTTGGACCAGGTCTTTAACACCCTGATCCCAAGATTTCAGCTAAACACGCCTCTTATTTGCTGAGTATTGTAAATCTGTTTCCTGCGCCGAGGGGGATGCGAAAGCATCCTGCCTCAATTGCGAAAGCAAGCGAAAGGTACGCCGTACCTGCGGGATATTTGCCCGATTTGTATTTTCACTGCCATCGGCGTGAGAATTGTTTGTGCTGTTTTGTTTGCGTCTGCCTGACGTCTCATCGTTTTTCTTCTTCTTATTTTCTCCAAAAAATTTTTTCGAAATCTGGACTCAAAACTAATTTTTGTTTTTCCGATGAAATCACTAGAAGTGTATTCGCACTTCAATAATTAACATCAGCTGCATGATGCAGCTTTATGCCAAGGGAAGGCACTCATCACGGAGGATTTGACTATGCAAGGAGGATAGAAATGGGAATGCGTATCGCCACAAACGTGGCATCTCTGAACACTCAGAAAAATATGGGCATGAACAAGTTGAATTTGGATCGCACGCTTGAGCGATTGAGCTCAGGAAGCCGAATCAATAAAGCAGCTGATGATGCCGCCGGACTCGCGATCAGTGAGCAGTTGCGGGCGATGATTCGCGGTTACAGACAAGCGGATCGCAATGCCAACGACGGTATCTCACTGGTGCAGGTGGCGGAAGGTAGCTTGAACGAAGTTTCGACAATTCTGATTCGCTTGAGAGAATTGGGAGTGCAAGCCGCCTCTGACACTATCGGGGACACAGAACGAAAGTTCCTGGATGTCGAGTACCAGCAGCTCAAGTCCGAGGTTCAACGTATCACTGAAGGAACGAATTTTAATGGTTATGATTTGTTAAATGGAACAGGCGGAGTGATCGACATTCAGGTGGGGGTGAAGAACAACCCATTCCAGGATCGAATTTCATTCAATGCATCAGCAGCGAATGCGAGTTTGGAAGCCCTGGGCTTGTCGGCAGAAACTCTGGCAACAAAAGAGTCTGCTCAAATGGGACTCGAAGTTGTGGACAATGCACTCACTTCTGTGAATGCGATTCGAGCGAATTTCGGTGCTCTTCAGAACCGACTGGTCTCGACTTCACAGAATTTAAAAGTAGCTGACGAAAACTACTCAGCTGCGAACAGTCGAATCCGTGATGCCGATATTGCGGCAGAAACAACGGAGATGACTCGTGCAAACATCCTGCAACAAGCTGCTGTTTCGGTTTTGGCTCAAACCAACAATTCGGCCCAACTGGCACTGAAGCTTCTGGGTTGATTCAAATTATTAGCGAGAATGAAAAAGGCCGGGCTCTTGAGAGTCCGGCCTTTTTTTTGAGTTCAGAAGAACTTTTAAATGGCTGTGAATTCGCAGATTTTTTCCCAAAGCTTGGGGCTGAGCAAATCTGAGCCCAAAAGGTAGATGGAAAAATAACCTTTGCCTCGACCTTTTTTGGCGTCAATCGGAATGATTCCTGTTCCACCCAGATTGTGAAGCCATTGACTTCTCAAGGCCAAAGAATTGCTGACGAAAATATTTTTCACTGGCTCCAAAATCTTTTTATCCACTCCAGAAAACTCGAAGGGACTGTAGACATGAATGTCTTTGTTCGTCGAAATTTTCTCCATTTGCTGGTATCCGACTTCCAATTGGTGTGCGAACTTTTGTTTGCTCGGAGAGCGAACAGTGAAAATCAAATCGAGATTGCCACTGAGAAACTGAGAATCCAAATCACGGAAATCCAAAACATCCAAAAAAACGGTTCGGATGCCATAGTTCTCAAAACACTGCTGCACAAACTGAGTGGCAATTGGAGACAGGCCTTCCAGAGTCCCAATTCTCAATTCGGTGGCTTCACTGTCTTGGGCCAGCGACATGATTTCATTTTGCAGACGCCCAATTCCTTTGGTGAAAGTCATGGCCAAATCATGGGCAATCGGAGTCCAACCAGATTTGCGACGAGCACTTCGATCCAAAAGAACGATGTTCAATTCGGCTTCAATTTTGGCTATCAATCGAGACAGTTGGGGCTGACTGAGTCCCACATGGACGGCCGCCGCCGAGAGATTTTTGTGCTGAACTGCTTTGGCCAAGACTGACAATTCATAAGTGAGATTTTGAATCATTCTTGCCTCTTATTTTTTGATGTAATTAAAAAAAGCCACGATCGCCAAAAAGCCAGCAAACAAATAGCCAAAAAAGCTCATGGCCGGAAAGCCGCTGATCAGGTTCTCTTTGTCATGCACATAAATAAACGAAGCACTCAGGACCAAAGATCCGATGATAATTCCCAAAAATAAAAGATTAAAGGAAACTTCGATCGATCTTTTCAAATCTTGAATGTCTTCGACTCGCAATTTGAATGAATGCCCCGGGCTGTTGATCTTTCTCAAAAGAAAACTGATTTGCCGAGGCAGGCCGTTAATGAGATTTCTCGATTCGCGTGCCAGTTGCGACAAATCTTGCATCATACGAGATGGGTCGTACTGGGTTTTGACCAATTCCCCTGCAAACTGCAATGAATACTGAAGGAAATCGAAATCCTTTTGAATTCGATTTCCCAGGCCCTCGATCGCCACCAAGGATTTGAAATACAACATCAATTCCGTGGGAACTTTGATATGGTGCCTGCCGGCCACAGAGGAAGAACGTAAAAGAATCTTCCCCATATTGACGTTTTTCAAAGTCAGGCCGTAATAAGGGGCAACAAGGTCTCTCAATTCCTTGGCGAAGACATCCACATTGGTGCGCTCATCAAAAGGAGCGAGATCGATGTACTCATAGGCCAAGCGCTCATAGTCTTCCTTGGAAAGAGCCAGAAGCATATTGGCAATGGCTGACTGAGTTCGATTGTTGAGGCGGCCCACCACTCCGAAGTCAATGAGGCCAATGGTGTTGTTCGGAAAGATAAAGAAATTTCCGGCATGCAAATCACCGTGAAACAATCCATCGACAAAAACCATTTTCAAATAGGCTTTAAGTCCCAGGCGAATGATTTCATCCGGGTCGACTCCGGGTTGCTTCAAAGAAGACTCGGCACTCAGCGTGAGACCTTCGAAAGCTTCCATGGTCAATACGCGCTCAGTGGTTAAATTGAAGTGAACTTGAGGAATTCGAATCCGCGGCTCATCTTTGAAATTCTGTGCGAATCGGCGAATGTTGTTGGCTTCCACCACAAAGTTCGTTTCCAGATCGAGAGTTTTAAAATACTCATCGACAATGGCGACAGGGCTGAAAGTTTGTGTTTCCTCGACATATTTCTCAAGCAACTCGGCCAAGAAATACAGAACGCTCAAGTCTTCGTTGATGGTCTGAATAATGCCCGGGCGTTGAACTTTCACAACCACATGGGTGCCATCTTTGAGGACGGCTTTGTGGACTTGCGCAATGCTGGCCGAACCCAGAGGAGTGGGGTCAAAGGACTGAAAATGCTCATACAGCTGAGCGCCGAACTCCTCTTTGAGAACTGATTCAATCACATCAAAAGACAAAGGACTGACGCGGTCATGCAGTTTTGAAAATTCTGTGACGAAGTCTTCGGGCACCAAGTCCGGACGCGAGGCCAAGACTTGCCCCAATTTGACAAAAGTGGGTCCCAGTTCCTCGAAGCTCATGCGGATTCGCTCCGCAATCGTGTATCTTTCTTCGTCGGCTTGAGAGCTCAATCTCTCTAAGACAAAGCGGCCCAGCTTGATTCTTTCCGCAACGTTGGCGAACCCATGCCGAGCAAACACAGTGACGATCACTCTCAAACGTCCCGCATTCTTCAGAGTTCGTCCGATCTGTCGACCGGTGCTCAGAATCTTCATCTTCTCTTGCCTCGTTTTGACGAGTTTTTCTTTTTACCGCCGCCTGATGAAGCTCGGTCTTTGAATTTATCAAAGAAAGTCTTTTTCTTTTCCTGAGGCTCGTTTTCCTGAGAGTGGTCATCTCGAGATTCTCGCTCTTTGCCTTTTGGTTCAGAAGTGTCGCGATTGACAACAAAGCGACGTGCAGGGGGAGCATCGGCGTTGCGCTCTTTCCATTTTTTCAGAGCCATTTGCAGATGCTTTTCGGGATCAAATTTTTGTCCACGCTCATCGGATTCGGTTTTTGCATCACTGAGAATTTCGTAAACTCGACTTTCCATTTCATCCAGCGCTTGGGCTTTTCGAGACTTTTGATGCGGACGATTTTCTTTGCGCTCTTTCGGCTTTGGTTTCGGTTTGGAGTGTTTGTCTCGAGATGGCTTTTCATCCCGTTCCGGCTTGCGGCCGCGAGCTTCCCGGCGGGGGCTTTCTCGAAGTTTTTCTGAGCGCTTTCCTCCGCGAGCAAATTCTTTGCGAGCTTTTCTTTCTTGCAAGACTAGCGGCATTTCTGAAGGTTGATCGCCGATAGCCACCAAGCCGAAATCCACTTGGCCCGATTCCGGGTCGGCCGAATCCACTCGAACGGTGAGAATGTCTCCGATCGCAAACTGCATTCCGCTGCGCTTTCCGACCAGCACGAGATTGTCTTCGTCGAATTCCAGTTTCTCTTTGGATAGGTTCTCAGTTCGAATCAAGCCGTCGACTTCGAATTGGCGAAGCAAAACGAAGACGCCGAATTTAGTAACCGAGCTGATGATTCCTTCGAATTCTTCGCCCAGGAATTTATGCATAAAGCGGGCTTTTTTGATCGATTGAAACTGTCTTTCAGCTTTGACCGATCTTTGTTCGCAAGCGGAAAGCATGGTGGCCGAAGTTTGCAATTCATCTTCGGGGATCATGCGGTAACTGGAGTTTGGCATGATCAGGCTTTTCAAAAGGCGGTGAACTATCAAATCTGGATAGCGGCGAATCGGTGATGTGAAGTGAGTGTAAAACTCAAATCCCAAACCAAAGTGACCGACATTTTCGGCACTGTATTTGGCTTGGCTCATGGATCGCAAAGTCAAGATGTTGAGAATTTGTGCTTCAGGTTTGCCTTCAAACTCTTGCAGGGCTCGAGTCAGTCGTTTTTGCAGTTTTCCCTGATTCACATTCACTTGGCTGCCAAAATTGTTCAGATATTTTTCGAGCAGGGCAATGGCATCGGCGTTTGGAGGTTCGTGAATTCTGAAAACTGCCGCAATTTCCTTTTCCGCAAAAAATTTGGCCACAGCCACATTGGCTGCCAACATCATTTCTTCGATCAATCGGTGAGCAAAGAGACGTTCTGAGCGTATAAAGTCGATCGGAATTCCAGCACTGTCGAGAACAATTTCAGTTTCAGGAATTTCCAAATCCAAAGAACCATCTCGAGTTCTCTTGGCCATGAGAACTTTGGCGAGGTCTGCTGCCAGCAGAATTTCCGGTTTCACATGCAGCAGCTTTTCAATGTCACTGCCATCAATGACTTCTTGAGCTTCCCCATAAGTGACTCGGGCTTTGCTCTCGATCACGGCTTCATAAAATTCGCTTTTCAGCACCTGGCCCGTAAAGTCCATTTGAATTTCAGCCACGACGGACAGGCGAGCGACGTGGGGATTGAGAGAGCACAGGCCATTGCTCAACACTTCCGGGAGCATGGGAACAACAAAATTGGGGAAATAAACGCTGGTTCCCCGGACATAAGCTTCTTTGTCAATCGCCGTGCCAGGGCGAACATAGTGACTGACATCCGCAATGGCCACAAACAGCTTAAATCCTTGATCATTGGTTTCGACCAAAATAGCATCATCGAAATCTTTGGCTGTGGCACCGTCGATCGTGATGAATTTCATTTGGCGCAAATCACGACGGCCTTTCATGTCCGCATCTGCCACCACTGAAGTGAAGTCCTGAGACTCTTTCTCTACTGCCGTTGGAAATTCGTGAGGAATGTTGGCTTGTAGAAGAACTCTCGTCACATCGGTCAGGGGATCCATGGCATGTCCGATCACTTGTGTGACTTTGCCGCGGAAACCTTCGCCTTCTCCAGGGTAGCTTGTGATTTCGATCGAAACCAATTCGCCTTCGCCTGCGTTCATGGAATCTTTGAGGGCGACTTTGAGATCTTCACCCCAGCCTTTGCCTTCATCGCGAACCAATCCAGTGGTTGAATTCATTTGGAAGAAAGTGCCGACAATGGATTTGGTTCCACGGCTGACAATTTTGACAATTTCACCGCGGAATCTTTGCGATCCTTTTTCGGGAAAGACATCGATCATGACTCGATCATTGGTCATGGCGCCTTTCATCGAATGGCGGGGAACATAAACATCGGGATGGTCTGCTTGGTCAGGAATAAAAAAACCGAATCCGTCGGGATGGCGTTTGATCATTCCTTGAAGGAATTTCTTTTTCATTGATTCAAATTATCATCTCGATGAAATCAAAATGACAACGATGGGATTATGTCTGGGATGAATAATGGAGTGCAGAAGAAGCGCTCCCCGGACCAAGGTCGGGAAGAATTGAAAAATAAAGTGTTGTTGATGGCTTAAGGCTTTGCAAAATCAGATTAATGCACCGCCTCCTAGGCGATCAGCGAGTCCAGATTTTTTGTCCTGAGCGGACTTTGGTCGACTTCCAAACATCCTGTTGTTTTGCCTCCACATTCAGCATTTCGATGAAAGAGTAAAATAGAGTAAATGCTTGAAACTAGCGACAGATTTGGTTTCGATGACTTCGGCTTCCTCATTTTCATGGGTCAATATTTTTTGAAGTTTGTGTCTTTTTGTCTGCGCAAAATTGTGAGCAGAGCACAAATTGCCACACTTTTTTTCCAGAAATGTTCGCAATTCCAAGTACCTGCACTTTCTGTGACCGAAAAAGCTATTGCGGAGAATTTACGCCCTCATTACGATTTGAGCTGTTGAGGTAAACAACATTGTTGATTCAAACGAAAGGACAACAAATGAAAAAGCTAATCTTGATCGCAGCTGTTGCGGCTCTTTCAACTCCTGCCCTGGCTTCGAAAGCCCGCGTTTCTTCTCTCGGCAATGCCGAACACTTGGTGGATATCCAAAAAGTGTTCGAAAACCCAGCCTACAACAATTTGATGTCGGACTATGCGACTTTTGAAATGGGTCCCGCGACAACCAGCGCGACAACGGCTGGTGCCGAGGGCGGATTTGCTCGCTCTTCTGGTGATGCCAAATATATGATGTATTTGGGCCGCAAATCTGAAGGCACAACTGCCCTTCGCTCCAATTTTGGTTTTTTGGGAATTGAAAATTCGCTGGAAGCTCAATACGCCAAGAAGGGTGAAATCAATTGGGGTGCTGGATTCACTTACTCAAGTTCTGACAAGAAGGCCACAACTCCTCCGGCAAAACAAAACGCCATGGGTGTACGCTTCGGTGCAGTGACTGATGTTTGGGAAGCATCTGCTTCTGTTGGCTTGGGCGCGAAAGCAACTGGATTGGGTTTCGCGACTGGCGCTGCCGGTGACGATGATGCGGATGCCACGATGACTGGTCTGATGGCTCTGGGGCTGAAAGGCGCTTACAAAATGGAGAACATTTATTTGTATGCAACTTACGGTCAAGAATCTGCGAAATTCGAGAACGCTGTGAACCCAGCTTACACTGGTTTCAATGATGCCACTCTTTCCGGAAACACAATGTCTCTGGGGGTTATTGATCACAATAAAATGGAAGGTGGCCAATGGTTCTACGGAGTCGCATATCAAACCAGCGAAGGCAAAGTTGATGGAGCTGCGACAGCTGCCAACAACACCAAGACGACATCCACTCAAATGCCATTCCTGTTGGGTCTTGAATACGACTTGAACACTTGGTTGACTGGTCGTGCTTCCGTGACTCAGAACGTTTTGATCGGTTCTACAAAAACAGATCCAAATGACGCCAACACCATTGGCAACAACACAACTGTTGCTGCCGGTCTTGGTTTCAAAATGAATAAGTGGATTGTAGACGGTTCTTGGGAAGCTTCGAACTCTGGGAACGTGAACACCACCAATTTCCTGACCAACGCTTCTTTGACTTACACTTTCTAATTGACGCTGACGGAACGAAAGGATTTACAACATGAAAAAGACATTAATGATCGCATCTTTACTTCTCGCTGTTTCGCCAGCAATGGCTTCAAAAGCCCGTGTTGCCGCAATTGCAGGAGCTCCTCATATTGAAGACATTCAAGATATTTTGGACAATCCAGGAAAGTTGCTCAGTCATGGAGACTGGCTGACATTTGAAATGGGTGAAAGCAATCCAGCATGGTCGACAGTCACAGCCACTCCAGCTGTCAATCCTGAAGGTGGTTTTGCTCGTGGTGCCGGTGATGCCAAATACGGATTTTACCTCGGCAATCATGATGTGTGGGTGACGGAAGTTCGTGATGGTGCTTACCTGACCAATGAAAATCCAGTGGATCTTTTCTATGGTCGCCGCTCAGGTGATTTGAACTGGGGTGTGGGTTTGACTCACTCTTCCACTGACAAGAAAACGACACAGGAAAAGCAAACAGCAACAGGACTCAAAGTCGGTGCGACCGGGCAGAACTGGGAAGCTGGCGCTATCATTGGTTTGGCCAACACCTACAAAAATGATGCAACTGGCGTGGATTTCAAAGGCAAGACCGCAATGTCATTAGCTGGAATTTACTCGATGGAGACTCTCTCTTACCGAGCCTCTTATGCCATGAATGGTGGCAAAGAGGAAACCAACGGAACTGCAACAGGTGATGACGACTTAACAACAATGTCCGTTGGAGTTTCGAACTCCCACAAAGTTGAAGGCTCTGACTTCTTCTATGGCGTGGACTATGTCATGACCACTCAGAAAGACAATCAAGCTGGCACCAAGACAGACATCACTTCTCTTCCTGTTTATGCGGGGATCGAGGCAGATGCGACTTCTTGGATGGTTCTCCGTGCTTCCCTCAAGCAAAATGTTCTGTTGGGTGGAACGAAGACAGATGCTGGAACGGACACCATTGCCAACAACACAACTGTTGCAGCTGGTGCCGGTTTCAAATTCAACAAGTTGCAAATGGATGCAACGATTGCTGGGCAGAACTCAGGCGCCATCAATGGCACGGCTTTGTTGAGCAACGCTTCTTTGACTTACTTGTTCTAATTCTGACAGTTTCAGTTTGAAGCTCTCGAAAGGCCCCGCTCAAAAAAAGCGGGGCCTTTTTTATTCCGAAGGCCGGATGTCGACGGAAAGCGGATCTGAACAGACATTTGCTCATCCCAGGGTCGGTCTCGAAAACTGCAAAGCCTCCCGCCATCTTGGAGGTATCATGAGCAAGTTTCTCAATGTCGTTTGTCTTCTGTTTCTCGCAGCCTGTGTGAAAATTTCAGATATTCCTGAAGAGGAAGCACAAGCAAAATCCCCACAAAAATCAGTGATGGCGCAAGTTCTTCCCACAGGTCCCTTGAAATTGATCGAAGGTGAAACGCCCAATTCCTACTCTGTGGAAATTGAACCTGAAATTGAAATTCTGTCTGTTCGCCGCTGGGAAAAAGGGCTGATCACTTCAGTGATGGAGATTCAGGAAAAAAGTGAAAGTGGTCATTTCATCGATCGAAATGTGTCACCGGGAAAAGTGCTCATTTATGAGTGGCTTGGCAAAGATCAAAGTCGTTCGCGAGAAGAAATTGTCATTCCTCGCGATTTGCATATTCAAAGCGAATTCAAACTTCAGAACGATGAAAGTTGGGATTCCTACAGACGAATTTTCTTAGGGCCTCGAGGAGTGATCACCACTCAAGAACACTCTTTGGAAATTCGCGCCGATCAGATTATTTCAGATGGCGGGACTATTCGAACCTTCGCACCCGAAGCTCATTCACCAAACCAAAATGGATTGGCCGGTGGAACCCTCTCCATTGTGATTCGCACGGGATCTGGAAAGCTGTATGTGGGGCAAAGAGGTCAAGGTGGTGCTGATGGAATTCCGGGTCGCGAAAATCCGATGGGTCGTGGCCTGAACGGGGGCAATGGATTTCCCGGAGGGGCTTCGGGAAAAGGGCGCTTGAAAATCATCGACTTTTATCACGAGCTTCAAGTTTCCATCCTGATTGAGGGCGGTTCAGGAGGAAAAGGCGGACCTGGAGGCAAGGGCGGGCGTCTGATGGATGTGCAGCTCCCCTCGG
>JACCDX011029469.1_pt1 | contig 11661 bp, 15 predicted proteins | sample 7449681 | NCBI WGS metagenome assembly JACCDX01 (sample SAMN15323450, study PRJNA562643) | freshwater metagenome | isolation source: river surface water | place: USA:Blue River Watershed | collected 2017-08-18 | reverse complement strand
CAAAAAGTTGAAATCGATACCATGAACTTTTTCAATTCGAAATTCCATGGTATCGAAATCAAAAAGTTGAAATCGATACCATGAACTTTTTCAATTCGAAATTCCATGGTATCGAAATCAAAAAGTTGAAATCGATACCATGAACTTTTTCAATTCGAAATTCCATGGTATCGAAAGTTTCATTATTTTAAACCATTATAATGTCACATTTATTACTCGGGGAATTGAATATAGATATCTTGAGGAATATAAATGACTTTTATTACTGGTATGACGATGACAAGCGATACAATATGAATAATTTGAATTCCTTGAAATTTTTTATGAGCAATTCAGAGACGTGTAAAAAAATAAAAACAAGAGACGTGTATGATAATGCAATCAGAATGGGGCATTTAGATATTGTAAAGTACCTACACGAGATTGGCGAGGGCTGGACATCCGGTGCAATGAATTGGGCTGCAGAGAATGGCCATTTAGAGATTGTAAAGTACCTACACGAGATTGGAATGGACTGCTCTGAACTAGCAATGGATTGGGCTGCCCTGTTTGGCCATTTAGATGTTGTAAAGTACCTACACGAGATTGGTAAGGACTGTACGTCCGATGCAACGACATTTGCGGCAACGAGAGGCCATTTAGATGTTGTAAAGTACCTACGCGAGATTGGTGAGGAGGACTGCACAAGTGATTCAATGGATTTGGCGGCAGCAAATGGGCATTTAGATGTTGTTAAATACCTACATGAGATTGGCAAGGACTGCTCTATAAAGGCGATGAATTGGGCGGCCGAGTATGGTCATTTAGAGGTTCTCAAGTACCTGTACGAGATTGGTAAGGAGTGTACACTAGAAGCAATGAATAGTGCGGCCAGGTATGGCCATTTAGAGGTTGTCAAGTACCTACACGAGATTGGCAAGGACTGCTCTACACCACTAGCAATGGATTGGGCTGCAGAGAGGGGGCATTTAGAGGTTGTAAAGTACCTACACGAGATTGGTATGGACTGCTCTACACATGCGATGGATTATGCTGTCAGGTATGGCCATTTAGAGGTTGTCAAGTACCTGCACGAGATTGGCAAGAAATGTCCAGATTCGTCAATTAATTGTGCTGCATATATGGGGCATTTAGAGGTTGTCAAGTACCTACACGAGATTGGCAAGAAATGTACAAGTCGAGCAATGGATTGTGCATTCAGAGGTGGTCATCTAGATGTCGTAAGGTACCTCTACACGAGATTGGCAAAAGGGGCAATATGAACTCTTTGGATTCATTATTATAATGTCGCATTTATTACTCGGAGAATTAAATATAGATATATTGAGGAATATAAATGACTTTTATTACTGGTATAGCGATGACAAACTATCTAGCAATTTGAATGCATTGAAATTTTTTATGGGTAATACAATTACGCGCGAAAAAATAAAACCAATGAGTGTATATTATAAAGCGGTCGAAGAGGGTAATTTAAAGATTGTAAAGTACCTACATGAGATTAACGAGGGCCTTATTGTATTGGCCATGAATTATGCGGCCCGGGCAGGGCATTTAGAGATTGTAAAGTACCTACACGAGATTGGCGAGCGCTGTACGACCAATGCAATGGACGGTGCGGCAGAGAATGGTCATTTAGAGGTTGTAAAGTACCTACACGAGATTGGTAAGGACTGCTCCGATCAAGCAATGAATTATGCGGCCGAGAATGGTCATTTAGAGGTTGTCAAGTACCTACACGAGATTGGCAAGGACTGCTCCGATCAAGCAATGATTTATGCGGCCAGAAATTGTCGATTCGAGGTTGTAAAGTACCTGCACGAGATTGGCAAGGGCTGGTCCGATCAAGCAATGAATTGTGCTGCCAAGAATGGCATTTAGAGTTTGTCAAGTACCTGCACGAGATTGGTCCTAGAGACCTTTGGGATGCATGAAAAAAAAGTATTACCTTGCACCTCAATGTGAATCTATTTCGCGATACAATCATTTTAATTATAAAGTGTTAATTTAAAGGATGCTTAGTTTATTATACTTGTTAACGAGACCCTCTCCATCCAAAGTTTTGGAAGTGAGGCGTAGAGTATCTATCATTGTGAATAATATAAAGGACCATTTTCCATTGCTACGCTCGAGGTATAGTGAACAAAATGTAAATATCGGAAATGAAACGTTTACGAGAAACAAGACTGAAATTTATTTTTGCGACAATCCAGATATTAACAAGATCATGTATGCAATGTGTCACGAGTTGACTCATATGTGCATCGAGGACTATGAAACTGGGCACGGGGCCGAATTTGAAAGAATTTTTACATTTATATTGAAACGCGCAGCCGCTTTGAATGTATACAAAACAATTACTTTCCCGTTTGTTTATTGTGGTGTCAATGTTCATTCTCCGTGATTATACTTTTTATGACTGGAACAAAATGTATCGCGAGTCATTTTTTCGCATCGGCCTCCTTTTCGCTTGAAAATGTATTCGCATTGTGATAACGGAGGGCGTCGATCTTCTGCATGAAACAATTCCAATAAACCAGTGGAAGCACTGTGCTCCGAGCCATTGACAGACTCTAAGACTGAGCCATGCTCAGATCCATTGACAGAGTCAGATGTCTTGTTTGCCTCTGCGATAAGTTGATCCATATAGTCTGGGTCAATAGGAGTTATCGATACGAATGGAGAAACATGTGCATTCTCTTGTTCTTTGGCAGGTTCTTCAACAGATTCATTATTGCTGCAACCCAAGGCCATCTGAGACCCATAACAAAGCGCGATTCCAATCAAGACTCCAATTATAAAAATATGAAATGGTTGCATCTGTTTCTTTTTAAAAAGATATATAAGGTCTGAAAATATTGTTTCCTTGAAAATGAAGGACGACGAATTGAAACAGAAAATTAAATTGTTAGAAGCACGCCTATCGAAACTAGAGAAAACTATAAACAGATCCCTTGTAGCTGCTTCGGTTGCTGCAACAGCCACGGCTGCTAATGCAGTCGCAACCAGTGCCAAGAAACGTAAAAAGTACGTGTTGCAACAATTGAGAGATTTATAATTTTATTGCACATTTTTAAATATGCAACAGCAGGATAAACGAATTGATAGCATGTCTGATCTCTCTTCGAGTAGTGGAAAGAATGGAACACGCAAAAGTCGAATTTTGAGTAGCGAATCTCTAGACACCATGTCTAAACGTGTTTCCAAGATATCCGTCCCTGGGATATGTACAATGCCGAAATCGATCAATAAAATTTTCCGCAGTTCACGATCCGATGAAACCAATTGGGCATCTGTTCAATCCCATCTACTGCATGTATTGGTACCTGGTCAGGAAGTGATTCTAGAGGTTTACAACAAGGGATATCGTGGATTGGCTTCTGGGACGATTGAATCAGTCGCCACTAATAATTTTTTCAAGAAATCTGTAAAGCGTATGAGCCTGACGGGGCGCAACAAGAACAATGCGACAGAGAGCGATATTAATGGCAAGTACACTTTCAATATCAAGATACGCCGCTCCGATATGCATCCTTCTGTCTATGGGAAAATGAATGCAACACAGGCAGCCTCGTATTTTAATCAACACGATTCAAGTTTCAATCCATGTGCTCCACTCCAGGAATGCAAGATTCAAATCACTTCTGGGTTGTTAATGCAAGCCGAACCATTTGTTGAAAATGTCGTCTTGTATTCAGACGAAAACGATTTGAATTATATATTATTTGTTCCATGTCGGGCCAATATTCAACAATCGCCTCTAAAGTCAAAAACCAATTCAAAATTCACTCAATTTTTCAAAGGATTAAAGAGCCCTTTGAGTCGTTTATGATACGACAAATACGCTTCCCTTTGCTCTAGTAACGGCCACATAGACCAATCTCTTGTACAAGGTAGAATCGGATTGGCCCGATGTACAGCGTTGAATATCCCTCATATCAAATGCAACATTACCTAGCGTCTTTCCCTGTGCCTTGTATATCGTCATTGCATAGGGTCGTTGAATATCAGCGTCATATTCCTTGCAAAAGTCGTGAAAAGCTGACCACTCCTTTACCTGTTGCAATTGTTTACATAGATCATTCCAATGCTTTTTAATCTTGAACCACTCGCTTCGACAGACTGGTTTCTGCAACACAGAGCAGTCTTCAAGTTCAATCCTGTAAAACTCTAAATCCAAACCCGATTTGCGCTTTTTGAACGGGACCGAATCGTGCCTACGAAACTCTATAAATTCTTTATATACAGTGACGTTGGAAATCCTCTTCAACTCTCCGTTTTGATCATAGAAATTTTCGCCAGAGACATATTCCATCTCATTGTCCCCGTACAACCGGGCACGTGCCCTCAAATTATATGTATTGGCAGCCACATTTGAATGACACAGTACAGTAACGTTGTTAAAATCTCTACACTTTTCAAATTTGGGTAGCTCGTCATTTCCTTGAACCCAATCCCTGACTCGTTGAAAGAGTAAATGGTCCGACGCCCTTTGTTGCTTCTGAAGTGTCCAAGAACATGGCAATGAAAAACAGGGGCTAGTAGATTCAGAGACTGGAGGTAATTGAAGTTCATCTCCAATGAAAATGATAAAATTATTACTCGCAATTCTGGAAAACATGTTAAACATGGACCTATTAATCATACTACATTCATCTACAATAATAATCAAGTCGTTTGTAATAAATCTTCGAAATGAAAACTTGAGGGTCCCGCATTTTGCACTTCTTGACGGGACACTATTGAAAAAAGAGTGTATCGTTTTAATTTCGACATGTGGATTCATCTTGAGTATCGGATGGCTCTTTAAAACATTGACGGCAGCGTGCGTGTATGCCAAAAAAACAACCTTGTAGTCTTGCTGTTCTAGGAATTTGGCACACGTAAACGTCTTGCCAGTTCCTGCAGCAGCATTGAGCAAATACATACCCTTTTGACCAGCTTGTATATGACGAGACATTTCTGTATAAAATTTATTCTGGTCGTGATCGAGATTCATATTTTCGAATGAACCAACCATTATCCGTAATACCAGATACGAGGCCACCAAGCGAGGTTGAAATGCCAACACCCGCTCCAAACATGACCACTTTAACCCCATACTCATTCAATCGATCAAGCATTCCTGGCCATGTTACGCGTCCGTTTTCGACTTGAATCAATCCCGACTTGTTAGCTCCCCAATGCTCCAGTTCGTCGGCCTTTGGGGTGAACGAATCACCAAAAAAGAAGGTTGCGCTAGAGTCTTCATACTTTTGAATGGTATTATCGAGAGGGACAGTATCGGACTGTGATTGGTTCAGGTGCCCGCACGGCATTTGCCATAAATGTGCTGGCTTGTTAAACAATTTCCCCAGAGAATGCACAAAGTGAAGAAACACCATCCAATGATCGTGATTAAAAGCCCACGGGTTTTTATCAAGGGGTTGCTCGAGTGCTCGGAAATCAAGCCCGTACTTGTCTACGGCAAAAAAGTGTCCACCCAGATCTAGTTGTTTCAAGTAATTGAAAATGTTGGTTGCACACTTTTCAGCAAACTTGATCGCATCTTTATAGTCTGAATACCCACGCACCACTCCCATTCCAGTAGGGCCGTATTCAGGCCATGTCCATAGATTAACCATCCATCCATATTCAATGTTTGGGAATTCCGATATGGAATCTTGTATGCGATGGACAAGCCCTTTGAAATCTAGACCCAGAGAGGCCTTGGTGTCAGGTCCTTGGTTATTCTGGCACATGTATCCGAGAAAATCTGGTTCAAGAATGATGCGTGTCAATTTATCAGGGCGCAGTCTCTTTATACATCCCAGCAAGAAATCCAAATCTTCAAAATATAGACGCATATACGCATCATCTTGAATGTGTTGCATATTAGTGTAAAAGGATTCGCCCGAATCCGGGATATTGTAATAGACAAACACTGGAATCATGTCCAATTCATTACAGTGTTCGAGATAGCGAATGGCTCTATGTCCAATTTGCATTGTATTGTATTCAGGGCTAGTATAATTCAGACGCCAGCCGTATACTCCTGGTCCAGAGTTCAAGTAAATATATCTCGAGGAAAATTTATGGCTACGAAAAAAATCCAGACATGCAGGCGAATCTTCTCCAGCTACACCAATTTCTACATGCGGTGCTGCTACCGGGACGACTGGGTCTGACAGTCTTAGTGATAGATTGATACTTTGAATCTTGATTCCTTTAACCTTTACATCAACTGGGAGAGATGGAGGGGCATTTTGTGTATATTTGATTCGAAATCTCATTTTCACCACTCAATATTTTTTAGTTGAAAAAGTTCATGGTATCGATTTCAACTTTTAGATTTCGATACCATGGAATTATCCAGAGTGATTAAATAGAAAAAATATAGTCTGTATGAAACATGACAGGAGGAAGTGATTCTGCAGGTGCAATGATTGGAATTGTTTTTCTAATCATTATTATCGGTATTGTAATCTTGGTAGTTTACCTTGTAAATAAGAAAAAGAGTGACGAAGAGGCAGAAGAAAAGGCTAAAAAGGAAGTTGCTGCAAAGGCACTTGAAGATGCCGCTCTGAAAAAGTTGAAAAAGGAAGTATCTGATCTGGTCAACACGACCACTACTTCCAATACTGCGAGTACAACATCACTAAACACTGCTTTGGCTAGCAACTTGCTTCAAATTAAAACTGCGGCAGATACCGCCAAAACAGAATTGGAAACAAAACTGGCTGCCGCCAAAGCTGAATTGGAAGCTGCTAAAGCTGAACGGGAATTATATGAACTGCAACGAAAACTTTCTACAGTCAGCGTGTCAACAGATAACGGGGCTGTCGAGATATCTTCATTCACAAACTCATTGACTTATCCTGTATGTATCAAAACGGTGACATGGGAAAATACCTTGAAAGTGGAAGGTCCTGCTTTAGTTGCAAATAAATGGGAGATTCAATTTCGTGATAAAGATAATGTCGTTATCGACGAATATTCAATTCCTGAAAATGCTACCTCGATACCAAATCAATTTAATTTAAAAGGAAACGCCATTTCACCTGGAGAGAAAATGAGAATGATACTGAAAAATATCAGTTCTGCTGGAGGATCCAAAGTCAGTATATCGTCTCGTCCTATCGATATAGTATTCTCAGGGGTACCGGCCTCCGTACTAGGTCCTCAAACAAAAATAGAGGGAAATTATATTGGAAAAGAGATTGATCTAGAGATTCCAAAAGATATGAATCTGGATACCATAGACGTACATGTCATGTACGATAATTCAACGGCAAACATTACGACCGACTCTTGGACATGTACAATACTCTATGACAAGGCACGATTACAGGAACTTACATTTGATCCGAGCAAGACTAAAGCGTCAATGACTGCAATCCCAATCAAACAGTCTGTTGTCAAATCATCAGGCACAACTTCAAAACTAAAGCTTGCCGTCAAACATGAAGATGCAAGAGGGTCCTCTCTAACAATCTCCAAAGTCATTGTCGCATTCAATCCGACAGAATCCTTTTCACAGGTAGAGAAAATGTATAATGATCAACAACCACTTGTTTTTGCATTTATTCCGAAAAAACAGCGACGTAAAGCACTAAGGGCGTAAATTGGTCATTTTCTGTAACCATCAGAGGCATGCCGTGCTCCAGAGTTAAAAAAATATCCTTCCCTTTAATCTTCTTGACAAGCTTCAGCTCCTTCACAGGGACGCGTAATAAAATATCAGATTCTACCTTATTCTTGATTGGGACGATATGAAAAGATTCATCTTCAGATATTTTCAAGGAACCGTCTATAATCTGCAACAATACTCGGTCATTGAAACGATCCACAGCCTTTGTAAATGTCGTATTCGGAACCTGTAATGTAACGGGTTCTAGAAACTGGACATCTTCGGGTCTCCATTGTCTAGTAAAGACAATCTTTTCTGAATGCATAAATACATTTCCCTGGCGGATCACGAGCAAATCATCTTCTAGTTCAAACTCTACATCTTCTCCCTTGACAATTCCAGAAAAAATGGAACATTGAAATTTAAAATACAAACCCTGTTCAAACTCTGTGCAAGGAATACCTGCAATTTTAGCCAGCACACGATACCCCGATCCGACAACAATAGAGGCAGTCTTTGCATTCGCCTTTATATTGACATATCCAGTGACATCCTTTGCACTTTTAGCAATGGCAACCAATGATGCAATTTTCAAACAATCAACCTTGAACAATTTATTCATTTTCCAATCTATTTTGATTAACTCTTTGGCGTAACCGCTCGCGCAATCGCTCACGAATAGATTCACGTGATCGGGTAGGTTGAGTCGGCATGGCCATATTCATGACACTAGATACATCTCCCAAATCTTTAAATTTGGCCATGACCTTGTCAACAATGACAGATACATCTCCGGGGACACTACTCAATTCCAAATCGAGCAAGTCATTTGGAGTCTGTGCATGCTTGGCGGCTCGTAGTAAATAGCGAACAGGTGCCAATTCCTCCTTGGACAGTTCCAGAGTCGAACCCATCGTTTTGCACACAGTCTTGGTATCAATACTGGTTAGTAAATTAGGGGGGATAAATCTTGCCACGCGGCTACACTTTTCAATGTCCAGATTCAATTCTGTTGCACATTCAACTACAAAGCTAGACCGACTCCCCAAGTCATGTTCGGGTAAAAATTTAGGCAAGTGTTCTAGTGCCTTGTCGAGAGCCTTGTCCAAGTGTTCTTTTTGATCAACTAGTAATTGGCGAAGAGACATGTCGTTAAAATACTGTAATTAATAAATGAAGACTGTTGCAGGTTTCGATCCAGGGTTGAGAAATCTGGGGATATGTGTGGCGACCACGAACCATGGCCAAGTGGATGATATTCATGTTTTGGAGTGTGTGGATGTGTTGAAAAGTAAATTAAAGAGCAACACTACTGAAAAGTGTATACGCAAGTTGTACGAAACACTGGATCGCTTCGACTTTTCCAATGTCAACGAGGCGTGTATCGAATCCCAGCCGAGAAACAGTAAAATCAAGATTACTTCATATGCAATCATGACATACATGATTTTCAAGTATCCACAATGCCGAGTCATATTTGGACACCCGATGCTCAAATTTCAAAACACGGGGTATGGACACAATCCGTCCAACGGGCAGTCTGGTTCCAATTACACGAACCGTAAACAAAATGCTCTCCAGCACGCAAAATCCTTTCTACCTAGTCATTTACAGTCCAAATTAACAAAAGCCGACCAGGCCGATGCCTTATTGATGGCCCTCTCTATTGATTTTATTCAAACTCCAGCATGCACGACCACCGAGATATGTCAAGAGGTTCATACTGACCATTCGTTATCTTGACCGGGTAAATGTTAAATTCCCTTGTATGAATCTGGGCAACATGCCACTCCCCGTCCACATAAACTCTTTCATGAATCGGTATTACAAACCCGTTTAAAAACATGCCCAATATATTATCGGACGCGATTCTGGTTGATTCAAATGTAAATGCATTGACGCGTTGCAAAGTGCCAAGAAATCCTCCTGAATCTGAAATTTCAAAGTAACCACCTCCTCCAGTCAAATCACTTGATACCGTAAACCTGGATCTAGAAGAATTGTACACGATAGAGTAATTGCTGGTACCATACTGGTTCAGTAGATCCGACAAGTGATCCGCCAATTGCTGTGGCGTATAATGCCCTGGGTCAATATCAAATTCAATGACGGTCCCTACAGTCTCTGCAAACCTAATGGTCCCTTCCATGTACTCTTTGTCTGTAAGTTCGACAGTGACCAAACGAACGCGTTCATAGACTCCTGGGAAACCCAAGACCCTGTCATCGACTACATCGCGAGAATCAATGGCGAAACGCTTGACAAATTGCTGATTTGCTAGATAGAGATGCATCTTTTTGTTTACCTATAGTAAAATGGAGCTTCTTGTTAAAGCAATTATAACTTTGGGTATTTTAGTAGTCGCGATCCCTGCCAATATTTTAATGAGCTCTAATCCTGCTCCTCAAGTAGGAGGAGGTGACCAAGACGATGATGGATTTAGTGATTTCTCAGACGACGATTGAGTATGTATCCTTGATAAATGCAAAACATATAATTTTGAATGCGTTCGTCTGGGTGTTTTTCAGTATCATAGCATCTTGGAGACCAATGACCTTTTTCCGAATAACTAGAAAAGTATTTGATGTTTCACTGTCCAAGAGTTGCTGACCTATTTGAATTTGGGCTGAGGACTCTATCATTTTATATAGATCAAGAATTAAATGGTTGATTGTATCCAAAATTCGGGCGCTGAGTCGTATACCGAGGAGGCATGGATCGACTAGAGAATGGATCTGCGTCAATCTGATCCATACATAGCTCGTAATGTGTTTCCACGTGGCGCCTTAGATATATCTGCATATTGGTCACGCTACCAAACAGTAATGGATACAAATCTTGAGGAATGTTTAATTGGAGACTGAGCAACTTTTCAATTATAAAGGCGCGAGATGCTCTCATCTTCTCTACCTTTCGGCCGCAATCCGCGACTTGCTGCGTATTGAAAAATGTATCCAGGTCCGTGACAATCTCTGTAAACAAGACGGGATGATATTCGTATATAGGGAGTAAATGAACCAGTTCGTGGATAATGTCCGCGTCGTGGTACAAATTATCAGTGTTTGGAAACAATTCCTGCAACATTACATACTCTTTTCGTATCAAGTAAATCCTGTATCCAAAATACAAACAAATGCCGCCGAGTATCAACACCAAAAACCAAAACATGTTTATTGAATAAAGTCAATAATCTTACGTCATTGTGAGCATATCCACTTCCATTGTATCTGAAAATGGGTCCTGTGTTGACGACACGGCACCAGGGACTACAGACATAAATAGAGGAGACAACTTGACAGATGCCTCTCCAGACGAGCGCACAAATACAGACACCGACATCGATATAGACGATACAGATCCTCGTGTAATCAAATTGCCAATAGTGCTGGCGTCCGTTTCAGTCGGGACATTTTTTGAATCCAGATTCTTGCGCAAGTAAAATTTAGTCTTGAAAGAAGATGAATCTTCGTGTACAGTATCTATATTGAGACGAATGCTTGGAAGATATCCGTCCTGTGCTTCAGAAACGATGGCGCCCAACTTGGTCAATTTGACCTTCTTATTCTTATACTTTAGAGCGGTAGCGTGTCCATTCAACAACGTCTCAATCTTGGTATTCAACTTCTTGTAAAACTCCAAATGTCTAGTATTCTCTATAGAAGGATAGGCAAACCACTTGGGAGATCCATAAGTGTCACTGCAATGAATACCAGATGGAATAGTGACATCACGCAAAAAGATATTAAATGGCACTTCTCCGTCAGAGGTCTTGTAGTTGAAATACACACGGTTTCCATAGGCAGTTTCGTATACAGAAGAAACTGTAATTCTGTCCAGGTCAATGTTTTCAATTTCTAATAGTTGCTTATTCATTATTTTTTGTAGAATGAATTCTCCCAATCCTCTCAATTCCAATTCCAACCCAATATCCAATATTCCATGCTCTGGATAATTCCATGGTATCGAAATCTAAAAGTTGAAATCGATACCATGAACTTTTTCAAACCCAGATATCCCAACTGGATAATTCCATGGTATCGAAATCTAAAAGT